>OKVW01000731.1_pt1 | contig 17189 bp, 13 predicted proteins | sample 1606991 | NCBI WGS metagenome assembly OKVW01 (sample SAMN03281021, study PRJEB24777) | human gut metagenome | isolation source: fecal sample PR177 from 1 month old male Malay infant, vaginal delivered...
GTTTTTCCAAAGGATAGCAGTTATCAGCGGCGAATATTAGCAAAAACCCGGCGAACGCCGGGTTTCTCTCAGTAGCCTCGCTGTCTGTCGACCTGTCCGGTCACCGCGTTGCCCTTCTCTATTTCGCTGATGGTATGCGAGATGTACGCCACGGCCTCCGCCGGTCGCGTCACGGCCGCAATATGAGGCGTCATCGCCACGCGCGGATGTGCCCAGAGCGGGCTGTCTGTCGGCAGCGGTTCGCGGCTATAGACATCCAGCATTGCGCCTTTCAGTTTACCGCTATCCAGCGCTTTCAGCAGATCGTCTTCCACAACGTGTACCCCGCGCGCCAGGTTCATTAAGTAGCTGTCTTCTGCCAACTGGTTGAGGAGCGTGCCATTGATAATGCCGACCGTTTCCGCCGTATTCGGCAGCAGGTTAATGAGGACGCGAGTCCCTTTCAGGAACGCCGGGAGTTCGTCCGTTCCGGCAAAGCTCTCGACGCCTGGATAATCCTTACGGCTCCGGCTCCAGCAGCGCAGTGGGAAGCCCCACGGCGCGAGCGCTTCGGCGACTTTCGAACCCAGCACACCCGCGCCGAGGATGCCGATGGTGAAATCTTCATGCTGATAATCCGGAAGCGGTTCCCAGTGGGATTGCTGTTTAAACGCCTGATAATCGTCGAAACGTCGGAACCAGTGCAGCACCTGGCTCACGGCATATTCCTGCATCTGCTGCCCCATACCGGTATCTTCCAGACGAAACAGGGGAATATCTTCCGGCAGCATTTCAGGGTGTGCCTTCAGCTTACTGAGAATGGAATCCACACCCGCACCAAGAGCAAACACCGCCTTCAAACGGCGTCCCTGAAGCATTTCGACCGGGGGATGCCAGACCAGCGCGTAGTCGGCATGTTCATTATCGCCCTGTTTCCATTCGCGAACGCGTGCGCCAGGCAGTGCCGCCGTAAGCGCGTTAATCCAGTAAGCCGTATCAAAAGTGGGGTGATAGAAGATAATATCCATAGTCATTGCCTTTTATTGCGCTGTTTTATTTTCATTTTCAACTGGCTTGCCAGCATAACAAATTTATCGCTAAACCGCGTTGCTGATAAAAGAGGCGCATTTCGCACATTTCGGAATCAGGTTGCCTGAAGTTTGTCTAAACACGCTAAATTACTGAAAAAGTGGGTTGACGGCAGTACGGCTTTTCCTTACATTAGCGCCCGTCCCGACAACAACGGGATGACAATATGGTGAGGTGTCCGAGTGGCTGAAGGAGCACGCCTGGAAAGTGTGTATACGGCAACGTATCGGGGGTTCGAATCCCCCCCTCACCGCCATATTCAAGACAAGAGCTCGTACGAAAGTACGGGCTTTTTTCTTTTATATTCTCCGTAAGGAGATTCGCTCCCTGCGTTCTTTATGTCGGGTGGCGCTACGCTTACCCGACCTACAAAAAGCTAGTCTTCAACCATCTTTGCATACTCTTCGGTGAGAAAATCCACCAGCGTCCTGACCGATGGCAGCAGGCCGCGCCGGGATGGATACACCGCGTGGATCACTTCCCGTCTGGGTTCCCAGGCATTCAGCACCCGAACAAGTTCACCTGAAGCCAGCTGATCCTTCACCATCAAAATGGGCAGCTGTACCACGCCCACGCCCGCCATCGCCGCCTCCCGCAGCGCCAGCATGTCGGTAGTCACCAGGCGCGGCGTGAAGTGAATTTCTGCCTTTGCGCCCTCTGGCCCGCTCAATTCCCACTTATGCAGGTGCTTACCCGCCCCCATACTTAACCCCGGCCACTCGCTGAGTTCAGAGGGCATCGCCGGGTTGCCCATCCGTTCAATCAGTGCCGGCCCGGCAACCAGACAGTGCCCCCTGTCCGCCAGCACCCTTAATACCAGATCGCTGTCATCAAACGGGCGCGGACGAACGCGGATCGCCACATCCACCCCCTCCGCCACCAGATCGACCCGGCGGTTGGTGGCTTCGAGCTGGAGGTTGATCCCTGGATAGCGCGCCATAAACCGCGCCAGCATGGGCCCCACGTGAACGTGCAGCAAGGTGACAGGACAGGTGATCCGGACCATACCGCGCGGCTCAGCCTGTAAAGCAGCCACCGCCTCCTCCGCAGCTTCAGCTTCCACCAGCATGGCTTTACAGTGCTGATAGAACGTCTGCCCCACCTCCGTCACCGCAAACTGCCGCGTGGTACGTTGGATCAACCGAACGCCCAGGCGTTCTTCCAGCTGAGCAATCCGACGGCTCAGTTTCGACTTAGGCTGATCGAGCGCCCGACCCGCCGCCGCAAAGCCACCATGCTCCACCACCTTCACAAACCATACGAAATCATTGAGATCCTGCATACGCCTCCATTGTCCCATTTAAGGAACAGTGAATGTCATTTTTGCTATCTACCGGGATATTAACCCTGAATATAAGCTAATTCCATCAACAGGACATCAGGAGTTAATCATGAAAAACGTAACAGGCGTGTATACCGCACCTCGGCCGCACTGGGTCGGTGACGGTTTTCCGGTTCGTTCGATGTTTTCTTACCAGACGCACGGCGAGCCCCTGAGCCCGTTCCTGCTGCTGGACTACGCCGGACCGCATACCTTCCCGGCGGACGGCGCGAAACGCGGCGTGGGCGAGCATCCTCATCGCGGTTTTGAAACGGTGACCATCGTCTACTCAGGCGAAGTCGAGCACCGTGATTCCACCGGCAGAGGCGGCGTTATTGGCCCAGGCGACGTGCAGTGGATGACGGCAGGCGCAGGCATTTTGCACGAGGAGTTCCACTCCAGCGCGTTTTCGCAGAAAGGCGGTGAACTGAAAATGATGCAGCTGTGGGTCAACCTGCCCGCCAAAGACAAAATGGCGACGCCTGGCTACCAGAGCATCACTCAGTCGGATATCCCGGTGGTCACCCTGCCGGATAACAGCGGAACATTGCGCGTGATTGCTGGCCGTTTTGGAGAGGTAACCGGCCCGGCGCATACCTTCTCACCGCTGAACGTGTGGGATCTCGCGCTGCGCCAGGGTAGCCATCTGACGCTCAATCAGCCCGAAGGCTGGAGCACGGCGCTGGTTGTCGTTGAAGGCAGCGTGACGGTCAACGGCACCACGCCTGCCGGTGAGGCGCAACTGGTCGTGCTGAGTCAGAGCGGTGACAAACTGCATCTCGAAGCCAGCAGCGATGCCAAAGTGCTGCTGATGGCCGGGGAGCCGCTGAATGAACCCATCGTGGGCTATGGCCCGTTTGTGATGAACAGTAAAACCGAAATTGCCGAGGCTATTCGCGATTTCAACTCCGGCCGCTTTGGCCAAATCTAAACGTAATAAGGAGCGCATTATGTCTACCCCTGCAAACTTCAACGGTGCACGTCCCGTTATTGACGTAAACGATGCCGTTATGCTGCTTATCGATCACCAGAGCGGGCTGTTCCAGACCGTAGGAGACATGCCAATGCCTGAGCTGCGCGCCCGTGCAGCAGCGCTGGCAAAAATCGCCTCGCTGGCGAAGATCCCGGTGATCACCACGGCGTCGGTTCCACAGGGACCGAACGGCCCACTTATCCCGGAGATCCACGCCAACGCGCCGCACGCACAGTATGTGGCACGCAAGGGTGAGATCAACGCCTGGGATAACCCGGAGTTCGTGGCGGCGGTGAAAGCCACCGGGCGCAAAACGCTGATTATCGCGGGGACGATCACCAGCGTCTGCATGGCCTTCCCGTCCATCAGCGCGGTGGCGGACGGATATAAAGTGTTTGCGGTGATTGATGCCTCCGGCACCTACAGCAAAATGGCGCAGGAGATCACCCTGGCGCGCGTGGTGCAGGCAGGCGTGGTGCCGATGGACACGGCTGCTGTTGCTTCCGAAATTCAGCGCACGTGGAACCGTGAAGATGCGGGTGAATGGGCTGAGGTGTACACACACATCTTCCCGGCCTACCAGCTGCTGATCGAAAGCTACAGCAAAGCGCAGGACGTGGTGAAAAATAGCGAAGTGCTCGATTCGCAGCGTTAATCCTGCGCGCTGCGACATAAGCTGATTAAGGCTTAACCGAACAAGCACGAATGCTGAAAATCTGCTTGACCGTTTTAGCGCAACTCCCTATAGTAGCGCCCCGTTGCCCCCCAAGCGGTCAGGCAGCAAAACAATATGGTGAGGTGTCCGAGTGGCTGAAGGAGCACGCCTGGAAAGTGTGTATACGGCAACGTATCGGGGGTTCGAATCCCCCCCTCACCGCCATATTCAAGACAAGAGCTCGTACGAAAGTACGGGCTTTTTTCTTTTATATTCTCCGAAAAGGGGGGGATGAGAACCCCCGACTGGGGTTCGACAACTGGCGGCAGCCAGTTGGACAGACTGAGAGCATAGCGAACAGGCTGCCCGCAGGGCGAGCGAAGCGAGTCAATCCCCCCCGGTGCGACACGAGCTGCCTCACCTACAAAAAAAAGCCCGTACAAAAGCACGGGCCTGTCTCAACCATTCCTCAGCTATTCAGCTTTCCAGCCGGTTGCTTTCCCTCGGGAGCAAGTCTCTGGCCAATATTCAAACCCGCTTCATCCTTACGCTCCTCCAGCCAGTAATCCGCATTTTTAATCCCCAGCCGAACCGGGTCAAAGTGTGGATCCAACCCCTGTGCATTCTGGATTTCATAATCCTTCAGGCTGGCAAACGCTTTTTTATGCAACAGAACGATGGCAATAATGTTGAGCCATGCCATCAGCCCTACGCCAATATCCCCTAATCCCCAGGCCAGATCCGCGGTGCGTACCGTGCCATATACCGTCGAAGCCATCAGACACAGCTTGAGCAGGAACGTCAGCCACGGGCGATGAATCTTACGGTTGATGTAGGCGATATTCGTTTCAGCGATGTAGTAGTAAGCAATGATCGTGGTGAAGGCAAAGAAGAACAGCGCGATGGCAACAAAGTAATTACCGAAGCCCGGCATCATACTTTCCATTGCCGTCTGGACATATCCCGGTCCCGCGGCCACGCCCGCTATTCCGGTATAGAGCGCTGCGCCGTCGACGCCCTGCACGTTATACAGCCCGGTGATCAACAGCATAAACCCGGTCGCGGAGCAGACAAACAGCGTGTCGATGTACACGGAGAACGCCTGAACCAGCCCCTGTTTCACCGGATGGCTTACGGCCGCCGCCGAGGAGGCATGTGGCCCGGTACCCTGCGCCGCCTCGTTGGAATAGACGCCACGCTTGACGCCCCACATGATGGCCTGGCCCAGAATAGCGCCAAACCCAGCTTCAAGGCCAAAAGCACTTTTCCAGATCAGCAATATAACTGAAGGAAGCTGATCAATATTGATAGCGATAATCACGCACGCCACAATAATATAGCCGAGCGCCATAAACGGAACCACCATGCTGCTAAAGCTGGCAATCCTTTTTACGCCACCAAAAATAATAAAACTCAACAGCACAGCAAGTAACGCCGCCGTGACATTTGGGCTCAGACCAAAGGCAATATCCAGGCTCGCACCAATAGAGTTTGCCTGCACACCTGGCAGTAATAATCCGCAGGAGAAAATCGTTACGATGGCAAATAACCATGCGTACCACTTCACGCCTAACCCTTTCTCAATATAAAAGGCAGGACCACCACGATATTCGCCGTTAATTTTCTCTTTATAAACCTGACCTAACGTGGATTCGACAAAAGCAGAGCTTGCCCCCAAAAATGCCACGATCCACATCCAGAAAAGCGCACCGGGTCCACCAAAGGTAATGGCGGTCGCTACACCGGCAATATTCCCTGTCCCCACGCGGCCCGCCAGCGTCATCGTCAGCGCCTGAAACGACGACACGCCTGCCTCGGTAGGACGCCCCTGAAACATCAGGGTAATCATAAGTCTTATATGCCGTAATTGCAGAAAGCGACTACGCAGCGAGAAATAGAGGCCGACACCCAGACATAAAAATATTAACGCCGGGCTCCAGATAACACCATTAATTGCACTAACCAGTTCGTTCATGTATGACCCTTAGCGTGATGTTCCAGAGGAAACGATCCCCTGGCGAGTTTCTTTTTAGAATTTTGTCTGAACAAGTACGAAACATAGATAATTACCCAAAAGACACCAACTTAATTTTTACTGCTTAGTCATGTTCTGTGACAACATTCACGTTTAATTTTAAACCAATAATTAGCATGATCATTATATTCATAGATATTTTGTGGGTATTATAAATACATATCACATTTCCGTGACCTGTATAAAAAGCGTTCGCAGCAAATTAACAGTAATATTATTATTACCGCAAAACGGGGCGTAAATCCCGTTGAATGCTATAGGAAATAAATATGATTTAAAAAAGCCACGCGTGCAGAGGGAATAAAGGAAGCTTCCCGGCATAACGCCGGGAAGAAATGACTTAAAATGTGAAATGATCTTAGTCGGAGTACACTTCCAGAGTTCGTTGGCACAGCGCTGAGCGGACGCAGTCCTCTTTTGTGAAGCGGACCACCCCTATCATCTCATCTTCCTCAAAACGTGACATGGCATCGCTCAGGCCGGACTTCACGCCCGACGGCAGGTCACACTGGGTAATATCGCCGTTGACGATAACCGTCACGTTCTCCCCGAGGCGCGTTAAAAACATCTTCATTTGCGCAGCGGTCACGTTCTGAGCCTCGTCAAGAATGACGACCGCATTTTCAAATGTACGTCCGCGCATATAGGCGAACGGCGCGATTTCCACCTTGCCAATCTCTGGTCGCAGGCAGTACTGCATAAAGGAAGCGCCCAACCGCTTCACCAGCACGTCATAGACGGGCCTGAAGTACGGGGCAAACTTCTCGGAAATATCGCCGGGCAGGAAGCCCAGATCTTCATCCGCTTGCAGTACCGGACGGGTAACGATGATCCTTTCCACGTCCTTATGAATCAGCGCCTCCGCCGCTTTGGCGGCGCTGATCCAGGTTTTCCCGCATCCGGCTTCCCCGGTTGCAAAGATGAGCTGTTTACTCTCGATAGCATTCAGGTAGTGCGCCTGAGCTTCATTCCGCGCCACAATTGGCGATGCATCGCGGCTGTCCCGCGCCATGCCAATGGATTCTACGCCGCTCATCTGCACAAGCGAGGTGACCGATTCTTCTTCACGCTGCTTATGGCTACGTGAATCCCGTCTCAGCACACGTTTTGCTTCACGACGAGCTTTGATCACTGCTTTCTGTCTTCCCATGGATAGCACCTTGAGTTGTTGGTATTCATCACACGCGCCAGCATCGGCACGATTATGCGCACGAACATCAGAGGGTTGGCTTCCTTGTAAGCCATTGCTTGCATTACCGGATGACGATATACAACGGCTACGCGCACCGTTATGCACGTCGGTAGAAAAAGGTTCTTGAGGTGAAGGAGAGAATTTGGTGGTGAAGAAATCGCTGCCGGAGTCTGAGCCTCCGCGCCGGGTACTGCGGTTGATGTGTTTACCTTGTCCAGTACAGGACGCAACCATTCGCGATCTCCATAGTGAGTTAGCATCACTGCCGGGAACTACCGCTGTCTTCACTTAAGTACATCAGAAATTATCATAAATGCAACATTTATTTTACCTGAATGCAACTTTTAGGACTGCCCCTACATGGAAAATCAGTCTTATATAGAAATATTACAGAAATATAACAATAAGATAGTCCTTCGAAAAAATAATGTCCCCGCGAACTGTCGCAGGGACGATTATCAGGCTTCTATCAGACCCTGAGCGAGCCAGGCGTTCGCGTCACGCGCGCCGGGCAGGGCAAAGAAATAGCCGCCGCCGATGGGCTTAATATATTCCTCCAGCGCTTCGCCGTTGAGCCGCTTCTGCACGGTGAGGAATCCCTTCTCCAGATCGTGCTGATAGCAGACAAACAGCAGTCCCATATCAAGCTGACCGGAGTTGGTCACCCCCAGCGAGTAGCTGTAGCCCCTGCGCATCATCAGGCTGGATTGCGTCTCTTTGGTGCGAGGATTGGCGAGGCGAATATGGCTGTCCAGCGCGATGACATCCCCGTTCGGATCACGGGCGTAGTCGGGTTCATCGTGCTCGTGCTTCATGCCGAGCGGTGCTCCGGTTTGCTTATCGCGACCGAAGATAGTTTGCTGCTCTTTCAGCGGCGTGCGGTCCCAGAACTCCACGTGGAACTGAATGATACGCACCGCCTGATAGGTGCCTCCGACCGCCCAGGCCGGTTCGCCCTGATCCGCCGTCACCCATACCACGTTCTTCATCAACGCGGTATTGCTGCTGTCCGGGTTGGCGGTGCCGTCTTTGAAGCCCAGCAGGTTGACCGGCGTCTCTTTCCCTTTACTGCGCGCGGCGTGGTCAGAGATAAAACCTTCCCGCTTCCAGCGCACGCTCAGCAGATCCGGGGTGTGCTTGATAATATCGCGCAGGGCATGGATCACCGTATCCTGGGTATTAGCGCAGATCTGCAACAGCAGATCGCCGTGGCACAGCGCCGCGTCGAGAGAATCATTCGGGAATCGCGTCATTTTTTGCAGCGCTTTCGGCTTCTGCTTCGCCAGTCCGTAGCGATCATCAAACAGCGATTCCCCCACCGACACGGTGATGGTCAGATTATCGGGAGCGATAAACGCGCCGAGGATGCCGGAATCCATCGGCGGCAGGCGCGGATTCGGTGTTTCCGGTGCGGGACCGCCGGCGGTGAGGAAGGCAATACGCGTGGTCAACAGCCTGAACATACGCTCAAGGTCGGCTTTATCACTCGCCAGCGAATCGAAAGCCACCAGCATCATCGAGGCCTGCTGCGGCGTCAGGATCCCCGCCTGGTGCTCACCATAAAACGGCTGCGTTTCCATACGCGCATCCGGGGAGAGCGTGCCAGGGGCGCTTTGCGGTTTTGCCGCATGCGCCACCGGACAGCCTCCCGCCAGGGCAAACGCGCCGCCCAGCGCCCCTACCCCTTTTAACAACCGACGTCGGGAAGGTTCCGCCACGTCATATTCGTCATGCTTGTTCATCGCTTAATCCAGACCCAGTACGCCACGCAGCAGGGAGAGATCTTCCGCCAGGGTGGTTATCGGGCCTTTCAGCGCGTTACGGTCAGCATCGGTCAGCTTGTCGTAGGTTTCGAACCCGTCTTTGGTGCGGTATTTCGCCAGGATAGCGTCAACTTTCTTAAAGTTGGCATCCACTTTCGCCAGCAGCTCGCCGTTCTCTTTTTGCAGCTGAGGCCGCAGCAGATCGACAATTTTCTGTGCGCCGTCGACGTTCGCCTGGAAGTCCCACAGGTCGGTGTGGCTGTAACGATCTTCTTCACCGCTGATTTTGCTGGCGGCCACTTCTTCAATCAGGCCCGCTGCGCCACCCACCACTTTCGACGGTGGGAATGCCAGCTCGCTGATGCGTTTTTGCAGCTCCAGCACGTCGCTGTTGAGCTGCTCGGCGTATTTCTCCATCCCACTGGTGGAGTTATCGCCAAACAGGGCTTTTTCCAGACGGTGGAAGCCGGTGAATTTCGGATCGGCGGCCTTCTGCTCGTAGTCGTCTTCACGGGCGTCAATGCTGCCATCGAGGTCAGAGAACAGTTCGGCAATCGGCTCAATGCGCTCGTAGTGCTGACGGGTAGGCGCATACAGGGATTTCGCTTTTTCGATGTCGCCTGCTTTCACCGCGTCGGTAAAGGCTTTGGTGCCTGCCACCAGGTCCGCTGTCTCTTTGGTGACATAGGCTTTATAGGCGGTAATGGCGTCGCCGAGGCTCAGCAGCGCCGTGCCTTTGGCCGCGTCCGCCGTCGCTGCGCCTTTGACGATCAGCTTACCTTTCGGGTTAGTCAGCAGGCCGCAGGTCATGTCATATTCCCCGGGCTGAAGATTTGCGGTCATCTTCTGGCTGAAGCCCGGCGCGATATTCTCGCGCTCTTCCACCACCATCACCCCTTTCAGGATTTCCCACTCCAGCGCCTTCTGGCTGTGGTTCTGAATAATAAACTGCGTTTTACCGCTGTTAACCGTGATGGTCATCGGCTCGCACTGTTTATCGTTGACGGTGACTTTTACCTGCGGAATATCTACCGCCTGAGCGGTGAAGGCAGACACGAACAGCGCGGCAATGCCTGCGCATAACGCACTACGACGGAACTGAATGGCCATGACTTTTCCCTTTAAAAGTATGTTGTAACTAAAACAGCACTTACGGCGCTACGCGCGACGTCTGCGAGCCGGTACGCGGCGGCATAGCGAACAGGATCAGCGCCGGAACCAGATAGATAAAGTACATCGCCACTTCGCTGACGCTCGGCGTTTCCTGGTAGCCGAAGATCCCTTCGAGCAGGGTACCGGTCAGTGAATGGGTCGACAGGACGTTGCTGAGATCGAACGCCACGTCCTGGAAGTGGTTCCACAGACCCGCTTCGTGGAAGGCGCGGATCGCCCCTGCCGCCAGCCCTGCGGCCACCAGCAGAATAAACAGGCTGGTCCACTTGAAGAACGCGCCCAGGTTAAGACGAATGCCGCCCCAGTAGAGCAGGAAGCCAAGCACAACCGCCGTGGCCAGCCCGAGCACCGCGCCCAGAGGCGGCCAGATGCCCACGTCCTGCTGAAAAGCCGCGAGCAGGAAGAACACAGACTCCAGGCCTTCACGCGCCACGGCGAAAAAGACCATCATGATCAGCGCCCAGCCGTGGTGGTTGCCTTTTTGCAGGGCGTTATCCACCGCCTGCTCAAGCTGTACCTTCACGTTACGGGAGACCTTGCGCATCCAGAACACCATCCAGGTGAGGATCACCACCGCAATCACGGCGACGATCCCTTCAAACAGCTCCTGCTCTTTCTGCGGGAACTCCCCGGTGGTTTCGTTGATGAGGATACCGAGGCCCAGGCAGAGCGCCGCAGCAAGGAAAACCCCAACCCACATGACGCCAATCCAGCGTCCGCGCTGGGTACGCTTCAGATAACTGGCGATAAGGCTAACAATCAGGGCCGCTTCAAGGCCTTCACGTAACATAATGAGAAAAGGAACAAACATGCCGACACCTTAAATGTTTATCGCGGTCAACTGATGCAAAGAAAAGTAAATTCTTGTGATAGTGATTATCATTACGGCAACAAGAAAAACAAGCGAAATGTGTTGCGTTTTGATGACCAGATGTAAACGCATTGCGGAGTAATAATTGCCTGAGTAACCGTTACGTTTATAAGGTATAACGAAAATGCCCATTTACGGTTAACCGGGGCTGTGGCTAAATGTCCGCCTCGAAAACCAACTGAAAATAAGCCATGTTTAAAATTGTCCATTTCCTGCTGGCGCTGGTGATTATTCTTGCGCTCGCCTGGCTGGTGAGTTTCGACCGCCGAAAAATTCGTATTCGTTTCGTTTTACAGCTGATCGTGATCGAAATCGCGCTGGCGTTCTTTTTCCTCCACGCAGAAAGCGGCCTGTTTATTATTAAATACGTTTCCGGTTTCTTTGAGTCGCTGCTTAAATTCGCTGCCGAAGGGACGAATTTTGTCTTTGGCGGGATGGGTGAAAAAGGGCTGGCGTTCATTTTCCTTGGCGTGCTCTGCCCCATTATTTTTATCTCGGCGCTGATTGGTATTCTTCAGCACTGGCGTATTCTGCCGATCTTTATTCGGGTGATCGGGACGCTGCTGTCAAAACTGAACGGCATGGGCAAGCTGGAATCCTTTAACGCGGTGAGTTCGCTGATCCTCGGTCAGTCGGAAAACTTCATTGCCTACAAAGGCGTGCTGGGCGATCTCTCCTCGCGTCGTCTGTTTACGATGGCTGCCACGGCCATGTCGACGGTTTCGCTGTCGATTGTCGGGGCCTATATGACTATGCTCGACGCCAGGTTTGTCGTCGCGGCGCTGATCCTGAACATGTTCAGCACCTTTATTATTCTTTCGGTCATTAACCCGGCCCGCCCGGAAGCGGAGCCGGATATCAGGCTGGAAAAACTGCACGAATCCCAGAGCTTCTTTGAAATGCTGGGCGAGTATATTCTGGCCGGTTTTAAGGTGGCGATGATTATTCTGGCGATGCTGATTGGCTTTATCGCCCTTATTAGCGCCATTAACGCCCTCTTCTCCGGCATATTTGGCATGAGCTTCCAGCAGATTCTGGGTTATGTGTTTTATCCGCTGGCGTGGCTTATTGGTATTCCGCTGAGCGATGCCTTAAGCGCGGGGAGCATTATGGCAACTAAACTGGTGGCGAATGAATTTGTGGCGATGATCGAGCTGCAAAAAATAGCCCATCAAATGTCACCGCGCGGGCTGGGGATTTTGTCCGTGTTCCTGGTATCGTTCGCTAACTTCGCTTCCATTGGCATTGTGGCGGGGGCAATAAAAGGTCTGAATGAGCAACAGGGTAACGTGGTGTCGCGGTTTGGTTTACGCCTTGTATACGGGGCAACGCTGGTAAGCCTGCTGTCGGCAAGCTTTGCGGGGTTGGTGCTGTAAGTTTTGTGCCCGGCGGCGCTTCGCTTGCACGGGCCTACGATACAACAACGGCGGGTTATCCCGCCGTTTTCATTAAAACTGCACGCACACCGGCTGGTCGACCCGCATCACCGACTCCTGCGCGAAGCGTGATTTATAAATTCCGCGCAACGCTTCGATGTTCTTCTCGCTCTGCGCATCTTTACCGTGGATCAGCATCAATGCCTTGCTCGGCTCGCGCGCCACTTTTCCATCATTCCCCAGCCACTGACCGCGCGCATCAAATACCGTTAAACCATCGCGAAAGCGTGGCGTCACGTCCTGGTCGACAAACTGCTGCCATTCGTTGCCTGTGATTTGCGCCCCGGCAGGACGGTTTAAGCCGAAATAAAGCGTGGTCTGCTGCATCTGATTTTCTGCTTTGCAGGTTTCCACCGCCGCGTGCTGTGCGGGTGCGCTACAGCCCGCCAGCATCACGAATGCTGCCACCATTAACCCTGTTTTAATTCTCATTGATGAAGACTCAAATAGGTGAAAGGACTATCCCCTCTCCCCACCGGGGAGAGGGTTAGGGTGAGGGGAAAATTACTCAGCCTGGAGCTTAGACGGCGGCGCTGAGTGATAGTGCGCGTCCGCCTCCGCAAAGCGTTTCTGCATAGACGCAGACGGCGCTTTACCCAGCAGGCTAAACACCACGATACCGAGGCTGCCGAAGATGAAGCCCGGAATGATTTCGTACAGGCCCAGCCACGCGAACTGTTTCCAGACGATAACGGTTACCGCACCGATAATCATCCCCGCCAGCGCGCCGTTGCGGGTCATGCGTGACCACAGTACAGAGAAAAGCACCACCGGACCAAATGCCGCACCGAAGCCCGCCCAGGCGTAGCTCACCAGCCCCAGGACGCGGTTTTCCGGGTTTGCCGCCAGCGCAATCGCCACCAGCGCAACCACCAGCACCATAAAGCGCCCTACCCACACCAGCTCTTTCTGGCTCGCGCCCTTACGCAGGAACGCTTTGTAGAGGTCTTCGGTGATGGCGCTGGAGCACACCAGCAGCTGACAGCTCAGGGTGGACATCACCGCCGCGAGGATCGCGGAGAGCAGAATACCGGCAATCCACGGGTTGAACAGGATCTGCGCCAGCTCGATGAATACGCGCTCGGCGTTCTGGTTCACCGCGCCCGCCTGCGCCGGGTTGTTGTTGAAGTACGCGATACCGAAGAAGCCGACCGCACACGCCCCCGCCAGACACAGGATCATCCACGTCATGCTGATGCGACGCGCGTGAACGATGGTGTGGTGAGAATCCGCCGCCATAAAGCGCGCCAGAATGTGCGGCTGGCCGAAGTAGCCCAGGCCCCAGCCCATCAGAGAGACGATGGCGACGAAGTTCAACCCTTTCAGCATATCGACGTTTTCGATGCTCTTCTGCTTGATCACTTCCAGCGATTCGCCAAAGCCGCCGACGGTGAAAATGACAATCACCGGAGTCAGGATCAGGGCGAAGATCATCAGGCTCGCCTGCACGGTATCGGTCCAGCTTACCGCCAGGAATCCGCCCACGAAGGTATAGAGGATGGTTGCTGCGGCGCCGGCCCACAGGGCGGTTTCATAGCTCATGCCGAAGGTGCTTTCGAACAGGCGCGCGCCCGCCACGATGCCGGAGGCACAGTAGATGGTGAAGAACAGCAGGATCACCACCGCGGAGATAATGCGCAGGATACGGCTGTTATCTTCAAAGCGTCCGGTGAAGTAGTCCGGCAGCGTCAGGGCGTTGTTGTTGGCTTCGGTGTGCACGCGCAGACGGCCTGCCACCAGCTTCCAGTTAATCCACGCGCCAACGGTCAGGCCGATGGCGATCCAGCTTTCGGAGATACCGGAGATGAAAATCGCGCCCGGCAGGCCCATCAGCAGCCAGCCGCTCATGTCGGAAGCGCCCGCAGAGAGTGCGGTGACCATCGGGCCTAAGCTGCGCCCGCCGAGGATGTAGTCGTCAAAGTTCTTTGTTGAACGCCATGCCAAAAACCCTATCAGGATCATGCCAAAAATATAAACGAGAAATGTCACCAGCATCGGTGTGCTAATAGCCATTCAAATTCTCCAAAATGTCGAGCGACAACCGTCCGGGTTGCCTTGTTATGTCATCACCGGAACGTAGTGATGTGTGTATGTGTTTCCGTTGGGCGCGCTATCCTGCCGTATACGCATCCCACTGACAAACGATTTAACACTGCATTTACATGAATTTCATCCCTGGTTTTATACGTCTTTCCTATAGGTTGCACTCGCTCACGCTTTTACGGGTTGCACCTTTAAAAAGTGTTAAGCACCGCATAAAAACTGGGCTCAGAAACCGCCGCACGTTCTTTTTCACAGCTAACTAATCGTTAACAATCCATTCATTTTCCAGCTTGCAGACCAGGTCACATTTAACACGGTTGCACAAAGTTGCAACATGGTGGATATTTCACGCTATCAACAGAACGCTATTACAGAACAACAGGAGTTTTGGCATGGGGATGACCACCATGGGGGTTAAGCTGGATGACGCTACCCGCGAACGGATTAAAACCGCTGCGACCCGCATCGACCGCACACCGCACTGGTTAATCAAGCAGGCGATTTTTAACTATCTGGAAAGACTGGAGAGTGAAGAAGGTCTGCCGGAGCTGCCTGCCCTGCTGGCGGGTGCAGCGAACGAAAGCGAAGAGGCCGCGACGGCCGTTGAAGAGAACCACCAGCCGTTCCTGGAATTTGCCGAGCAGATCCTGCCGCAGTCCGTCAGCCGCGCCGCCATTACCGGCGCCTACCGCCGTGCCGAAACCGACGCCGTGCCGATGCTCCTGGAGCAGGCGCGCCTGCCGGAAGCCGTTGCCGCTCAGGCGCACAGCCTCGCGTATCAGCTCGCCGACAAGCTGCGTAACCAGAAAACCGCCAGCGGACGCGCCGGTATGGTGCAGGGTCTGTTGCAGGAGTTCTCCCTCTCCTCGCAGGAAGGCGTGGCGCTGATGTGTCTGGCGGAAGCGCTGCTGCGTATTCCGGATAAAGCCACCCGCGATGCCCTGATCCGCGACAAAATCAGTAACGGCAACTGGCACTCCCACATTGGCCGCAGTCCGTCCCTGTTCGTTAACGCCGCCACCTGGGGCCTGCTGTTTACCGGCAAGCTGGTCTCCACCCATAACGAAGCCAACCTGTCGCGCTCTCTGAACCGCATCATCGGCAAGAGCGGCGAGCCGCTGATCCGCAAGGGCGTGGACATGGCGATGCGCCTGATGGGCGAGCAGTTCGTCACCGGGGAAACCATTGCCGAAGCGCTGGCGAACGCCCGTAAGCTGGAAGATAAAGGTTTCCGCTACTCCTACGACATGCTGGGCGAAGCGGCGCTGACCGCCGCCGACGCGCAGGCCTACATGGTCTCTTACCAGCAGGCGATCCACGCCATCGGTAAAGCGTCCAACGGTCGCGGTATTTATGAAGGTCCGGGCATCTCTATCAAGCTTTCCGCCCTGCACCCGCGCTACAGCCGTGCGCAGTACGACCGGGTGATGGAAGAACTCTACCCGCGCCTGAAGTCCCTGACCCTGCTGGCGCGCCAGTATGACATCGGCATCAACATCGACGCCGAAGAGGCGGACCGTCTGGAGATCTCCCTCGACCTGCTGGAAAAACTGTGCTTCGAGCCGGAGCTGGCGGGCTGGAACGGGATTGGTTTCGTTATCCAGGCCTACCAGAAACGCTGTCCGTTCGTCATTGACTACCTGATTGACCTGGCCAGCCGCAGCCGTCGCCGCCTGATGATCCGTCTGGTGAAGGGCGCCTACTGGGACAGCGAAATCAAACGCGCCCAGATGGAAGGTCTGGAAGGTTATCCGGTCTATACCCGCAAGGTCTATACCGACGTCTCTTACCTCGCCTGCGCGAAAAAACTGCTCGGCGTGCCGAACCTGATTTATCCGCAGTTCGCCACCCACAACGCCCACACCCTGGCGGCGATCTACAGCCTCGCGGGTCAGAACTACTATCCGGGCCAGTACGAGTTCCAGTGCCTGCACGGCATGGGTGAACCGCTGTACGAGCAAGTGACCGGTAAAGTGGCCGACGGCAAGCTGAACCGTCCGTGCCGAATCTATGCCCCGGTAGGTACCCACGAAACCCTGCTGGCCTACCTGGTGCGTCGTCTGCTGGAGAACGGGGCGAACACCTCCTTCGTTAACCGCATCGCCGATACCACCCTGCCGCTGGACGAACTGGTGGCCGATCCGGTACAGGCCGTTGAGAAGATGGCGGCGCAGGAAGGCCAGATTGGTCTGCCGCATCCGAAGATTGCCCTGCCGCGCGAGCTGTATGGTGCAGGTCGCGTCAACTCGGCGGGTCTGGATCTCGCCAACGAACACCGTCTGGCGTCGCTCTCTTCTGCCCTGCTAAACAGCGCATTGCAGAAGTGGCAGGCCAGGCCGATCCTTGAGCAGTCCGTTGAGGACGGTGAAATGCAGCCGGTGATCAACCCGGCAGAGCCGAAGGATATCGTCGGCTACGTGCGCGAAGCCACGGAAACGGAAGTGGAGCAGGCCCTGGAGAGCGCGGTGAACAACGCGCCAATCTGGTTTGCCACCCCGCCGCAGGAGCGTGCCGCCATTCTGGAACGCGCGGCGGTGCTGATGGAAGATCAGATGCAGCAGCTTATCGGCATTCTGGTGCGTGAAGCGGGTAAAACCTTCAGCAACGCCATCGCCGAAGTGCGCGAGGCGGTCGACTTCCTGCACTACTACGCCGGTCA
>OKVW01000735.1_pt1 | contig 17097 bp, 13 predicted proteins | sample 1606991 | NCBI WGS metagenome assembly OKVW01 (sample SAMN03281021, study PRJEB24777) | human gut metagenome | isolation source: fecal sample PR177 from 1 month old male Malay infant, vaginal delivered...
CTTCCAGACAACCCATCACGATTTATGGGATATGGACGTACCGTCACAACCATCTTTGGCAGATATTAAAGACAAATCTGGTAAAACTGTTCCAGCAATTTATGTCTTGACCAAAACAGGTAATGCCTTTGTTCTTGATCGTCGTAATGGTCAGCCAATTGTTCCTGTAACTGAGAAACCAGTTCCACAAACAGTTAAACGCGGACCACAGACTAAAGGCGAGCATTATTCAAAAACTCAGCCATTCTCTGATTTGAACTTGGCACCACAAGATAAATTGACTGATAAAGATATGTGGGGTGCCACTATGCTTGATCAGCTTATGTGTCGTGTGTCATTCAAACGCCTCAATTACGATGGCATTTATACGCCACCATCTGAAAACGGTACTTTAGTTTTCCCTGGTAACTTGGGTGTGTTTGAATGGGGCGGTATGTCAGTTAACCCTGACCGTCAAGTTGCTGTAATGAACCCGATTGGTTTGCCATTCGTGAGTCGTTTAATTCCTGCTGATCCAAACCGTGCGCAAACTGCAAAAGGTGCGGGAACTGAGCAGGGTGTACAGCCAATGTATGGCGTACCTTATGGTGTTGAAATCAGCGCATTCTTATCTCCACTTGGTTTACCTTGTAAACAACCTGCTTGGGGATATGTTGCTGGCGTAGATTTGAAAACTCATGAAGTCGTTTGGAAAAAACGTATTGGTACAATTCGTGACAGTTTACCGAACTTGTTCCAGTTACCAGCTGTAAAAATTGGTGTTCCTGGTTTAGGTGGTTCTATTTCTACCGCAGGTAATGTCATGTTTGTTGGTGCAACTCAAGATAACTACATCCGTGCGTTTAACGTAACGAATGGTGAGAAACTTTGGGAAGCGCGTTTACCAGCAGGTGGACAAGCAACACCAATGACTTATGAAATTAATGGTAAACAATATGTTGTAATTATGGCCGGTGGTCATGGTTCATTTGGTACAAAAATGGGCGACTATTTAGTGGCTTATGCATTACCAGATAACAAATAAAAGTTTGCTATCAAAAAAGCCCGGATTTATCTGGGCTTTTTTTATGAGTATTATTATTTATGCCGGTTCCATGCAATATGTTGCAATTGAATTACTCGCCGGTGGAGTTACTTTTCTTTATACTGCTTTTATGACAGTAATGATTCAGATACGGCATCTTTTTTACGGACTGTCACTAATCGATAAGTATCGCTTTGCCGGACGTAAAAAACCATTGTTGATCCATGAACTTACAGATGAGACTTATTCTCTGATCTGTTCCGCTGTTCCGCCTGAAGGGGTTAACGGAGAGTGGTTTTATTTATTTATCTCTATACTGGATCACTGCTATTGGATTTTTGGATGTACCCTGGGGGCAATTCTGGGTTCTCTGATTGATTTTAATACAAAGGGCATAGACTTTGTCATGACTGCCCTGTTTATCGTTATATTTACAGAACAATGGCTTACAAGCAAAGATCATATACCAGCACTGATCGGAGTGGTCTGCTCTGTGATATGCCTGATCCTGTTTGGGAGCAGTAATTTTATTATCCCATCCATGATATCCATTTCTGTTCTGTTAACCGTATTTCGTAAGCAACTGGAAAAGCGAGGTGACCTAAGCAATGAGAATTCCTGATTTACAGGCTTTTATTATGATTCTGATTATGGCAGGGGTTACCTTTTTTATCCGCGGGCTTCCTTTCCTTTTATTTCCGGGAAATAAGAAGACTCCCGCCTATATTATGTACCTAGGCAAAGTACTTCCCTTTGCCATTATCGGTATGCTGGTTGTCTATTGTTTTAAAAATGTTTCCGTTGTTGCCGCACCTTTTGGCATACCGGAATTAATTGCACTGGTTGTGATCGTCATTCTGCATGTATGGAAAAGAAATACACTGGTCAGCATTGGAGGGGGTACCCTGCTTTATATGTTTCTAGTGCAGGTACTCTTTTAGAAATCCAGTGAAATACACTACTTGGATACCTGACCCTGGCAGGTCTTTATTTGACTATCCAGGATCGTTACCTGCTGGTTTCCCAAATGCTTCTTTGGCATATTGCACCCAAATAAAAAACTGCCGGACAGTTGATTTTCAACCGCCGGCAGTTTTTTATTTTATCTCTAATCCTCCTAAAATACAAGTTGCCCGGATATAAATAGTAGGTGCCCCCGGCATCGGCATCAGCCTTGCCTTGTTAGACACGCCGCCTAGAATAGGCGTATCATCAACTTTTACATTAACATACTCCGGTACCTTAATTTCAATTCCGCCAAAAAGAGACATTACATCTATTCTCACATCTGTTTCAAAAATGGCATTTCTCAAATCCAGTTCCACGCCTCCGAAAACCGCATTGACCAAAGCCCCGTCAAAAATATCACCGTTATAATTTATATTTCTGGAAGAAAACAATGCAGTAAAACTGGGCATATTTTGAACTGCGCCGTTTCCGCTCTTCTCTACACTGTGCATCTCCGACGGATTCTGTCTCTGTCCCTGATAAGACTGCTGCCCCTGAAATCCCCCTGCATAATTCTGATTACTCTGCTGATTCTGCTGGTTTGGAGGCTCCTGGTAATTCTCTTGTCTGTAACTCTGATAAGTCTGCTGTCCACGGTATTCCTGCTGGCTCTGATATTCATTTCTCCGGTCATTTCGTTCCTGATAACCGCCCTGTCCACCCGGTGCCTGCTGCCAGCCATCATTCTGACTGTTCTCGTATCCTGGTCCGCTGCTGTTTCCAAAGCCCTGATTTCTTCTGTCATTTTCAAATTTACGGTAATTGCCTCTGCCCTGTGCGCCATACCAGGCTGCCCCATTACAACCGCCGCCTACCTCTTTGTGTTCCTGATAACCAATTCTCTGACGTTTTACCAGATAACCGGCACCGGCTACCACAAGGACTGTTGGCCAGATTAAACGCCCTGCCATTCCCCAGCTAAGCAGATTCCATGAGCTCATTAAAAAGAAAACGCCGATGCAAAGTCCAATTACATTTGAAGATCTAGGTTTATGCTCAATCATACTTAATGCAGAAGGGACAATAATAAACATTGTCCACCATCCATCAAAAAACGGTGAAAAATTCAAAATTCCCAGCATATCTCCTGCAATCCCCAATCCCAGAACCAACCATACAATTCCCCATAATATATTCGAAATACGTTTACGCATGTCCCATCACCTTAATTCCCCTCTGCCTTAATCTCCGGCTTTCCTCCGGAAAATGAATAATTTTTATTCTTCCATTTTCCTTCCTAATCATTCTTATCCTATAGTATAAACGTTTCTTAGAAAAAACACCAGTGACTTTTGTCACATTTATTAAATTTTATGATATTAATAAATTAGTATTGACATTTCCTCAAAGATATGATTATATTAACATATGAATAGTTGTTCATGTGTTTCAACTTTAAAAATCAAATCAGGAGGTACCTGTTATGAAAGATCATAAAGCAGAACAAGGTAACAAAAAATCTTTAAACACAAAAATGAATCAGGAACACCAGCATGATGAACATTGCAGTTGCGGACATTCTCACGAAGACCATGCACATCAGCACGAAGGACATTCACATGCCGGGGATGACAGTTCCTGCGGCTGCGGCAGCAGTCATGGACAGGAAGACGATCACGAAGATCATGAACATCACCATCACCACCACGGTGATGAAGCATGCTCCTGTGGCTGCGATCACAATTCCGATGAGCATGATCATGAACACCACCACTCTCATGAAGAATGCTCCTGTGGCTGCGATCACGATTCCGATGAGCATGATCATGAACACCACCACCACTCTCACGAAGAATGTGCCTGTGGCTGCGATCACGATTCCGATAAGCATGATCATGAACACCACCACTCTCACGAAGAATGTGCCTGTGGCTATGACCATAATCACGAAGACGATTCAGATAATGAGCAGGCATGTACCAGATCCCACACGCATTTTGAATGCCGGCATATTCAGACTCCCGGTCATGCAGAAGACTGTACCTGTGAATTATGCAATCCCCACGTAGAATACTGTGATGTCTGCGGAGAAAGCCTTTCCAGGTGTACCTGTAAAATGCCGGATGCAGATAACAAGAAAAAAGTTTATATCCTGGAAAATCTGGGCTGTGCAAATTGTGCCGCCAAAATGGAACGTAAAATCAAAGATATTCCGGAGGTATCATATGCTGCAATTGCTTATGCCACAAAACAATTAAGAGTATCTGCACCAGACCCCGATGCCCTTCTTCCAAGAATGCAGGAAATCTGTGCTTCTATTGAACCGGATGTAAAAATAGTGCAAAGAGGTTCAAAAACACCGGGAATCCAGGTGACAAATACTTATACCATCGAAGAATTAGACTGTGCCAACTGCGCAGCTAAAATTGAACGTATGATCAACAATCTTCCGGAGGTAACCAATGCGACCATTACTTATGCCACAAAGCAGCTTCGAATAACTGCAAAAGACCCGGATAAATTAATACCGGAAATACAAAGAATTGCAAAATCCATTGAACCGGATGTTGTCATAACGGCAAGAGATACCACACCGAAAGGAAGAGATATTCTTTCCAAAAAAGTAACTGACCTGCCAAAAAGAACTGTTTTCTTTCAGGAACACCGCTCTATTATTGAGATTATTGTAGGTGCACTCCTCTTAATTGCGGCTAAAGTAATGGAGTCAAATAATGTCGGTCCTGCACCCGTGTTTGTGGTCTATGCTGTTTCTTACCTGGTTCTGGGCTGGAAAATTGTATGGACTGCAATTAAAAACATTACCAAAGGCCATGTATTTGATGAGAATTTCCTGATGAGTATTGCAACAATCGGTGCTTTTGTAATCAGTGACTATGCGGAAGCTATCGGCGTTATGCTCTTCTACCGTGTAGGAGAATATTTTGAAGACCGTGCCGTAGAAAAGAGCCGCAGCCAGATTATGGACGCTGTGGATATGAGGCCGGAAGTGGTGAATCTCGCCATTGGAGAAGACGTTCAGGTTATTCCTGCAGGGGATGCCCAGGTTGGAGACATTCTGGTTGTACGTCCCGGCGACCGCATTCCATTAGACGGGGTGATTATAGAAGGGGAAAGCCGAATCGATACTTCTCCTGTTACCGGAGAACCGGTGCCTGTAAAAGCAGGCTATGGAGATGAAGTCACTTCGGGCTGTGTAAATACCTCCGGGCTGATTAAGATCCGTGTTGAAAAGGTTCTGGAAGATTCCATGGTAACCAGAATACTGGATTCCGTTGAAAATGCTGCCGCCAGTAAGCCTAAGATAGACCGGTTTATTACACGCTTTGCCAGAATTTATACGCCGTTTGTAGTGGCTCTGGCTGTTTGTACCGCTATTATACCATCATTGATCACAGGTGACTGGAATCACTGGATTTACACAGCGCTTACCTTCCTGGTAATCAGCTGTCCCTGTGCCCTGGTACTCAGCGTTCCGCTGGCATTTTTCTCCGGTATCGGAGCCGGTTCCAAACGTGGCATCCTCTTCAAAGGCGGTGTTTCACTGGAAGCATTAAAAGATGTTTCTACGGTTATTATGGATAAAACAGGAACCATAACGGAAGGGAACTTCCAGGTTCAGCATGCGGTTCCCGCCAATGGATTTACTTCACAGGAAATCCTGAAGCTTGCAGCCATATGCGAACTGGATTCCACACATCCAATCGGAACCAGTATTGTAAATGAAGCCAGAAACCAAAAACTGGAGTTAAACCGTCCCGCATCTGTGGAAGAATTAGCCGGTAAAGGGATCCACGCTGTAATCGACGGCAGAGATATCCTCTGCGGCAACCGAAAACTCATGGATGCATATCAGGTGTCCCTGAAAGATTTCCAGAAAGATACCTTTGGTACGGAAGTACTGCTGGCGATAAACGGAACCTACGCAGGCCATATCGTAATATCGGATACAGTAAAATCAGATGCCGCACCTGCAATTAAAAGGCTCAAATCTTATGGTATCACAACTGCCATGTTAACCGGAGATGCTTTAGACAGTGCCAATGCAGTTGCAAAAGAGACCGGAATCGATGAAGTCCATGCAAAGCTTCTTCCTCAGGAAAAGCTGACAGAGCTGCAGAAAATCAGAGATGCCCACGGACGCGTCATGTTTGTAGGTGACGGTATCAATGATGCTCCGGTACTGGCTGGTGCCGATGTTGGCGCAGCTATGGGAAGCGGTGCGGATGCCGCAATCGAAGCAGCCGACGTTGTATTTATGAATTCCAGCGTTACTGCTATTCCGGATGCAATCTCCATTGCCCGGGCTACCGGTCTGATTTCCAGACAGAACGTGATCTTTGCCCTTGTGATTAAGATACTGGTTATGATTCTTGGACTCATGGGATTTGCTTCTATGTGGATGGCTGTATTCGCAGACAGCGGCGTAGCAATGCTCTGTGTACTGAACTCCGTAAGAATTCTTTATAAAAAGAAATAACAGACCTGCCCATAAAGCTTGAACCAAAAAGTTTCGACAAAGAATTACGTTGACAAAAAACAGGATTTTCTTTAAACTATGTATTAGAGGAAATTCTGTTTTTATTTTCAGATTTCAGATAACGTCATGAAATCTTTGATTGCATGAAAGAAAATAAGTAATACGGGCATATTAAGAAGAGACTTATCTTTTCTATCTGTCTGTGGGTGCGTAACCAAACGCACGAATGGAGGAAATTATGAACAACAACGAGGATATGATAGAAAACTGTTGTGATGGCAACCACATCCATCATCAAATTCAAAATACGGTTATCCCAAAAGAAGAAGATCTGTACCGTCTGGCTGAACTGTTTAAAATCTTTGGTGATCCCACCAGGATTCGGATACTCTATGCGCTGTCCGCTTCTGAACTGTGCGTATGTGACATTGCAGAACTCCTTGGAATGAGTCAGAGTGCGATCTCCCATCAATTGCGGGTTCTGAAGCAAAGCCACCTGGTAAAATTCCGCAGAGAAGGTAAAACGATCTTTTATTCCCTGGCTGATACCCATGTATCTACGATTCTGAATCAGGGACTGGAACATGTGGAAGAATAATTTTATAATTACCCCTTTCCTTTTTCAGAAAAAAGTATTACAATAAACGTAATTATGTTGTCATAAATTATGAAAGGAGTCAGGATTATGGCTAAAAAAAATAGAAAATTCTTACTTGGTGCTGCTGTAATAGGTGTTGCTATCGCAGGAGGTATCTATTACTTAAATAAATGCAAACAACAAGATGATACATGGGAGGATGATTTCGAAGACTTCGAAGACGACTTTGAAGATGATCTGGATGAAGAAGATGACGTTACTCCGGTTGCAAGAGAATATGTCACCATACCAAAAGAATCTCATACGCCTGAAAAAACTCCGGAAGATACTTCTGCCGATGATACAGATGGACAGACCGAAGATATTGCAGCGGAAGAAAACGAAGAAGACACAACGGAAGAATAGACCGTTGTGCTTAATATAACAAGAAATTTAAAAACACCAGCAAATGGAAGCTCCCTGGTAATGAAATTAATCAGACTTACGGGACAATCCATATATAGCTGGTGTTTTTCTATTTTCGCGGGCTGTATTTACAGCATACCGCAACTCATTCAATAATCCACGCATGAATCAGCCGGTTTACCGCTTCTGCGATATCTTCTTCACACAGATTTGCATACCCCAGAATCACCGTAGGCATCGTTGTTTCTCTGGGAGCCGCCACATAGTAGGCAGACAGCCCATAGACTTTCACTCCTTTTAGGCGTGCACGCTCTATTGCATCATCTTCCGACATTCCATTTACAAAGCTTAACAAAACATGAACACCTGCATTTTCTCCTGATATGGTACAGATGCTTTCCAATCCTTTGAGCTTATCCAGCAAAACATCATGCCTGCTTTTATAAATTGCGCGCATTTTGTTAAGATGTCTCTCATAATAACCCTCATTCAGAAATCTGGAGATGATCATCTGATCTACCCTGGACACCGTAGAAGAAAATATTTTACCGATTTCATCATATACCGCTAAAAGCCTTTTGGGCAGAACCAGATAACTCACACGTATCGCAGGAGCTATTGACTTGGAAAACGTTCCGATATAAATCACTTTATCATGGCTGTCATAGCCCTGTAAAGCGGGTATTGGTTTCCCTTTGTACCGGAATTCACTATCATAGTCATCTTCGATGATATAACGATTCTCGTCTTCTGACGCCCATTTTAAGAGCTGCATCCTCCGTTTAATCGGCATAATGGTTCCCAGGGGGAATTGATGGGATGGCATAACATAGGCAATATCTGCCCTGGAATTTTCAAGCTCTGCCACATCCATTCCATTCTTATCCATATTAATGACCAGCATCTCATTGGAAAGTACATTCAGAATATCATATGCCTTTTTATAAGTTGGATTTTCCATTGCTATGATATGTCCTCTTCCAAGAAGATTACATAAAAGCATAAGCAGATAATCATTCCCGGCTCCAATAATAATCTGCTCCATACTGCAGTTTACACCACGTGCCTGATGCAGATATGCAACAATCGTCTCACGTAGTTCGCTCTCTCCTTTGGGTTCACCAAGCTGAAAAAAATCCTTATTATCCTCCAGCAGAATATTTTTGGAAATCTTTCTCCATGCATTATGAGGAAAACTGTTTAAATCCACCCCGCTGGGGGAAAAGTCATATTCATAATGCTCTTTCATTTCCTCCGCAGCCTTTTTGGGAACCTGCACAGCTGTAGAAAGATGGTACAGTCCGTCCAGCTCGCTTACGAAATATCCTTTACAGGGCACCGCTTCTATATATCCCTCTGATAGCAGCTGTTCGTAAGCCAATTCTACCGTACTTCTGCTGACCTGGAGATATTTCGCCAGATTGCGGGTAGAGGGCAGCCTCTTTTTAAAAGGCAGCCCTCCGTTTTGGATATCATTTTTAATATATTCATATATTTGCTCATACAGGGGTCTGGATGAATGAACATCCAGACTGATCGTCAATTCGTTCATATATTTCTCCCGCAGATAAACATTATTTCGGCAGTTTAAAAGAACTCTTCAGAGATACAATCCGGTTAAATACCAGTGCATCCGGTTTGGAATCTTTTGCATCCACACAGAAAAATCCCTGACGCACAAACTGGAAGCTCTCATAGGCTTTGGCATCTGCCAGATTTGGCTCTACAAAGCAGTCTTTTAAAATTACCAGTGAATTTGGATTCAGGTTCAGGCTGCCGTCTTCGTTATAGACACCTTTTTCTTCATCAATAATATTTTCATAGAGACGTACTTCTGCTTTTAATGCAGTTGGTGCTGCTACCCAATGAATGGTGCCTTTTACCTTACGTCCCGTAAATCCGGTGCCGCATTTTGTCTCAGGGTCATAAGTACAATGTATTTCCGTTACCTTACCGTCTTCATCCTTTATAAAGCTTTCACATTTCACGAAATAGGCATTCATTAAACGCACTTCATTTCCAGGGAACAGACGGAAATATTTTCTTGGAGGCTCTTCCATAAAGTCTTCTCTATCAATATATAATTCCCGGCAGAACGGAACTTTACGTTTTCCCAGGCTTTCATTTTCCAGGTTATTGTCAACATCCAGATATTCGATTTCTCCTTCCGGATAATTGTCTATAACTAATTTAATAGGATCTAAGACTGCCATCATACGCGGTCTCTTCAGCTTTAAATCCTCCCGGATACAATATTCCAGCATCGCGTAATCAACAGAGCTCTGGCTTTTACTCACGCCGCACAGATCCATGAACATTTTAATGGACTCCGGTGTAAATCCACGGCGCTTTAAAGCAGCAATGGAAACCAGTCTCGGGTCATCCCAGCCATCTACGATACCATCTTCCACAAGTCTGCGGATATAACGCTTTCCGGTTACCACATTGGTCAGATATAATTTTGCAAATTCAATCTGCTTTGGAGGATGGGGATATTCCAGCTCACGGACTACCCAGTCATAAAGAGGTCTGTGATCTTCAAATTCCAGGGTACAGATAGAATGTGTTATGCCTTCAATCGCATCCTCAATCGGATGGGCAAAGTCATACATAGGATAAATGCACCACTGATCCCCGGTATTGTGATGTGTCATATGTGCAACACGGTAGATAATCGGGTCACGCATGTTGATATTCGGAGAGGACATATCGATTTTTGCCCTTAACACTCTTTCACCGTCTGCATATTTGCCATTTTTCATATTTTCAAATAATTCCAGGTTCTCTTCTATGCTTCTGTCCCGGAAAGGACTGTTCTTTCCCGGCTCCTTGAGGGTCCCGCGATATTCTCTGATCTGCTCTGCATTCAAATCGCAGACATAGGCTTTTCCTTTTTTTATCAGCTTCACAGCGCATTCATACATCTGCTCGAAATAATTAGATGCAAAAAACAGGCGGTCCTCCCAGTCTGCACCAAGCCATTTAATATCTTCTTTGATTGACTCCACAAATTCTACTTTTTCTTTCGTAGGGTTCGTATCATCAAACCGCATATTAAATTTACCTTGATACTCCTGTGCCAATCCATAGTTTAACAAGATTGACTTTGCATGTCCTATATGAAGATAGCCGTTTGGTTCTGGCGGGAATCTGGTACATACTGTCTCGCAATGTCCTTCTGCTAAATCTTTTTCAATAATCTGCTCAATAAAATTTTTGGAAACTGTCTCTTTTTCCATGTCTTTCCTCCTAGGATATAGTCTGTTTTTCATAATACCATAATTTTCTCAAAATTACAACGCTGGTATTTACTTTTCTCTACTCTTATATTATGATGTTAACATATCAATTTTGGGGGAACTTATATGTATTATTTTATTGTAAATCCGAAATCCAGTTCCGGTAAGGGCCGGAAGATCTGGAATATGCTGGAGAAGGAACTTAGAGAGCGTAAAATAAAATACACCGTCTATTTTACCAAGAAGAAAAACCATGCTCTCCGGCTGGCTGAATTAATCTCCACTACTAAAAATCCCTGTACGATTGCGGCTGTGGGCGGAGACGGAACCGCCAATGAAGTAATCAATGGTCTTAAGAATCTGGACTCTATCGTGTTTGGTTATATTCCAACCGGTTCCAGCAATGATCTTGCAAGAGGTCTGCACCTTCCGGGGAATCCACTGGATGCCTTAAACGCGGTTCTTTATCCAGCTATCATTCAAAAAGTCAGCATCGGTGTCAATCAAAGCAGGCAGGAATGCAGAAACTTTATCGTCAGTACCGGGATTGGATTCGATGCCGCAGTCTGCCACGAAGCCCTGCACTCCAATATAAAAAAGGCTTTAAACAAGTTTAAACTTGGCAAACTGACCTATCTGGGAATTGCCTTAAAGCAGCTGTTCGTGTTGAAACCGGCTTCTATGACACTGACCATGGATGATAAAAGGAAACATTTCTATAAAAATGTATATTTTATTGCTGTTATGAATACCCAGTACGAAGGGGGCGGATTTAAGTTCTGCCCAAGAGCGGATGCTTCCGATGATATTCTGGATATCTGCGTAATCGAAAAGATGTCCAAGCTAAAAGTACTTTTACTGCTGCCCACTGCATTCTTAGGAAAACATACCGGTGCAAAGGGCGTACATATTTTCCGCTGCCACCGGGCAAGAATACAGACAGAAGTTCCCCTTGCAGTCCATGCCGATGGTGAATCTTTTGATTTCCGTTCTGATATTGAAATCTCTTTAGAATCCAAAAAACTCTCCTTTATCCTGGGATAAGGGAGAGCTGTATGATTAAATACATTAATTAAATCCAAAAAACTTTCTGGTTAACTTATATGCGGCTAAGGATACATTCCTTCCGCTCTTTCCAGGGAGATTCACGGTACGTCCAAGCAACCCGGTACGTATCTTGATATAAAGTCTCCGATCCACCTTCTTTAAATAGGACCACAATTCTTTTTTCTTCTCAAAGTTTTCATCTGTTTCCGAACGAATCAGCATAATGGAAGAAACCGTCATAATAATATCCAGGTAATTCAGCATATATTTGCGGAGCTTCTTGTTGGAGACTTTAGCAGAAGCCATCGTATCAATCATGATTTTATTCACCCGGATCTGCTGGTCTATCCTGCGGATCATAACCTCTTCATTTACGGACTGGTCATCCCTTCCTATAAAATAATGATAGAAGTTTACATCCAGATAATACATATTCTTCACATAAGGCAGAGGCTGGAAGACGAACAGGTTGTCTACATAGAATGTATGCTTTGGCAGTTCCAGTCCGCAGGCTTTTAGAAGCTGGGTTCTGTATATTACAGAATGCATCAGGATATAGTGCCCCTTTCTGAGATTGTGGACTTCATCCCAGGTGAAAATTTCATTCTGGGGAAATGCAGAACGGTACTGCATTACTTTCTTTCTGCGCACCCCGACTTTATCATAAATAAAATTGCTGATAATCATATCCACGGTATTGGGTCCGCCTATCATATCTGCTATTTTCTTTAGAATAGTCAGGTATGCGTCGGAATCCACCCAGTCATCGCTGTCCACTACTTTAAAATAGATACCGGTAGCATTGCGCAGCCCGGCATTTACTGCTTCTCCATGACCGCCGTTTTCCTGATGGATTGCTTTCACTATGGTAGGGTATTCTTTTTCATATTCATCTGCAATGGCTGCAGTATCATCTTTGGAACCATCATCTACTATCAGAATTTCCACATCTTCTCCACCCACAAGGAGGGATTCAATACATTTCCTCATGTACTCCTGCGCATTGTAGCATGGAATTGCAATTGATAATAATTTCATGTTATTTTCCCCTATACTTCGTATTTTTCCTGTCCTAGTTTAATTTGCAGATAATCCGCATATGCTCCAAAAGCTGCCGGAATGGGATATTCTTCCTGGGTTTTCCAGGGTTCAACAAACAGCATTCCCGTGTCTTTTGCGTTTTCCAGTTCTTCTACCTGAATGACGTATCCGGTCATTCTCCATTCCACATGGCTGAATATATGTTTCGATTCCCTCAGCTCTCTAATCCGTATGGGTGCAAAATTTCGTTCTTTTAAATACACCAGCACTTCATCTGCCGTCAAATGTCCTTCCAGGTTCGGCAATTCATACAGACCCGCCAAGAGTCCCTTTTTCGGACGTTTTCTTATCGCCGCTTTGTCGCCGTCTTTTATCACCAGTACCGTTTTTTCTTCGATCCGCCTTGGCTTTTGTTTTGCTTTCTTAGGCAGTTCCATTACAATATCCAGTTTCTTTGCTTTACAGATCGATGCAAGGGGGCAGATATCACATTTTGCCATTCCATTTGGTACACAGACTGTAGCACCAAGTTCCATTAATGCCTGGTTGAAGTCTCCGGGGCATTCTTTTGGCATGATAGCCTTGATATCCTCTTCCATCTTCTTGCGGACGGACGGTTTCATAATATCGTCTTCACTTGCCATTACCCGTGAAATTACCCGAAGTACGTTCCCATCCACTGCGGGTACCGGGATGTTATAGGCGATGGATGCAACTGCACCAGCCGTGTAGTTTCCAATTCCTTTTAGTGACAGCAATGCTTCATAATCAGCCGGAAGCTGTCCGCCAAAATCTTCTACTATGCTTTTAGATGCTATCTGCATATTCCTTACCCGATTATAATACCCCAGGCCTTCCCACAATTTCAGCAGTTTATCTTCTTCACATACCGCCAATGCCTGTACATTCGGCAATGCCTTGGTAAATCGTTCAAAAAATGGTTTTACTGCCTCAACTCTGGTCTGCTGCAGCATAATTTCTGAAACCCAGATTCGATATGCAGACCTATCTTCCCTCCAGGGAAGAACCCTGGCATTTGTCCGGAACCACAAAAGCAGCGGTTCCACAATCTCATTTAACATATATTCTCCTAATATTAACTATAAGATAACTTTAATCTCTGTATCTATTTTTATGCTGTCCTCTGTAACAATACTGTCATATGCCAGTATATGTACGCCTGCCTGTTTCGCCTGGCGGAGTGCATCACCAAATTCCGGGTGGGTTAAGTCATTTGGTCTGAATTCCTGTACATGTTTCATTTGTATTACAAAAAAGATATAAGCCTCATATCCTTCATTTAAACATTCTTTTAATTCCTGTATGTGTTTGACCCCGCGTAAAGTAGGAGCATCCGGAAATCTTGCGATGCCATCTTCTTCAAGGGTGACACCTTTTACTTCCATAAAAATCTTTTTCCCGTCCGCTTCCACATAAAAGTCAAACCTGGAATTTCCATACTTCATTTCCGGCTTGATATAGGTTACGTTTTTAAAATAACCACTTTCCTGTATCCACTCCCCGACTACTTTGTTAGGCACCTGGGAATCCATATTGATCATTATATCTCCTTTTATTACACCAATCAAATCATATTTCGTTTTTCGGTCCGGATTATTGCTTTTTTGAACGTACACAGTGGCACGGGGCGTTAAAAGCTCCCTGCACCGACCTGTGTTCTTCACATGGCAGACTTCTTTAACGCCCCTGATCTCAACATTCGCAATAAAACGGTTGGGTCTGTCTAAAAAGATTCCCTTTTCCATATTTTCATATTGCATATTATACCCAGCCTATTCTTTATCGATAGTAACAGATAATTGGAAATCCCTTATATATCTGTTCATAAATCTGTCTTGCAGCATCGGTAGGCAGATTAATACAGCCATGAGATCCATTATACTGATATATATTTCCTCCGAAGCTTCCCCGCCAGTTGGCATCGTGAAGCCCGATTCCGCCATTAAACGGCATCCAGTAAGTCACTGGTGTTGCATAGCTGTCTCCTGGTTTGTCACTTCTTAATACATCCGGAGATTTCTTATAATACAGAGTATAGGTACCGCCAGGTGTTGCACATCCTGCTTTTACCATACTTCCTGATACAAAGTCACTGGAAACAGCTACCTGTCCACCAATATACATCCACAGATGCTGCCTTGTCAAATCAATTTCTATATAATCCTGTCCCAGATCACTGTTATCAAAACTGACCGCTGTCTGTGCAAAGGCAGGCGTTCTTTCCTGCTCCGCCCCCAGTTTAATCAGTTTGGTTAAATCAACAATTTCCTGTTCCTGGTCAACCATCCATCCATAGCTGCCGCCTTTTACCGTTACCATAGAACCGTCATTGGTTTTAAATTCCCTGGGTCTGTCATAAGTATCGTATTGATCTGCCAGCATATTTACATAATTGCGTACCTGTTCTTCATCAAAAGTAACCGTGCCCGCCTCATCGTATGTTACCCAGTCTTTGATGGTTTTGCCATCCAGAACCTCTCTCTTCTCCCCAAATACATAGGTGATGCTTGTTCTGCAGTACTGATTCAGGTTATTCATCAACTGATTCAGCGGCTCATTATCCTGGCGTACAGCGGGCTGCACATAGCAGTCGTTCTTTTCCAGCGATGCCTTTTTTTCTCTATGTTCAATCAAATTTTTCACAAGCGCCGCCAGTTTCTCATAATCAACCGTGTTGCCCTCCACTTCCGGTTCTATCTCGTAAGTGGTTTCGCCAAACTTGAGAAATGCATCTTTAGGTGCCACCACATTTTTTTCATTCATGCAGTCCAGTGCTTTTAAGGTCTTGGCTAATTTTTTCTTATCATAGGTGGTACTGGATTCAAATTTATAACGGTAATTCTCCCACAGCGCCCTGGGCCAGGTGTATGGATTCTGCTGATCTTTAAAACCCTGGACTTCACCGTCCGATACATAGTGATATCCAATCTGGTCTGCTGTTATCTTCTCTTTTTTCTTTCCTCTTTCTGTGAGTGTTATGGTGTATTTATGGATATTATTTGCAATGGTATTGTCCACCATTTCAACTGTCTGTTTGGATACATCCATACCATTTACCTTAGTATTAATAAAGAATTTATCCCGGAAATAAACAGCTCCTCCAATATATACGCCTAAAACACACAGCAGCACAAAGCATCCAAAACCAATGAGGATTTTTTTCCAAATCCGGCCTTTTTTCTTTGTCTGTATGGTATCCGAAATATCCTCAGTCTGTGAATCATTCACTGGCTGATCGATCTGCTGTTCTGTTTGCTGTACGGTTTGCTGTTCCTTTTCCTGATCTTTGTGCTCAGATTCCTGGTTTTCTTCTTCTTGCGTTTCCTGTTCATCCTGAGTTTGATTTTTGTCTTGGGTTTCTTCTTTAACCTGGGTTTCATCCAAATCCTGGTTTTCTACCTTACCCTGAGTTTTTTCTTTATCCTGGATATCTTCTTTATCTTGTATTTCTCGTTTATCCTGGATTTCTTCTTTATCCTGGATTTCATTTTTATCCTGGCTTTCTTCTTTATCCTGGATTTCATTTTTACCCTGGATTTTTTCTTTATCCTGGATTTCTTTTTTACCCTGGATTTCTTCTTTATCCTGGATATCTTCTTCATCTTGGATATCTTCTTTAGCCTGGCTTTGTTCTTCTATTTCTTGTATCCCATTATTTACTTGCTCCTCGCTGCCACCCATATCAGCATTGCTATCCTGAACATCCAAGGTTTTATCCGTGGATTCCTCATATACATTGTTGTTTACATCTTTCCCAACTCCGGTGATTTTCTCTTTTTCCAGCTCTTCCCTTTTTTCTTCTTTCATTTTCATCCCTCATTAATCACTCTAGAGCGTGCTTGAAATTGCTTTCTGACTGCTGTGCGACACAATTGTGGAAGATTTGTGCCAATTGAAGGGAACGTAACGGGCTACGTAACCTGAATTCGGGACAAATATACCGCAAAGTGGGGCGTGCAGATGGCAGGAATTATTTTCAAACACGCTCTAGTAGTATGCTTTCTACTATCATATCATTTTATGCATATTAGAGAAAGTACTTTTCGATAATTTTAAGAAATATAAGAATTTTAGGTATATTTTGAATTATTACAAAAATGATTTCCATGCATATTATGATGTAGCCATTCTGCTAGTGCCTCCCGGCGTAAATACGTCGATATATAGTGCCTGATATCTGCGCCAGGTGTACGTCTGTGAATCGACGGCGTAGCGGGGCTACGACTAGATTCGCAGACGTGCAGCTGGCGCAGATAGCGGGTGCTATATAGTGGCG
>OKVW01000738.1_pt1 | contig 17036 bp, 15 predicted proteins | sample 1606991 | NCBI WGS metagenome assembly OKVW01 (sample SAMN03281021, study PRJEB24777) | human gut metagenome | isolation source: fecal sample PR177 from 1 month old male Malay infant, vaginal delivered...
GATGGCGGGGAGGCGGACGCCCAGCCTGGCTCCAGAGTCCCGCCTGGCCCCAGCGCCCAGCCTGGCCCCAGCGCCCAGCCTGGCCCCAGCGCCCGTCTTGGTCTGGCTGCTCAGCCCGGCCGCCGGCAGGGCCGGCTCTATGAGGAACTGCTGCGGCAGCGGATTCTGATCCGTTCCTGCGGCAACTACCGTGGGCTGGACAGCTCTTATTACCGGATCTGCGTCCGGGGCAGGGAGGACAACCGGCGGCTGGCGGAGGCGATGGAAGCGGCCCTCGCATCCCATCGGCCCAAGCCGGCTGAGGAAATGTTCCTGGACGTTCCTGGACAGACCGGATCAAACCAGAAAGGCGGGGCAGGAATAAATGGCTAAAGCAATCATGATACAGGGAACCATGGCAAATGGGGGGAAAAGCCTGATAACTGCCGGACTGTGCAGAATATTTGCCCAGGACGGCTACCGGGTGGCCCCCTTCAAATCCCAGAACATGGCCCTGAATTCTTTTATCACAGAGGAAGGCCTGGAGATGGGCAGGGCCCAGGTGGTACAGGCCGAGGCTGCGGGAATCCGCCCGTCGGCGGACATGAACCCCATCCTCTTAAAACCCACCACAGATGTGGGCAGCCAGGTAATTGTCCAGGGTGTGTCCATAGGCAACATGAAGGCCAGGGATTATTTTGCATACAAGATGCAGCTGGTTCCGGTGATTATGGAGTCCTACAACCGGCTGGCCGAGGCCAATGACATCATTGTGATCGAGGGAGCGGGCAGTCCTGCGGAGATCAATCTGAACCGGGAAGATATCGTGAATATGGGCATGGCCGCCATGGCCGATGCCCCCGTGCTTCTGGTGGGGGATATTGACCGCGGAGGGGTGTTCGCCCAGCTGTACGGTACGGTCAGCCTGCTGAAGGAGGAGGACCGCGCACGGGTCAAAGGCCTTGTGATCAACAAGTTCAGAGGTGACAAGACCATTCTGGACCCAGGTGTGGTGATGCTGAGGGATCTGTGCCAGGTGCCTGTGGTAGGCGTGGTGCCTTACATGAATGTGGACGTGGAGGACGAGGACAGCCTCAGCTCTGAATTGGAGAACCACGATGCTGAAAATGGTCTCTGCCAGATCGATATAGCCGTCATACGACTTCCAAAAATTTCCAATTTCACCGATTTTAAGGCCCTCAGCTCAATACCAGGCGTCTGCGTCCGCTATGTGACCAGGCCCCAGCAGCTGAAAACTCCGGACCTGGTGATCCTTCCCGGTACCAAGAACACCATAGACGACCTTCTGTGGCTGCGCCAGTCCGGCCTGGAAGCGGCAGTCCTTAAGCTGGCTGACGCCCGCGTCCCGGTCTGGGGCATCTGCGGGGGCTACCAGATGCTGGGTGAGGACATCTTCGATGAACACGGCGTGGAGACCGGGTTGTATTGCCGTCGGGAGACCGGCGTGGAACGCAGCGCCGCCCCCGGCCAGGATAGCCGCCCGCCCGCCGGCCACATCAAAGGCATGGGGCTGCTGCCCCTGACCACCTGGTTTGAGGAGGAGAAGGTCCGCACCCAGGTGGACGGCTCCCTGGGAGAGCTGGACGGAGCGCTGTCTCAGCTGTCGGGAAGCAGGATATCCGGGTATGAGATCCACATGGGCCGCACCCTCATCTCCGGAGGAAGAGGGCCTGAGGACACTGCGAAGCTGGCGGACTACAGGCCGGAGCCGGAGATCTGCCGCCCCATGGCATATGTGATGGAGACGCAGACCGGATCAAAGGCGGTGAAAAACGACGGCTGGAACCGGGGAAATGTCTACGGCACCTATGTTCACGGCATATTCGACCAGCCCGGCATGGCGGCCGGCCTGGTCAAGGCCCTGATGAAGGCCAAGGGAATCCAGAGCGAAGAACCGGCGGCCATGGATTACAGGGCCTACAAGGAGAAGCAGTATGACAAACTGGCGGAGGAGCTGAGAGGGAGCCTTGACATGGAGGCAGTGTACGGCCTTCTGGGCCTGAAAGGAAAAAAAGACCATGAAAATTGAACTGGAACAGGTGCTTCCTTCACAGATTGAGGCCAGAAGCTTTGAAATCATAGGGGAGGAACTGGCACTCATGGGGAAGGAGCTGGACCCGGAGCAGGAGCTGGTAATCAAACGGGCCATCCACACGACAGCAGATTTCGAATATGCGGACAGCCTGGCATTTTCGGCGGGCGCGGTATCAGAGGGGATTGGCGCCCTGATGGCGGGCGCCCATATTGTGACCGACACCCGCATGGGATGGTCCGGTGTCAACAAAACACGTCTGGGGCAGCTGGGGGGAGAAGCCCTCTGCTTCATGGCGGATGAGGATGTAGCCGCGGCGGCCGGGGAAAAGGGGAGCACCAGGGCAACGGCCAGCATGGACAAGGCGGCGTGCCTCTACGGGTCAGGCGGACCCAGGGAGCACATTCCCTGCATCTTCGCAGTGGGCAATGCCCCCACAGCCCTGGTGCGCCTCTATGAGCTGATTCAGGAACAACGCCTTCGGCCGGCCCTGATCATCGGCGTGCCTGTGGGATTCGTCAATGTGGTCCAGTCCAAGGAGCTGATCCTGCAGCTGGAGGACACGCCCTATATTGTGGCCAGAGGCAGAAAAGGGGGCAGCAATGTGGCTGCGGCCATCTGCAATGCCTTGCTGTACCAGACCGGGGAAAAGGGGATGTAAGCCGGGAGAACTTTACAAGACCGGAGCGTTGCTTTATACTGGTAGGTGTTGTTTGAGAAATTTGAAATCAGCATGGGAGAAGGGGTCTTATTTTATGGATTTATATCGGATTATCCTGGTAGATGATGAGGAAGAGGTCAGAAAGAGCATCATCAAGAAAATCGGCTGGAATGCGGCCGGTTTTCAGGTAGTGGGGGATGCGGAGAACGGCGAGGAAGCCCTGGAGCGGGTGGAGGCGCTGGAGCCGGACGTGATTCTGACCGATATCCGCATGCCATATATGGATGGGCTGACACTGGCGGAAAAGGTGCGCCAGCGCTATCCCTCCACTAAAATTGTGATTTTTTCAGGTTACGATGATTTTGAATATGCCAAACAGGCAATCAAGCTCAACGTGACGGAATATATATTAAAACCGGTCAATGTAGAAGAGCTGACCGCCATTTTAAAGAAGATCAAGGCCAATCTGGACGAGGAGATTGAGCAGAAGCGTGATGTGAGCCGCTTGCGGGAAAATTACAGGAAGAGCCTGCCCATTCTGCGCGAGCAGTTCCTGAACGACCTGATCAGCCGCAGGATACCCGAGGAATTGATACCGGCCCGCTTAAAGGAGTACGATATCCCCATCGGCGGCGCGAAAAAATGGGTGGTATCCGCCATTGATATTGAACCGGAGTCCGGGAATGAGGGGGCGAATCTGCCCCTGCACCAGGAGAAGGATCTGATCCCCATCTCCGTGATGCAGATTGTGGAGGAGAAGCTGAAGGATTACTGCCGGTTTGCCCTCTTTACCTCCACCCTGGCCCTGGGAGCGGCCCTGGTGGTGATTGCGGCCATTGACGAGGACAACAGCCAGACCGGACTCATCGATGTGCTGGGGGATATCTGCAAGGAGACGAGGAAGATCCTGGAAGTGTCCATCACCATTGGCGTGGGGCACCGCTGCATGAGCCTGGGTGAGGTGAGCCTCTCCTGCAAGTCCGCGGTGGACGCTCTGGGCTACAAGGCCATTGTGGGCAGCGGAAGCACCATCTACATCAACGATGTGGAGCCTGTGAACGGCGGAAAGCTGCAGTTTGACAGCCGTGACGAGTCGGAGCTGATTGCGGCTGTGAAGTTTGGACCCGTGGAGAAGATTGAGTCGTCGGTCCGCCAGATTGTGGACCGTATGAGCGATGCTAAGGTACATTTCCGGCAGTACCAGGCATACATGCTCAGTGTTTCTAACTGCATGGTCCAGCTGATTCAGCAGTATGACCTGGACATGGCACAGATGATCGGCGAGGGCAGGGACTATGGGGATACATTTACCGTGATCCCCCAGATGCAGAAAAAGGAAGATTTCGGCCGCTGGCTGCTGCCCATTGCCCTGCGCATGAACCAGGCGATGAACCAGGAACGTGACAACACCATGAAGCAGGTGATCAAGGAGGCCAAGCAATATATCATGGACAACTACCAGGACCCCGACCTGTCCGTTGAGAAGATCTGCCGCCACCTGCACATGAGCCCTGCCTATTTTTCCACCATGTTCAAGAAGGAGACAGGCCAGGCCTATATCGCCTATCTCACTGAGGTGCGCCTGGACAAGGCGGTGGAGCTTCTCAATAAAACCGATGACAAGACCTATGTGATTGCGGCCAAGGTGGGGTATCAGGAGCAGAATTATTTCAGCTATGTGTTCAAGAAACGCTTTGGCATATCCCCCACCAAGTTCAGAGGGACGAAGTGAAATAACCGCTAAGCGCTCATAACAAGGAGGGCAGCCATGCCTTTGAAGAAACGCAGGTATCCGTTCCAGAATACCAGCATCCGCTACACCATATTTATCTATTTTACGGTTTCTGCCCTGGCGGCCAGCATTTTCATCGGGCTCTCCATGTATAGCAGGATGTCCGGGCAGATGTCGGCCACCATCCAGGAGGAGAACCAGATTCTGATCAACCAGCTGTCCAGGACCACGGATACCTACCTGCGCACCATTATGAAGCTGTCTGATTCCCTGTACTATGGTGCCATTAAAAATGCGGACCTGTCCGACAGCACCATCAACCGAGAGCTGACCCTGCTCTATGACAACAACAAGGACAATGTGGAGAATATCGCGCTGCTGTCCAACGAGGGGAAGCTGCTGGAGGCGGTTCCGGCGGCCAGGCTAAAGACCAATCTGGATGTGAGGTCAGAGTCCTGGTTCCAGAACACGCTGGAAAAGACGGAGAACCTGCATTTCTCCATTCCTCAGGTCCAGTACATCTTCGATGCCAACGAAAACCGGTACCGCTGGGTGATTTCCGTCACCCGCGCGGTGGAGATCACCCAGGGTCCCTACACGGACCAGGGCGTCCTGCTGATCGATATCCGCTATAACAGCCTGGAACAGCTCTTTGACAGCGTCAGCCTGGGAAACGGAGGCTATGTGTACCTGATCAGCAGCAGCGGGGATATCATCTACCATCCCAGAGCCCAGCTCATTGACTCTGAACTGGCCACCGAGAACAATGTGACGGCGGCCGGCTATCGGGACGGCAACCATGAGGAGACATTTGAGGGCAGAAAACGTCTGGTGACGGTGAAAAGCGTGGGGTACACGGGATGGAAGATCGTGGGCGTGACGCCCATGGACGGCATAGCTCTCAACAATATCAAGACCAAGCTGTTTGTGGTGTTCATCATTGCATTTATCCTGTTTATTCTGACTATTATCAACTCCTACATTTCATCCAGGATCACTGATCCCATCAAGGAGCTGGAGAAGTCGGTCAATGAGATTGAGGAGGGCAATCTGGAAGCCAGGGTCTACACCGGCGGGTCCTATGAGATCCAGCATCTGGGCAATTCCATCCAGAACATGGCCAGGCAGATCCGGCGGCTGATGGATGATATTGTGGCGGAACATGAGTCCAAGCGCAAGAGCGAATTTGACACGCTGCAGTCCCAGATCAATCCCCATTTTCTCTACAATACTCTGGATATCATTGTGTGGATGATCGAGAATGAGCGCCAGGACCAGGCGGTGAAGGCAGTGACAGCCCTGGCGCGGTTCTTCAGGATCAGCCTGAGCAAGGGCAAGAGCATCATTCCCGTGCGGGACGAGCTGGAGCACGTGCGCAACTACCTGATGATCCAGTCCATGCGCTATAAGAATAAATTCACCTACGTCATTGACGCCCAGGAGGGGGTGGAGGACCTGGCCAGCTTGAAGCTGATGCTTCAGCCGCTGGTGGAAAATGCCATCTACCATGGCATGGAATTCATGGATGGGGACGGGGAGATCAGCATCCGGGCATGGCGCCAGGGCGAGGACCTCTATCTCAGCGTGGGGGACAACGGCCTGGGTATGACCGAAGCACAGGTGGAGAACCTGTTCTCACCCTCTGACCACACGCCGTCCAGGCGCGGCTCCGGCATTGGTGTGAAAAATGTAAACGAGCGGATCAAACTGTATTTTGGCCGGGATTACGGCCTGTCCATTGACTCGGAGCCGGACGAGGGAACCACAGTGACGGCCCGCCTCCCGGCTGTGCCCTACAGCGAGGTGGAGCAAAGGATGGCGAAATGACGGGGAAGGGAGGGACTCTAAGCCATGTCTAAAAAGGAAAAGATACTCTGGGCCCTGTCGGCCTGCGCGCTGGTGCTGCTGTTTCTCATGTCCTCCACCAACCTGATTATCAAGGAGCGGAAAGTGGAGATTCTTCCTGTTTCCGTGGTGATTGAGGATTTCAATGACGATTATTACGCCAGTTTCAAAAAGGGGATGGAGAAAGCAGCAATGGAGTTTTACGCGGATGTCAGCTTTATCACCCTTTACCAGCGCAATGACCAGGGCCAGCAGCTGGAGCTGGTGAACCGGGAGATCAAGGATGGGGCCAAGGCCTTGATTCTGACGCCGGTCAACGAGGTGGAGACAGTAAAGACACTGGACAAAACCAGTTTAAACTGCCCGCTGGTGGTGCTGGGCGCCCCTGTGCCCAACGAGGGGGTGGTGGCCAGCGTGATGGTGGACGGGTATGAGATGGGAAGGAAGCTGGGGGAGGCGGTAACTGTCCAGCAGTCAGGGGAGAATCCGGTGTACCTGTTTACCGACGGCATGGAATATGGCTATAATTCCAGAGTCTGCGATGGAGTGCGCACTGTGCTGGAGGAGGCGGGGTACACTTATCATCTGGTGGAGCGGGAGAGCGAGGACACTTACAGGCGGATCATTGAACAGACCGTGTATCCGGGCAGCGGCCAGGCAGCTATTGTGGCCCTGGACACTCCGTCCCTGGCGGAGACGGCCCAGATTCTGGAGGATAGCACCGTGTACAACAGATATATCACCGGCCTTTACGGCGTGGGGAGCACCACTGCCATTCTGGACCAGCTGGACCGGGGCGTGATCCGGGGAATTGTGATGTACAACCGGTTTGACGAGGGTTATCTGAGTGTACAGAAGGCGGTTCAGGCCATCAAGGGAAGCCGGCAGAAGGAAGAGATTCTGCTGGAATCCTACTATATAGAAAAACCCCAGCTCCGCAGCCGCGAGTATGAGAAGATGCTCTATCCGATGGACTGACGGAACAGGAGAAAATGTGGGAGGATTGGCAATGGAGGGGACGAAGAAACGCAGGATATACGGAGGGCTGCTGCTGTTGCTGGCCCTGGCCGCCGGGATTGCTGCCTGGCTGATGTACCAATATATGCAGAACAGGGAGGCGCCGCCCAAGACGTCCATCCGCATCGGGGTGACCCTCTACAGGGGGGATGATACTTTTATCAGCACCCTGCGGGCGGCCATGGAGGAGCAGGCCAAGGAGTACGAGCAGAGGACGGGCATCAAGGTGACCCTGGACATAGTGGATGCCAAGCTGAACCAGAACACCCAGAACACCCAGGTGGAGCGTTTTATCTCCCTGGGCTGTGATGCGCTGTGTGTTAACCTTGTGGACCGGTCCGCTGCGTCTATTATCATTGACAAGGCAATGGACGCGGGTATCCCCGTGGTATTCTTCAACCGGGAACCGGTGGAGGAGGACATGAACCGCTGGGAGAAGCTCTACTATGTGGGGGCGGATGCCAAGGAGTCGGCGGTCCTCCAGGGCAATATCCTGGTGGACGCCTACAAGAAGGACCCGGCCAGCCTGGATGTTAACCAGGACGGCCTGGTGAGCTATGTGCTGCTGGAGGGGGAGAGCAGCCATCAGGATTCCCTGATCCGCACAGAGTGGTCCATACAGACCTTAAAGGACGGAGGGGTCCCCCTGGAGAAGCTGACCGGAAGCATCGCCAACTGGGAGCGCAGCCAGGCTTCCGCACTGATGGAACAATGGCTTTCGGAATACCCAGGCCAGATCGAGCTGGTTATCAGCAACAATGACGATATGGCCCTGGGCGCCATTGATGCGATGAAGCGGGAGGGCTTACTCAGCGGCTCCGTCAAGGTGGTGGGCATAGACGGCACCCCTGTGGGCCAGGAGGCATTGAAAACCGGAGATTTGTTCGGCACTGTGGAGTCCGACAAAGAGCAGTACGCCAAGGTGATCTTTGACATTGCGTCCTCCTGCGCCATGGGCGAGCCCATCCCCCAGGAGATCCAGCTGGACAACGGGAAATACTACCGCTGTCCTCAGATTGCATTAACTCAGCAGAAATAAAAGAAAATCCGTGAAAGCCTTGTGCAAAAATGGCGGCAATGCCTGTGCACAGGGCTTTTTTGTCCCCTGTCCCGGGGGAGGATGCGGTAAAAAAATGGATTTATACTATAAAAAAAGATCGTTTTAAACAATATATCGAAGAAATTTCATAATTGAGCGTAAAAAATCATATGGAAAAATGCATAATTCGGAACTATAATAACCTTGTCGTTAAGAAAAAAGCAACAAAAACGACAGAGACAATCAATCAAAGGGAGGAATTACAGACATGAGATTATTAAGAAAAGTATCAGCAATTGTAATGGCTTCAGCAATGGTAGTTTCCATGGCAGGATGCGGCGGCGGAGCGAAAGAGACCACAGCAGCAGCTACCGAGGCGGCAACCACAGCAGCAACAGAGGCAGCTACCGAGGCGGCTACTGACGCTTCAGAAGCAGCAACCACCGCAGCAGAGGCTACCGGCGGCAACTATGCTGACAAGAAAGTCGGCATCAGCATTTACAAATTCGACGATAACTTCATGACTCTTTACCGTACAGAGTTAGAGAGATATCTGGTAGAAGACCTGGGCTTCAAGAAAGAGAACATCACCATCATGGATGGCAAGAACGACCAGGCAGAGCAGACCAACCAGATCGACAACTTCATCAACCAGGGAGTAGACGTTCTGATCCTAAACCTGGTACAGTCTTCTTCCGCACCTTCAGTTACCGACAAGTGTAATGAGGCTGGAATCCCGGTAGTTTACATCAACCGTGAGCCGGATGCAACTGAGGAGCAGAGATGGGCTGACGAGAGCCTGAAAGCTACATACGTAGGCGCAGACGCCAGACAGTCCGGCACCTTCCAGGGCCAGGAAATCGCAGAGCTTGAGAACAAGGGCGATGCCAACGGCGACGGCGTGGTTAGCTACATCATGGTACAGGGCGATCCCGAGAATATCGACGCTCAGTACAGAACCGAATTCTCTGTTAAGGCTTTAACCGATGCAGGCATCAAGGTTGAAGAGCTGTTAAAACAGAGAGGCGACTGGGATCAGGCTAAAGGCCAGCAGATCGTACAGGACGCTTTGACACAGTACGGCGACAAGATTGACGTTGTATTCTGTAACAATGACGCTATGGCTCTGGGCGCTCTTGCAGCAATCCAGGCAGCTGACAGAACTGTGGGCGAGGACATCTATATCGTTGGCGTTGACGCTCTGACCGAGGCTGTTCAGAATGTAATGGAAGGCAAGATGACCGGTACCGTATTTAATGATCACATCAGCCAGGCTAAGACCGCAGCTGACATCGCTTGCTTATTCTTAGATGAAAAAGAAGTTGCTCCTGTCAACATGGTTGACTATGTAAAAGTTACCAAGGACAACGCACAGGAGATCCTTGACATCGTTAAATAAGCTGTTTTAAAGATTGTAAGGAATCATTCAGGTGTGTCAGAGAGGCACACCTGATTTTATGAAAGGAGATAACGGGATGGCAGAGTACAGATTGGAAATGCGGGGTGTCAGCAAAAGCTTCCCCGGCGTCAAAGCTCTGGACGGCATTAACCTGAAGGTCCGGCCGGGAACTGTTCACGCTCTGATGGGCGAGAACGGTGCCGGTAAGTCCACACTGATGAAATGTCTGTTCGGAATTTATAAGATGGATGAAGGAGAGGTTTACCTGGACGGAGAGAAGATGAATATTATCAATCCGGATGATGCCCTTCACAAAGGTCTGGCCATGGTTCATCAGGAGCTGCAGCCAATTCCGGAGCGGTCGATTGCGGAGAACATGTACTGCGGAAGATACCCCACCAGGAATTACGGCCCCATCAGAGTGATCAACCACAAGAAAATGAACGAGGAAGCAGCTAAGTGGCTGAAGGATGTAAAGATGACCTTTGATCCCAAGGCAAAGCTGGGAACCCTGTCAATCTCGCAGATGCAGTCCGTAGAGATTGCAAAGGCCGTATCCATGGACGCCAAAGTGGTGATCCTGGATGAGCCTACCTCCTCCCTGACGGACAATGAAGTGGAGGCCCTGTTCCGGATCGTAAGAGAACTGAGAAGCAGAGGCGTTTCCATGATCTATATTTCCCATAAAATGGCAGAGATCCGTGAGATCGCGGATGACATCACCATCATGCGTGACGGCACATACGTGGGCAGCTGGGCCATTGAGGACATCAGCGACCAGGAGATTGTCAAACAGATGGTGGGACGTGAACTGACCAATATCTATCCTCCCCGTGACAACCAGGCAGGGGATGTTATCCTTGAAGTGAAGAACCTCAGCAGCATCCACGAGCGTTCCTTCCAGGACTGCAGCTTTGAACTACACAGAGGTGAAATCCTGGGCTTTGGCGGCCTGGTAGGCGCCCAGAGAACAGAGCTGATGGAAGCCATCTTCGGTATGCGCCATGTAGCCAGCGGAGAAGTGCTGATGAATGGAAAGCCCATGAAGATAGCCAGACCTAAGGACGCCATCCGCGGCCATATCGGAATGATCACTGAGGACCGGCGAGGAACCGGCATACTGGGCTGTCTGTCCATTGCGGACAATGTCTCCATCTCCTCCATGGATCAGTATTTAAACTTTGGAATTGCCCTAGACCACGGTAAGATCGATACGCTGGTAAAGGATAATGTGGCAAAGCTCAGCATCAAGACCCCCAGCAGCAAAACCTTGATCCAGTCACTGTCAGGAGGCAACCAGCAGAAGGTGATTATCTCCCGGTGGCTGGCCAACAATCCGGATGTTCTGATCATGGATGAACCGACGAGAGGTATTGACGTTGGCGCCAAGTATGAGATTTACCAGATTATGATCAATCTGGCGAAGCAAGGGAAGGCCATTATCATGATTTCTTCCGAGATGCCGGAACTGATCGGTATGTCTGACCGCATTATGGTTATGTGTAACGGCAGAATTACCGGTGAGGTAACAGGAGAAGAAGCAACCCAGGAAAATATCATGAGCCTGGCTACCAAGTTTTAGCCAAAGGAGGATGCAAGGATGGATAAGAAAAGATTTAATGCCAAAGACTTTTTGATTAATAACGGTATTATCATGCTGCTGGTAGTGATGGTGGCATATGTAAGTATAACGAAGGATAACTTTTTCAGCTTCAACAACATGAAGGGAATCGCCCTTAACTGTGCGCCCCGTTTCATTATTGCCTTCGGTGTCAGCGGCTGTCTGATTACCAGAGGTACCGACCTGTCCGCAGGACGCTGCGTGGGCTTGAGCGCATGTGTGGCAGGCACCCTGCTGCAGGACGCCAGCTATGCCAGCCGTTTCTGGCCTAACCTGCCGGATCTTCCCGTTATTGTGGTACTGCTGATCTGTGTTGCGGTCTGCTGTATCTTCGGTCTCATCAATGGTATGGTTGTGTCCTTCTTAAGTGTTCCCGCATTTATCGGAACTCTGGGTATGCAGCTGATCGTTTACGGCGTTGTTCAGGTTTACACCAAGAATGTGCCTCTGGGCGGCTTCCGCAAGGATTTCGTGAGTGTCGGTACAGGCGCTCTGTTTAAAACCAAGGACTTCCCCGGAATCCCTTACTTGTTTATCATTGCGGCAATTGTAGGCCTTATCATGTGGTTCGTCTACAACATGACCCGCCACGGTAAATACATGTATGCTATCGGCGGAAATGAAAGCGCAGCCGAGGTATCCGGTGTAAATGTTAACAAGACCAAGATCATTATCTATGTTACAGCAACCGCGCTGTACGCGCTGGCAGGCTTCCTTCTGGCAGCCAAGACAGCAGGCGCCAGCACCAATATGGGCCAGGGCTATGAGCTGGAGGCCATTGCAGCCTGTACCATTGGCGGTGTATCTGTAAACGGCGGTATCGGTAAAATCTCCGGCGTTATCGTGGGCGTGCTGGTATTCGAGCTGCTGAAATCCACACTGCAGTTCCTGGGCGTTGACCCCAACTACCAGTATATCCTGCAGGGCGTTGTAATTGTGGTGGCGATTGCTCTGGATATCCGCAAGTACATCGTAAAGAAGTAATTGCCTATGAACGAGCAGAATAGGAACGCGGAAAGCCAGGATGACCACATGCATCAGCTGGAGGAGGAGAACCGCAGGCTGAAGGAAGAAAATGTCCAGCTACGGGAGAAAAATCTCAAGGAGCGTCTGTACGACCACGTTAAGGTATCCGTGCGGACCATGGACATTATCATTGGAGCGCTCTGTGTGTTCTTTGTGGTGGTGCTTGTGATTGCGCTGGCTAACAGATGACAGCTAAATAATAGAAACCAGGGATCTTTCCGGCAGCGGGAAGGTCCCTTTTTTGACAGTGCGGCTTTACTTGGCAGAGAGTACGCTGTATAATGGCCATAACATACATACCAGGAGAGGATGACATCATGAGAGACACCAGAAAAAAATTGACAGCAGTATGCTTCTGTGCTGCGCTGTGCGGCATATTAACCGCCTGCGGGCAGAAACAGGGGGATGCGAGCAGACAGGAGACAGAACAGACGGCGCAGACAGAGATAATCAATATAGACCAGTCCCCGGAGACGACCGCTGCGGCAGACCTTACGGAGGCTCCCCCAAAATTGATTGAGAACCAGACATTTCAGATATCGCTGAAACCGCTTGGGGAGGTGACCTTTTCTTCCTATGAGCCGGATACCCTTAAGGACCCTCTTGGGGATGTGGTGTTTACCCTGCAGAAGGATGGGAATACCATATATACCCTTGACGGAATGTATGAGGACAACAGCCGGCCGGGTGAGGTGTTTAACGAAGTGGAGGCGGTATCATTTCCGGACTTTGACAGTGACGGCAACAGCGACATTGTGGTTATCTGCAGCTACTCGCCCGCTTCAGGACCTGATGCGGGTACCGGCTATTCGGAAGCCAGAATCTACAGGGGAAGCCCGGACGGGACATTTACGCTGGAGCGTGGAGTGACCGAGGCAGCCAATTCCGCTGTGGCGGAGAAGACGATCCAGACCATCCTCGGCTTTATGGGTGCAGGGAAGGAACAGGCCAGCCAGTCCGGCTGGAAAGAGGCGTATCTGTCATACCTGGACTCCAATGATCAGGGCCGGTGGGAAGGCTATAACCTGATATATGTCAATGACGATGACATTCCGGAATTGGCGGAGATCGGAAACTGCGAGGCGGCAGGCTGCGGTATCCTTACATTTTCAGAGGGAACAGTTACGGAGACGATTTTGTACCGTCTGAACTTCACCTACATAGAGAAGGGGAACCTGCTTTGCAACTCGGATGGCAATATGGACCATTACTATGATCTGGTATATGCGATCATTGATGGCCGTATGACACAGGTAGCCGCCGGATATTATGGGGCGGAGGACAATTCCAGGCTGCAATTGGATGAGGAGGGGAATCCCGTCTATGTCTATACCTTTAGCAGACTGGAGGATGGCGGGACACTGCCGGATTCCATGAGCCAGGCCCTGGAACAGGGCCCCGTTCTGACAGAAGAAGAGTACGCCAGGGCGCTGAACGCAGTCTACGACACATCCAGGGCAAAGTCAGGATATGAGTGGGATAAATGGCATTCCCTGGAAGAAATCAAAGAGATGATCACAGCACATGAATAGGAGGATATGAACATGGAGAGAAACGTCGTCAAGTTATTCACCGCACAGGACAACATGCAGGCGGAGATGATCCTGGACGCCCTAAAGGAAAACGGGATTCCTGCCTACAAAACAGATCTGGGCGCTGCCGGGATCATGAATATCTACAGCAGCAACTCCACCTTTGGCGCGGATATATTCGTGGCAGAGGAGGATGCTCTAAGGGCTGTGGAAGTTTTGGAGGGCATGGGACTGGAGGTGTAGGGGGATGGAGCAGATTTTCGTCAGATCGGAACTTAGCATGGCGTCCATATCAGATTCGAGAAAAGCTGCGCCTGGAGTATACTCTGTTATTGGGAACCAGGCAGGATTAAACGAAATTAAGGAGCCTGTGATCCAGCGGAGATGCAGTTCCGTTCTGTCAGGACCGGCTGCCGCTGCCAAGGGGACGGAGCCTCTGAGCCTTTACACTGTAGATAGTATAGATATCTCCAACTTCCGCCCATTAACCGGCAGAACCAATTCCGCTACGGGAAATGCCTCTCAGGCAGATCACACCATATCCCTTACGTTTATATACTTGTATCAGGAGGCTATGGTGAAAGGGAAGCAGCTGGACTGGGTGAAAGCGTTTTACTGCAACATGGCAAAAGAGCTGATGGGGGACTATGAGATGATCTGTGCTTCCCTGGAGGACGGCATTGCCCAGGAGCAGAGTACCGGAGTCATGACACAACGTCTGCAGAAACTCTTGCGTAACAAGGATGGGGTAGAGCATATTTATCCGGAATTTAAAGAAGCCTTCGAAAGGTTTCATTTAGTTGTTTCCAATCTGGAGAAGGCGGCAAAGGATGGCGGGGATGTGAAAAGCTATTGTGATATGATGTTGACCACATTTAATGAGCTCTATGCAAAGGGGATCTGCACTGTTGCCGGGGATCACGGCACGGGCGGACGGGCAGAAAATGTTGGAATGAAATATATCCGGACGATCGTTGATGCGGATCGGACGGCGGATAATTTTTCTATAGATCTGCTAAAGGCTGGATATCTAATTGATCTTGACGCGGTTAGACATATCCAGGTGCTGGCGAATATCACAGTGGAGCAGGCAATTAAACATGGCGACGGAAGGGATAAGGCCACAATTATGGGAATCCCCGTGGTTGAGACAGGTCTGATACCGGGAAGCGGCCCTGGGAAACTCACAAGGAACAACTCGTTTCTTGCGCGAAATGTGATTGTGGGAAGATTTCTGACTATGCTGGTGCAGCTCTCTGCTAAAGAACACAGAAATCACCATCTGGAAAATGATTTTTCCCAAAAATTCCATATTAATGTGCCTTCGCTCAAGCATACGGAGGTGCATACGTCTTCTCTTGAGAATATGACTCAAGACATGGAAATTGCTCTTCTAATAGAGGCAGGTACCATCCTTCCGCTGCTGAACAGGATACTTAAATCCGACCGGCAGCAGGGCGGTATCCCCTTTGATCCCAACTCGCCGGACAGCATAAACGAGGCGGTGACGGCTATTGCCATATTTTGCGCCAACCTCGCCGCCAGCCCTGGCGGCTGGTTGTCTGAATCCTATCGGAAAAAGAATGTGGAGCAACTGAAAGGGCTGCTCAACTGCATCATGATCTGCAAAGAGGAGACGCTGCCGCAGGTGATGGAGATCTTGAAGATGAACCCCATCAAGAAGCCGGAGGCTCCCCTGGATGATGACAACCGGCGCCGGCTGCATTTTGCGTTATGCGGACTGATCGACATATCCTTTATGGATTCCGGCGGATCCGGAGCCGTCAATCCAAATCCTGAGCCGGTGCTGCCCTTTCAGGAGACACCTCCCAAAAAAGAATGACCAGCCGGCTCAGCCCTGTTTCCCCTGGCTGAGCCGGCTGTTCTGGTATTCTCCGGTAAAGGTCACGTCCCTGGTGAACCATGAGGGCGCTGTGAAGCCTTCGGCCTCCTCCACCGTGGGGAATTCCACCTCCGCCAGGAACAGGCCCTCATATTCGCCGGAGAATACATCCAGCTCAATGGTCAGGTGGCTGTATTCTCCATCCATAGGAATCAGATAGCGGGTTTTGGACAGCACAATCCCATCGGCCTTTTCCAGAAGATGGGCGTAGGCTTTCTCGTTGAGGGGAAGATTGTATTCCTCCCTGGCCAGAATCCCTTTCCCTTTATAAGTCAGATAATATTCCGCGTCCTGTCTGCGGATTCTCACCACCGGATCAGTGCACAGATAAGCCTGCTCGATTTGGTGGCTGGAATAATTTTCCAATTCTTCCGGCAGTCTCTCGATCAGATATTTTCTTTCAATTTCCATGATTTTCTCCTTATATATAATCGGCATTCTGACAGTATCATACCACGCAGTATTCCAAAGGAACAGCAATATTATCAAAAATAAAAAAAACGCTGGCAATTTTCCTTAACCATGCTAGAATGTTTAATGAGATTTAAAGTCAGGGAAGGAGATTGTCATGTCAAAGGTTTATGCATTTGTAGCAGAAGGATTTGAAGAGGTAGAATGTCTCGCTGTGGTGGATGTACTGCGCAGAGCGGAAATAGAGACAGTTTTAGTATCCATAACAGGTAAAAAGCAGGTAACCGGCTCCCACAATATTACAATAGAAACGGATGTGCTGTTTGAGGAGGGGAATCCCGACGCAGCAGATCTGCTGTTCCTTCCCGGCGGCATGCCCGGAACCCTGAACCTTAAATCACATGAACAATTAGGCGAGGCCCTGATCAAAGCCAACAAACAGGGCAGGCGCATCGCGGCAATCTGCGCAGGACCCAGCGTTCTGGGGGGACTGGGCATGATGAAAGGCCGTACAGCCACCTGCTTCCCCGGCTATGAGGACCAGCTGGCCGGCGCCTCCTACACCCTGCAGGGCGTGGTAACCGACGGTAACATCACCACCGCCAGAGGCCTGGGATATGCGCTGGACCTGGGGCTGGAGCTGGTGCGCCTGCTTCAGGGAACCCAGCAGTCTGCCAAAATTAAAAAATCTATCCAGTATGACCAGTGCAGACAGATAACAGAACCTTAAAATTGATAAAAATGTTGGAAGAACCGTGTAAATTCATAAAATAATACTGGAATTTTATAAATGAGCATGCTATAATGGTAAATTGAAG
>OKVW01000739.1_pt1 | contig 17025 bp, 11 predicted proteins | sample 1606991 | NCBI WGS metagenome assembly OKVW01 (sample SAMN03281021, study PRJEB24777) | human gut metagenome | isolation source: fecal sample PR177 from 1 month old male Malay infant, vaginal delivered...
GTTCTATGCCGGGAAGGTGGCCGAGGCCGCCGCGGTGCAGAACGACATCTGCCGCATCATCTATAAGATGTGCGAGGCCCACGGGAACCTGTACGCCGTGATGAAGGCCATCCTGAAAAAGCACGGCGTGGACTGCGGCGGGGTCCGCAGGCCCCTGCCCGGACTGATCGAAAGCGACAAGGCCGTGGTGGACGCCGCCGACGAGATGATCCAGGCCGCGGTCAAGGCCTGGTGCTGAACAAGGATCGACAAAAACAAGCCAATAAAAACCCTTGGCTTTTCTCCCGTAATCGGCTATAATGACGGTATGATAGCTGGAATGGAGGCTTCTATTTATGAGGATCTATCAAGAGGCTGATTACGCGGCCATGAGCCGCCGGGCGGCAAATCTGATCTCCGCCGAGGTGATCCGCAAGCCGGACTGTGTGCTGGGCCTGGCCACCGGGTCCACCCCTGTCGGTACATATCAGCAGCTGATCGAGTGGTGCAGGAAGGGCGATCTGCGCTTTTGGGACGTGACGTCGGTGAACCTGGACGAGTACAAGGGTCTGGCCCCCGACCACGACCAGAGCTACCGCTATTTCATGCAGACCAACTTCTTCGACCACATCGACATCCGCCGGGAGAACACCTATGTGCCCAACGGCCTGGCCGAGGACCCGGCGGAGGAGTGCCAGCGCTATGACGAGATGATCCGGGCCATGGGCGGCACCGACCTGCAGCTGCTGGGTCTGGGCCGGAACGGCCACATCGGCTTCAACGAGCCCGGCCCCGCTTTCGTCAAGGAGACCCACGTGGTGGATCTCACCGAGAGCACCATCCAGGCCAACGCCCGGTTCTTCGCCAGCGAGGCCGACGTGCCCCGCCAGGCCATCACCATGGGCATCGGCTCCATCATGGCCGCCCGCCGGGTGCTGGTGATCGTCAGCGGCGAGGACAAGGCCGAGGCAGCGTACAAGGCCTTTGCCGGGCCCATCACCCCCGACGTGCCCGCGTCGGTCCTCCAGCTCCACAACGACCTTGTGGTGGTGGGCGACCAGGCGGCCCTCAAGCTTTTGATCGAAGCAGGTGTGGAACCATGCGGATAAGCGGCGCCAAGGTCTTTGACGTCCACGACGGCTTCGTCCGCCGGGACCTGTGCACCGAAAAAGACCTGATCTCCTACGGCAGCAGCGACGGCCAGCGCTTGGAGGCCGACGGCTGCTACCTCATCCCCGGCCTCACCGATCTGCACTTCCACGGCTGCATGGGGGCCGACTTCAGCGACGGGGACCCCGCCGGGCTCCAGACCATCGCCGACTACCAGCTCTCCCGGGGCGTCACCCAGATCTGCCCCGCGGGCATGACCCTCTCCCGGGAGGCCCTGCTCCAGATGTGCCAGGTGGCCGCCGAGCACCGGGCCAACGCCGTCTCCGGCGCGGTCCTGGCGGGCGTCAACCTGGAGGGCCCCTTCCTGTCCGAGGCCAAGAAGGGCGCTCAGAACGCCACCTGGCTCCGGGACCCCGACGTGGAGCTGCTCCTGGACCTGCAAAAGGCCTCCAAGGGCCTGGTGAAGCTGGTGTCCGTGGCGCCCGAGCGGCCCGGCGCGCTGGAGTTCATCGAGAAGGTGGGGGAGCGGGTGACCGTGTCCCTGGCCCACACCACCGCCGACTACGACACCGCCCTGGCGGCCTTCCAGGCCGGAGCCAGGCAGGTGACCCATCTTTATAATGCGATGCCGCCCTTCTCCCACCGGGCCCCCGGCGTGGTGGGCGCGGCCTTCGATACCCCGGGCTGCCGGGTGGAGCTGATCTGCGACGGGGTCCACATCCACGCCAGCGTGGTACGGGCCACCTTCAAGATGTTCGGGTCCGACCGGGTGGTCCTGATCAGCGACTCCATGCGGGCCGCCGGCATGGCCGACGGGGACTATACCCTGGGCGGTCAGGCCGTCACCGTGAAGGGCCGCCACGCCACGCTGCAGGGCGGGACCCTGGCCGGGTCGGTCACCGACCTGATGAGCTGCCTGCGCACCGCCGTGGAGATGGGCATCCCCCTCCACGACGCCGTGAAGGCCGCCGCCGTCAACCCGGCCCGGGCCATCGGCATCTACAGCCGGGTGGGCTCGCTGGAGCCCGGCAAGCGGGCCAACCTGGTCCTGCTGGGCAAGGACCTGGAGGTCAAAGCAGTCGTCTTCCGTGGGCAGATCGTCCACGGCGACATATAAAAAGGGAACGTTTCGCTACTCTACTACCTATAGCGGACGGGACCGTAAAAAAGGAGGAGACCATCCCCGCCGGGCCGGCGGTGCGGCAGTGTGGAGACCTGTCGTAACGCGCATGGAGGTTCGCTCTCCCTGCGCGAGGGGGCTTTCGCGGACGCGTGGCCCTTACGGCCCTAGTACATGGCAACTGTGACCCTGAAGAACGTGAAGAAGATCTACGACAACAAGGTGACCGCGGTCCACGACTTCAACCTGGAGATCGCGGACAAGGAGTTCATCGTCCTGGTCGGACCTTCCGGCTGCGGCAAATCCACCACCCTGCGCATGGTGGCCGGGCTGGAGGAGATCAGCGAGGGCGACCTGCTCATCGGCGACAAGCGGATGAACGACGTGGAGCCCAAGGACCGGGACATCGCCATGGTCTTCCAGAACTACGCCCTGTACCCCCATATGACCGTGTACGAGAACATGGCCTTCGCCCTGAAGCTGCGCAAGCTGCCCAAGGAGGAGATCGACAAGAAGGTCCGGGAGGCCGCCGAGATCCTGGACATCACCAGCTACCTGGACCGGAAGCCCAAGGCCCTGTCCGGCGGCCAGCGCCAGCGTGTGGCCATCGGCCGCGCCATCGTCCGGAACCCCCAGGTCTTCCTGATGGACGAACCCCTGTCCAACCTGGACGCCAAGCTGCGCAACCAGATGCGGGCCGAGATCATCAAGCTCCGCCAGCGCATCGACACCACCTTCATCTACGTCACCCACGACCAGACCGAGGCCATGACCCTGGGCGACCGCATCGTCATCATGAAGGACGGCTTCATCCAGCAGATCGGCACCCCCCAGGAGGTCTTCGAGCACCCCGCCAACATCTTCGTGGCCGGGTTCATCGGCTCCCCTCAGATGAACATGTTCGACGCCAAGCTGGTCAAGAGCGGTGGCAAGTATGCCGTGGAGGTGGCCGGGGCGGTGATGCCGCTGGCTGAGAGCATCCAGAAGCGGCTGGCCGACAAGGGGCTGGACTCCAAGGCCGTGGCCCTGGGCATCCGCCCCGAGCACATCCATCTGGAGCCCAAGGCCGGGGAGCACACCATCACCGGCAAGGTGGACGTGTCCGAGATGATGGGCAGCGAGATCCACCTCCATGTCTCCGCCGGCGGCAAGGACGTGGTCCTGCGGATCCCCACCACCGAGCTGGCCGAGGAGTACCGCGGCGGCATGGGCTACGGCACCGAGATCCACTTCACCTTCCGGGACGATTTGGTGCATCTCTTCGATCCGGAGACTGAGCTGAACCTGCTTTGATCTGATACTGTAAGGACCGGGTACCGTTTTTCGGTACCCGGTCCTTTTGGGTTACGTGCCGACCGCTTGTTCTGCCTTCCCCCATAGAGGGCTTCGCCCTCTATGGGGACCCCCTTTGGTCCGGCGGCGGTACGCTTCAATCGGTTTGTATCGATGGGAGTTGGTACAGCTCGTATCGGCGTGCAGTCAGATAAAGTCCAGCTGCCGCCCCTCGGCATATGACCCGCAAAGCTTGATAACAGTTGCTTCCTGACTGGTGCCAACAATGCCGCACAGGTCTCTGCGCCGCTTGTTTGCTTTTCGCCCATTGACAGTCTGCACGGGCCGTCGAGGACGCCGGCCCCTACGAGGGACGGGAGGAACGGGCGACCGCAAGGGTCGCCCCTATGCATTACCCTGTAGGGGCGGACATTGTCCGCCCGCCCGTCTCCCTCACGGCAGGATCAGTGTGAACGTCGCCCCGCCTCCGGGGGTGTCTGTCAGCGTCAGGCTCCCGCCGTGCAGGCTGGCGATCTCCTTGGCGACACACAGGCCCAGTCCATAGTGCTCCCGCCCCGTTCGGGATGGGTCGGAACGGTAGAACCGCTCGAAGACCCTGGCCTTCTCGCTGTCCGGGATGCCCGGGCCCGTATCAGACACCGCCAGACGGAAGCCCGCCGGGTCTTTTCCGGCGCTGACCGTCACCCGGCCGCCTGACGGGGTATAGCTCAGGCCATTGTCGATGAGGATGGTCAGCACCTGGGCCACCCGCTCCCGGTCACAGCGGCAGCGGGGGAGGGGCTGCTCCGGCAGACAGATATCCAGGTGCACGCCCCGCTCCGCCGCCCGGGCCTCGAAGCCCTCGCACACGGTCAGCACCAGGGTCTCCAGCTCCGCCTCGGTACACAGCACGGACCAGGTGCCGCTGTCTGCATGGGCCAGGGCCAGCAGGTCCCCCACCAGCCGGGACATGCGCATACACTCCCCATCGGCCAGGTCGGCGAAGTGGCTGGCCTGTTCCGGGGGCGCGGTCTTCAGGGCGGTGAGGCTGGCGTGGATCACCGCCAGGGGGGAGCGCAGCTCGTGGGAGGCGGCGGCCACGAACTCCGCCTGCCTGCGCTGGCTCTCCTCGATGGGCCGCAGGGACCGCCGGGTGAAGTGCCACGCGAACAGGGCCAGCAGGCCCAGGGCGGCCAGGGTCAAGCCGCCGAAGAAGACCAGCTGGCGGACCATCTGGGCGTTTTCCGGGGCCATGGGCCGGACCACCACCACGCCGGCCCAGCCGGTGCGCAGGGGGATGACGGCGGCGGCGGCCCGGTAATGGTCCCCGTCGGCGCCGGTGAAGACGTACCGGACCTCCTGGGTCTGGATATTCGACAGGGGCGGCGCGGCTAGGTCCAGGCCCTGGTCCGTGAGGGCGGCGGTCTTGGCCTCGTCCACCAGAGGCGTCCGGATGCTGGTATCCACGGCGCCGGGGAAGAGGAGGGGGCGGCCGTCCAGCTCCACGTGGAGGATCAGACCGCCGCCCGTCTCAGTTTGAGAGAGCCAGGCGTGGTCCAGCACAGGCTGGCTGCGGATGTGGTAGAGGATGGCGTTGACCGCGCTGTTGAAGGTGGTCTCCGCGCTCTCGGAGAGCTGCTTTTGGGAGAAGAGGAGGAAGGCTGCGGCGGTGACCAGCAGGATCGCGCCCGTCACCAGGATACAGGAGAGGAACAGGGCCAGGCGGCGGTGGACGCTCTCAAGTCTGGGAGAGCCGAGCCCGTGTTCGGTTTTCCCAGGCTTAGACATGACCGCCCTCCAGCTTGTAGCCCACGCCCCGGATCGTCTTGACCTCAAGAGCGCTGCCTACCTGGTTCAGACGGCGGCGGAGGAAGTAGACATAGTTGTCCAGGTTGCCGTCCTCCACCGGAGCGTCGGGACCCCAGACCCGGGAGAGGAGCACGTTCCGGGTGAAGGTCTGGCCGGGGTGGCGGAGCAGGGACTCCAGCAGGGCGGCCTCCCGCTTGGACAGGGAGCACTCCCCGGCCTGGCCGGTGAGGATGCGCTGTTCCGGGTCAAAGGTCACATCCCCACAGCGGATCAGGCTCACGTTCTCCCACTGGCGGGGGCGGCGGCCCATGGCCCGGATCCGGGCGGAGAGCTCGGCGATGTCGAAGGGCTTGGTCAGGTAGTCGTCGGCCCCGGCGTCCAGGCCGGCTACCCGGTCGGCCACCGTGTCCAGGGCGGTGAGGATGAGCACGGGGGTGGTGATCCCATCGGCGCGCATCCGCTGGAGGACCGTGGTGCCGCTGACGGTGGGGAGCATCCGGTCTAAGATCACCAGATCGTGGGCCTGCTGGCGGATCCAGCGCAGGCCGTCGTCCCCGTCGTGGCACACGTCCACGGTGAACCCCTCCCGCTCCAATTGATAACATACGACCTCGCAGAGCTTCACGTCATCCTCAATCATGAGTACCCGCATGTTTCCCACCTCCGTTGGCTTTCCCTGGGGGACACCCCAGGGTGGCCTCTCTTGCCCCTGTGGGGCAGTCCACCTCCATCAGGCTGGCCCACGGGGCCAGCCTGATGAGGGGAGCGCCCTCGATACGGAAACGCCCGGTCCGATCGGCCTTCCCCTCATCCGCCCCCTGCGGGGCACCTTCCCCCGGGGGAAGGCTTTTGATCGTATTATATCACAGCTATCTCTAAATTTCCTCCACCTCGATCGTCAGTCCGGGCGTGAATTTCCGCTCCATGGTATGGCGGGCCTTTCGGGTCTCCACGCTGTCGAAGAGGATGGAGAAGTCGTAGTCCGGGGGATAGAGCTGGCTGGCCGGGGTCTTCAGCTTGACCCGCTTGTGGTTGACCAGCTGCTTCTCCCCCTTGATCTGCACCCCCACCATGCCCTTGGCGTTGGCGGGCTGGAAGACGATGCCCAAGACCCCGTCAGGTCCGATCTCCACGCTGTCGCCCAGGCTGAACGCGCGCACCTGGCCCTTGACGGTCTCCCGGGCCTCGGTGAGGGTGGAGGCGGCCACGGGGGCGGAGCCGTCGGGGAAGTCCCCCGCCACGGCCCGCTTGGCCCGGTCCAGCATGTGGGCCGGGAAGCCCAGCCGCTGGGCGATATACAGCGCGCAGCTCTCCCCCGCCTCGCCCAGCTCCAGCCGGTAGAGGGGCCGCAGGCTCTCACGGTCGAAGGCCATCCGGGCGTTGACCAGGCCCGGGGTCCGGCCGGCGTAGTCTTTGACCTCGGGGTAATGGGTGGTGGCCACGAAGAGGCAGCCCCGCTGGCGCAGCTCCTCCAGGATGGCCACGGCGATGCCCATGCCCTCGGCGGGATCGGTGCCCGAGCCCAGCTCATCCAGGAGCACCAGGCTGTCCGGCGTGGATTGGGCCAGGATGCCGATCACGTTGGTGATGTGGGCGGAGAAGGTGGAGAGGTTCTCGGTGATGCTCTGTCCGTCGCCGATGTCGCACAGCACCTGGTCGCACAGGGGCAGGAGGGCACTTTGGGCGGGGACGTGGAGCCCGCTCTGGGCCATCAGGGAGAGGAGGCCCACGGTCTTGAGGGCCACCGTCTTGCCGCCGGTGTTGGGCCCCGTGACCACCGCGCCCCGGAGGCTGCCGCCCAGCTGGAAGTCCAGGGGGACGCAGCTGCGCTTGTCCAGCAGCGGGTGCCGGGCGCCGGAGAGCTGGATGGCCCGCTCCGCCGTCATCTGGGCGGGGATGCCGTCCATAACGGCGCTGAGTTTGGCCTTGGCAAAGGCGATGTCCAGGGCCGACATGGCCTCCATGTCCAGGCGGAGGGCGGATGCGTGCTCGTCCACCAGGGCGGTGAGGGTGTAGAGGACCTTGCGGACCTCGTTGTCCTCCTCCACTTTCAGGGCGTTGATCTCGTCCTGGAGCTTGCGGGCGGCGGCCGGCTCGATGAAGCAGGTGCCGCCGGTCCCGCTGACCTCCACCACGCTGCCCTGGATCTGGTGCTTGAACTCCTTTTTCACCGGCAGGACGTACCGGCCGTTGCGGATGGAGACGTAGCCGTCGGTGAACATGTTCCGGCGTCCCCGGAGGAGGGCGTCCAGCTTCTCTTTGATCTGAGCGCTCTGCCGCTCGATCTTGCGGCGGATGTCCCGGAGGGCGGGGCTGGCGGCGTCCAGCACGGTGTCGCCCTGGACCGAGGCGTCGATCTCGTCCCGCAGGTCGCCCAGGTCATCCAGGGCCCGGCCCTGGTAGGCCAGGCCCACATCCAGGGCCTCGGCCCGCTGGAGATACTGACGGGTCCGTTTGCAGGATGCCAGGAAGACGGAGACCCGGCCCAGCTGTTCGGCGGTGAGCATGGAGCCCTTGTCCGACAGGGCCAGCACCGCGCCGATCTCCTTCATGGCGGACAGGGGCGGAGTACCGCAGGCATCCAGGATGCGGCGGGCCTCGCTGGTCTCGTCCAGCTTTTCCCGGCACAGCCGCAGGGTGGGGCAGGGGGCGAGGCCGTCCAGGGCCTCGCGGGCGATATCGGATACGGCCAGTTCGCACAGCCGGTTCTTGATCTCGTTGAATTCTAAAGTGGTATCAGTGGTATTCATGATGGGGAAGCCTCCTATATACAGATCGTGCCCACGGGGAACGGACTGCCGGACACGGCGGACCGCTCCCGTGGGCACGGGATCGACATAGAAAAGCCAGATAAACGCATAAAAACGCATCGGGACAAGACCCAATGCGCTTCAGAAGGCGGATCGGCTTTCATGAAGCGGTCTGTATCGGCAGACGCCCACAACAAACCAGACCCCAGCGGGAGGATCCCCCTGCGGCAGTCGGCGCGTGGACGGTTTCAGTTCTCAGCCGTTGACAGACACACTTAACAAAAACGTCTTCCCTTTCCTTATCGGATGGCCTAATGCTAACATAGCGGGTGAAATTTGTCAAATCCGATTTTTGGAGAAAAGCTTAGAGATTGCCGTCGTAGCATGGAGATATCGAAACGACTGGGAGGAACCTGGAATGAAAAGATATCTGGCCGGACTGCTGGCCCTGCTGATGCTTTTGCCTCTGGCCGCCTGCGGCGGGGGACAGGAGGCTGAGAAGCCCGCCATGGGGCGCTATGTGGAGAAGGAACTGCCTTTGCCCGAAGGGATCAGGCAGGTGCTGGCCCTGCGGGCCGAGGGGGAGAGCACCCTGGAGATGCTGGTCTATGTGCCCAACGAGGAGGAGCCGGACCGCTGGATAGACCTGGCGATCCTGCGCTCCGAGGACGGCGGCACAAGCTGGGCCTTCCAAGAGGACGACCTGAACGAAAAGGTGGAGGGGATGGGCGTGGTCCAGACGGAGACCGCCGCCTGGGACGAGCAGGGCCGCCTCTACATAGGGGGATATGACGAAACGGAGGAGGAGTATACGACCTGCGTCCTGCGCTACGATCCGGACGGGACCCTGACCCGGCTGCCCTTCGATCTGCCCGAGGATGACAGTGGCGCGCTGCTGCGCTCCCTCAAGGTGGCCGGCAACGGGGACCTGCTGGTGGACTGTTGGTGGAGCCTCTTCCACTTGGACGGTGAGACCGGGGAGATCCTGAATACCTTCGTGCCTGAGGACGGCTCGGTGGAGGGCTATGCCATCCAGGGGAACGTGGCGGTCCTGTCCCTGGACAACCAGCTGATCTACTACGACATGGAGTCGGCGGCGGAGACCGCCCGCATCCCCGCCGCGGTGGCGGTGAGGAGCACCAACGGCAACACCACGTGGAGCCGCCTGCTGGCGTTCGGCACCGACGGGGCTGCCTACTACGCGGACGCCAAGGGAATCTACCGGGCCCAGCAGGGCAATAGTATGCTGGAACAGGTGGTGGACGGGGACCTGACCAAGCTGGGCACGCCCGCCTTCCTGATGCAGTTCTTCGCGGTCCAGGAGGACCGGTTCCTCGTCGTCTCCTGGGCGGAGGACAGGGCCTGGCACCTGTGGAGCTACGCCTACGATCCGGACGTGCCCACTCTGCCGGGCACCGAGCTGCGGATCTGGTCCATGGAGGACGATCCCCTGATCCGGCAGGCCATCGGGGTCTTCCAGAACACCCACCCCGAGGTCTACATCTCCTACGAGGTCTATTACACCGGCGAGGACGCCTACAGCTGGGACGACGCACTCAAGACCCTGGCCACCGAGCTGGTGGCGGGGAAGGGCCCCGACATCCTGGACCTGGACGGCCTGCCGCTGGAGGCCTATGAGGCCAAGGGGGTCCTGCTGGACCTGTCGGCGGAGCTGAAGGAGCTCACTGACGACGGGACCCTGATCCCCGGCATCGCCGGCGCCTATCTCCGGGACGACGGGACCTGCCCGGCCATCCCGACCCAGTACAGCGTGCCCCTGCTCCACGGCTCGTCGTCGGCCATGGCCGCCAGCAAGGACCTGGAGAGCATGGCCGACTGGCTGGAGGCCAACCGGGACAGCTTCAGCCATCCTCTGTATATGGGCCAGATCGACTGGCTGCTCCAGTTCTTTGCCGCCCCCGACCTGGACCGGATCTACGCCGGGGACCGGGAGGCGATCACCCACTACCTCACCCAGATGAAGCGCATCTGGGACATGGAGATGGCCTCCCCCCTCGAGGCGGGACAGCTGGGCAGCCCGGTGTTCAACTTCGGCGCCCTCAGCTGGTCTGTGGACGCCTGCGGGATCGATATGGGTCAGCTGTGCAAGTTCGAGGGCCTCTATGCCGCCTGGCAGACCAGCCAGGACAAGGGGGATGGGGAGACGGACACCCTCTTCGGCGGCGGGCTGTACCAGCCCGGGACCGTGCTGGGGGTCAACGCCCAGAGCCAGTCGGCCGAGCTGGCCAAGGCGTTCGTGAAGACCGCCCTCTCCGAAGAGGTCCAGGGTGCCGCCGTGGGCCAGGGCCTGCCGGTGAACGATGCCGCCTTCGACGCCTCCACCCAGGAGGACCCGGAGATGGCCAGAGCGGGGTTCTTCTCCGCCTACGGCACCACCCTGACAGATAAGGATGGGGCCGACATGCCGATCTTCCTCCAGGTCAAGTATCCTCCGGAGGGATACCGCCAGGAGTGGGCCCAGCGGCTCAAGACCCTGGATACCCCGGTGACCATGGACGGCACCCTCCAGACCATGCTGGAGGAGGAGACCGCCGACTTCTTCGCCGGAAAGGAGACCCTGGACGTGGCGGTGGACCGGCTGGTGAAGAAGCTGGAGCTCTATCACGCCGAGCAGGGCTAGGAAAAAAGATGGGCCGCGGAAGCGGCCCATCTTTTTCTTTGTCTTTATGACGAATTTCCACCTTGCCACTAGGGCGAAAAAAGGGTAAAATAGATAATTGGATATTAGCCTTTGGGAAGGGGCCGAGAGAGCATGAATGTGACAGAATTGAAGGCCGCGCTGGAAGCCGGCAGCTATGACCAGACCTTCGCGCAGCTGTACCCCGGCAGGGCTGGGGGACAGCGGGAGCGCTACCTCCATATCGCCCGGGAGTTCGGTGAGCGCTTCGGCGAGCAGCGGCCTGTGGGCATCTACTCCGCGCCGGGCCGCAGCGAGATCGGCGGCAACCACACCGACCACCAGCAGGGCAGGGTGCTGGCCGCAGCCGTCACCCTGGACGCCGTGGCCGTGGCCTCCAAGAACGACCGCAACGTCATCCGGATCTTTTCCGAGGGCCATGGGGAAGAGCGCATCAACCTGGAAAAGCTGGAGATCGTCCCCGAGGACGCGGGCACCACCGCCGCCCTGATCCGGGGCATCGCCGCCCGGTTCTACGAGCTGGACTTCCGCTTCGGCGGCTTCGACGCCTACGTCAGCTCCGACGTGCTCCCCGGCTCGGGCCTCTCCTCCTCGGCGGCCTACGAGGTGCTGGTGGGGACCATCCTGAGCCACCTCTACAACGACGGACGGGTGCCCCCGGTGGTGCTGGCCAAGGTGGGCCAATTCGCCGAGAACACCTATTTTGGCAAGCCCTGCGGACTGATGGACCAGTGTGCCTGCGCCGTGGGCGGCTTCTGCGCCATGGACTTTGCCGACCCCGGCTCCCCTGTGGTGGAGTCCATCCCCTGCGCCCCGGCGGACTACGGTTACGCCCTATGCCTCGTGGACGCCGGCGGCAGTCACGCCGACCTCACCGACGAGTACGCCGCCATCCCCCAGGAGATGCGCGCCGTGGCCAAGCTCCTGGGCCAGGATGTGTTGAGCAAGACCAGTGAGGCCCAGTTCTACGCCCAGCTGGGCCACCTCCGGGGCCAGGTGTCCGACCGGGCCCTGCTGCGGTGCATGCACTTTTACGGCGACAACAAGCGGGTGCTGGACCAGGCCAAGGCCCTGCGGGACGGGGACTTCCAGACCTTCCTCAAGCTGGTGCGGGAGTCTGGCCGGTCCTCCATGGACCTGCTGCAGAACGTCTACCCCTCCGGCCAGCCGGAGGAGCGGAGCGTCTCCCTGGCCCTGGCCATGTGCGCCCGCCTGTTGGAGCGGGACGGCGCCTGGCGGGTCCACGGCGGCGGCTTCGCCGGGACGGTCCAGGCCTTCGTGCCCGTGGCCCGGCTGGAGGAGTTCCAGGCCGGGATGGAGACGGTCTTCGGCCCCGGCACCTGCCATGTCCTCTCCGTCCGCCACGCCGGCGGCGTGGAGGTGGCCCCGGAATGAGTGTGACCGTACAGCCCTTCGGGACCACCCGAGACGGGGAGGACGTGGTCCTGATCCGCCTGACCAACTCCTCCGGCGCCTACGTGGAGGTCATCAGCTACGGTGCGGCTGTCCGCGCGGTGGCGGTGCCTGACAAGGAAGGACGCCTGACAGATGTTTGCCTGGGCTACGACGATATGGCCGGCTATGAGGCCGGGGACGCCTACCTGGGCGCGCTGGTGGGCCGCTGTGCCAACCGCATCCGCGGCGCGGAGTTCAGCCTGGGGGGAAAGCAGTATCACCTGACAGAAAACCAGCCCGGATGCAGCCTCCACGGCGGCGGGAAGGGCTTCGATAAGTGGGTCTGGGACTACCGGATCGAGGGGGAGCGGGTGCTCTTCTCCCGCACCTCGCCCGACGGGGAGGAGCATTACCCTGGAAATCTTTGGGTAACAGTGGGATATGGCTGGACGGATCGGAACGAGCTGATCCTCGACCTGCTGGCCGAGTCCGATGCCGACACGGTGGTGAACCTGACCAGCCACGCCTATTGGAACCTGGACGGCCACGGGGCGGGAGATGTGGGGGGCCATACCCTCCAGATCGATGCCGGGGGCTACACGGAAAAGGGGCCGGAGGCCTGCCCCACCGGGACCATCGCTGCGGTGGAGGGGACCCCCTTCGATCTCCGGCAGGCCAAGCCTTTGGCCGAGCGCTGGGGCGAGGACCATCCCCAGCTCGTACCGGGGGGCGGCTACGACCACAACTGGGCCCTGGACGGCGAAGGGCTCCGCCGGGTTGCGGAGCTGGCCTCACCGGCCAGCGGCATCCGCATGACCCTGAGCACCGACCAGCCGGGGCTGCAGGTGTATACCTCCAATGGCATGGGGGAGCATAAAGGGAAGGCGGGAGCGCTTTACGGCTATCGCCGGGCGGTGGCGCTGGAGGCCCAGGGGTTCCCCGACGCGGTCCACCACGCCGGCTTCCCCACCGCGGTCCTGCGGGCGGGGGAGGAGTACCGCCGCAAGATCATATTTGCGTTCTCCGTCTGAGGGGAGCGAGTGCCGAAGGGGGCGTTTCCTTGAGTCTTTACAAGATCATGATCGTGGACGACGAGGCCGAGGTCCGTGAGGCCATCGCCAGGAAGATCGACTGGAACGCCTTGGGGTTCGAGATCGTAGCCGACGCGGAGAACGGGCGGGACGCCCTGGAGAAGGCCGAGTCCCTGGATCTGGACGTGGTCCTCACCGACATCAAGATGCCCTTCATGGACGGCCTGGAGCTGGGCGCCGAGCTGGCGAAGCGGATGCCCAACCTGAAGCTGATCGTCTTTTCAGGCTTCGACGAGTTCGAGTACGCCCAGGAGGCCATCAAGCTCAATGTGGTGGAATACGTCCTCAAGCCGGTGAACGCCGAGGAGTTGAGCAAGATCCTGGGCCGGGTGAAGAACCTGCTGGACCAGGAGATCGCCCAGCGGCGCAACATCGCCCAGCTCAGCGAGGCCTATCAGAAGAGCCTGCCCCTCATGCGGGAGAAATTCCTCCAGGAGCTGCTGCGGGGCCCCATGGACTACCGGGAGATCCAGCGGCAGATGGAGCGGTTCGGCCTGTCGGTCCGAGAGGGGCGGTACAAGGCCGTGGCCGTGTGCAGCATCGACAGCAAGGGCCGGGCGCCAGATCTCTCGCCGGAGCTGATCCCCGTGTCGGTGCGGCAGATGGTGGACGAGGCACTGAAGGGCCGCTGTCACCGGGAGATCTTCCTGAACCTGGCCTCGGTCATCGTGGTCACGGCCTGGGACACCGAGCCGGTGGAGGCTCTGATGAGCCTGATGGGCGAGGTGTGCTCGGAGTGTGCCCGGATCCTGGGCGTGTCGGTGACGGTGGGCCTGGGCAGGGCCTATGAGCGCCCGGAGGATCTCTACAAGTCCTATGCCGAGGCCAGGGCCGCCACGGAGTACAAGGTGCTCTCCGGCGGCGGCAGGCCTATCTACATCCAGGACATGGAGCGGCTGGAGCGGACCCCACTGGAGCCAGACAGCCACCGGGAACAGCAGCTGCTCTCCGCCATCAAGTTCGGCTCCAAGGACCAGCTGTGCGCCCTGGTGGACCAGCTCCTGGACGCCGACGGGGCGGACTGGAGCCCCCAGGTCCGGCTCATCGGGATCCTGGGCACCCTGATGCCCATCATCCAGCGGTACAAGCTGGGGGAGCAGGAGATGCTGGGGGAGCGGGAGGCCTGGCTGCCCCTGCTGGGGGAGGACACGCCCCGCCAGCGCCAGCGGGACTGGCTGGTGGACCTGTGCCAGCGCATGAGCGGCTGCCTGGACCAGCGCCGGGTCTCCACGGCCAAGCGGCTGGTGGAGGAGGCCGAGCGGTATATCCGGGAGAACTACCAGGACTCCGGCCTGTCCGTGGACCGGCTGTGCGACCATCTGCACATCAGCCAGTCCTATTTCTCCACCATCTTCAAGCAGGAGACGGGGCGGAGCTACGTCCAGTATCTGACGGACGTGCGCATGGAGCACGCCGTGGAGCTGCTGCGGACCACCGATGACAAGACCTATCTGGTAGCGGAAAAAGTGGGGTATGACGAGCCCAACTATTTCAGCTATGTGTTCAAGAAGCGGTTCGGGGTGTCCCCGTCGCAATTTCGGAAGTAGCCCACTTTTTGGGGCCCCATCGTAGATGGGGCGGCGCGGTTAGCGCCGTCCAAGCGTTTTGGCCTGCGGCCAAAACCTTGCCGCAGGCGGGACTTGGTCCCGCCGAGGATGTTGGTATGCAGTGGGGTCCCCGCGAAAGGCGGAGCCTTTTGTGGGGCAGGCTATGACGAGCCCAACTATTTCAGCTATGTGTTCAAGAAGCGGTTCGGGGTGTCCCCGTCGCAGTTCAGAAAATAAGGGTCGAGGCGCGGCGGCCGCCATTTTGGCGGCCGCCGTCACGCTATCAGGAAAGGAGGCGGAGCGACATGCGGGAGGTCATGGAGCGGTTGAGCGAGCGCTTTTCCAGGGGCAGCATCCGTTACGTCATGTTCGCCTCCTTCACCGTGTCGGCCCTGCTGGCCATCGTGCTCACCGGCATCACCCTGTACGTCCGCTTCTCCGCCCAGCTGGACGCCACCATCGAAGGGGAGAACCAGATGCTGGTGGATCAGGTCAATCAGTCCCTGAGCACCTACCTCCGGGACATGATCCGCATGTCCGACTCCCTCTACTATAACGTCATCAAAAATACCGACCTCAACGAGCGGTCGGTGAGCGAGGAGATGCGCCTGCTCTACAATACTTACAGCGACTATGTGGAGAACATGGTCCTGGTCAGCGGGGACGGGGAGGTGATCGCCACCGCCCCGGCGGCCCGGCTGCGGCCGGACGTGGACGTGACCGCCGCGACCTGGTTCCAGAGCGCCATGGAGCGGACCGAGAACCTCCACTTCGGGAACCCCGCCATCCAAAACCTCTTCGTGGACGCCGACAACAACTATAGATGGGTGGTCTCCCTGTCCTCCGCCGCGGAGCTGACCCGGGGGAAGGACACCCAGCCCGGCGTGATGCTGATCGACCTCAAGTACAGCGCCCTGACCAGTATCTTCGGCAGCGTGAAGCTGTCGGGGAGCGGGTATGTCTACCTCACAGATGGGGAGGGGAACCTGATCTATCACCCCGACCGCACCCGCATCGCCTCCGGCCTGGTCACCGAGACCAACCTGGAGGCCGCCGCACACCGGGACGGCATCTACACCGAGGAGCGGTACGGGGCCAAGCGCTCTATCATCGTCCGGGGGGTGGGCTACACCGGCTGGAAGGTCATCGGCGTGGTGGAACAGCCCAGCTTCAACATGGGCACGGGCCGGGACTTCCTCTTCGTGGTGGCCATCTTCTGCGCCTATTTCGAGCTGCTGATCATCCTCAACGTGCTGCTGTCCAAAAAGCTCACCGACCCCATCCAGAAGCTGAAGACCTCGGTGGGCGTGCTGGACGACGAGAACGGGCTGGACGGGCTGGACATCTACGTGGGCGGCACCTCCGAGACCCGGGAGCTGGGCCAGGCGGTCCAGCGCATGGTGGACCGGATGCGCAAGCTCACCGACGACATGGTGAAGGAGCACGAGGCCAAGCAGAAGAGCGAGCTCAACGCCCTGCAGGCCCAGATCAACCCCCACTTCCTCTACAATACCCTGGACATCATCGTGTGGATGATCGAGAACGGCCAGCGGGAGGACGCCGTCCGGGTGGTCACTGCCCTGGCCCGGTTCTTCCGCATCAGCCTGTCCAAGGGCCGCAACATCATCCCGGTGAAGGACGAGCTGGAGCATGTGCGCAACTATCTGCTGATCCAGGGGATGCGCTACCGCAACAAGTTCCAGTATACCATCCAGGCCACGCCGGAGGCCCAGGAGATGTCCACGATCAAGCTGGTGGTCCAGCCCATCGTGGAGAACGCCATCTACCACTCCATGGACTTCATGGACGGGGACGGCCTCATCGAGATCAGGGCCGGGGTGGCCGAGGGGCGGCTCACCATCACCGTGGCCGACAACGGCCTGGGTATGACTCCCGACGTGGTGGAGCGGCTGCTGACCACCGGGCCGGAGTCCAACCGGCCGGGCAGCACCAAGAAGGGGTCCGGCATCGGCCTGAAGAACGTGCAGGAGCGCATCCGGCTCTATTTCGGGCCGGAGTACGGAGTGACCATCGACTCGGAGCCCGACGAGGGGACCACGGTGACGCTGCACCTGCCCGCCGTCCCCTACGGGCAGATGGAGGACACGTGATGGGGATGGGACGAGTAGAAAAGCGGATATTCCTGGCCGTGTTGGCGGTCTTTCTGATCTCCCTGGGCTTGATGTTCTTCCAGAGCCTGGAGGACACCGATACCCCCAAGGTCTACCACGTCTCCGTCCTGCTGGACGGGGCGGGGGAGGACTACTGGCGCAGCTTCCGCCAGGGGGTGGAC
>OKVW01000741.1_pt1 | contig 17015 bp, 25 predicted proteins | sample 1606991 | NCBI WGS metagenome assembly OKVW01 (sample SAMN03281021, study PRJEB24777) | human gut metagenome | isolation source: fecal sample PR177 from 1 month old male Malay infant, vaginal delivered...
GGAACGGTCTGCGTTGTCGGGAAGATGCGTGATCTGATCCTTCAACTCAGCAAAAGTTCGATTTATTCAACAAAGCCGTCATCATTACAAGATTTTGGTATTCGTCATTCTGACGCCAGGCACGATCTTTAATAAGATCGTTTCTTCTTCTCTCTTGCTCCTCAAGTGCCTTTAATATATCGCTCGACTTTTCTCGCATCCGACGAAGCTTGTCTTCTTCTACTACAACCTGTTCGGTAAGAATTGCGATAGCCTTTGTAATATTCAAATCATTTTCTTGAGTTATACCTGGTTTGCTTCTACTTTCATTTAAATCATTTATTTGTCCGTTAAGCTTTTTTACACTTTGTTCTTGCTCTTCGATTAGGCGTTTTTGCTCCTGCATCGCCTCAACCGTTAATCTTCGATTACTATCGACCTCAGGTAGGGTCATTGAGGAGGTTTTTTCTCTGATCTGATCTATTTGGCTGGCATATTCCTGAGCTGATTTTCTTGTTTGTTCCTGGCTTTGGTACATAGCGTACCATGCGCCCGCACCCAGCATAACTAACCCGGGTATACCACCGACCAGCCCAAGAGCCCCACTCATCAACCGGGTGCCGACAGAGGTAACGCTGTTAAGATTATTTTGAGCAGAAACCCTACCTGAAATATTACGACTAAGCGCCGCTTGCGCTGCAGCAAGTTTTCTTTCTGCAATAGCCTGTGCATCGGCATTTTTTGCAGCTACAAGCCCAGCCTGAGCCCGCTCCAGAGCTGTTCGTGCTCGTACTTTTTCTGTAGCTGTCCCGGTGGCGAGGGCAGTAGTCAATCGACCTTGTGCAGCAGTAACCTTTGCTTCTGCGGCTGCAACCCTCTCCTGTTGTGCAGCCTGAACATCTGCACTTTTAGCATTCTGAAGGGCTTGTTGGGCGCGGTAAACGGCGGCGCGGGAAGCGGCAACAGAAGATTGCGCGGCTTTTTCCTGAGCGACGGCAAGAGCTACCTCAGATTTTGCCGCTGAAATAAGTGCGCCAGTAGCACTGCTTGCACTGGTAACAATTCCGCCAAGATACCGGGCCAATCCGATCCCAACTAGGCCACCAGCAGCAGTGGTAATTAGTGACATATTATCTGCTACGTCACTGAGGGCCCCGCTGACAGCAGAAGATGTAAGAGAGTCCAGTGTACCTGCCAGCCCATCAAGACCGCCAGAAAGCGCGTCTGTCGCGCCAGTCGCCTGGTTCACTCCACCAACCCATGCCATAAACGAGTTAGTGACTTTTTGCATTGAGCCGGACACTGTCGGCGGCAAAGAGGAAAACTCCCCCTGTAACACACCTAACTGGCTGATTAATGCTGGTACGACTTTATCAATCGTGAGTTGCCCCTGGTCAGCCATCGCTTTAAGATCTTTTCGGGCAACCCCCATACCAGCAGCCAGGGCACGGATGACACGATCCCCAGCTTCGTTAACCGCGTTAAACTCTTCGCCACGCAAGACACCTTGAGCAAGCGCCTGGCTAAACTGGGTAATAACAGAACCGGCTTCTTCTGTACTTGCACCAGATAGCTTTAGTCCTGTTGATACCGCTTCGGTGATTTTGAGTACTTCATCTGAGCTGTAACCAAATTCACGCATTGATGCTGCGGCGCGTGAAAATAAATTAGCGTTATCAGTAAAAGCAGTGCCCGTACTCTGGCTGATCGCCATTAATCGGGTCTGAGATAAAGTAAAATCATTCGTAGACACTGAGGCTTGTTTAAGCCGTGCATTTACTGAGTTCCATTGGTCTGCAATCTGAACCAGTTTTCCTGTTGCAAATGCTGCAGCTGCAGCTGTAGCTGCTCGACCCGCTGAAGCAAATCCATCCGTTAAATCGGAAAGAGCTTTTTGGCTTTCTTTCGCAGCGGCAGCAGCCTGGCGCCCACCATTCTGCATGGTTTTATAATAGTCTTGCCCCATGCGTGAAGCTCGGGCGATCTCAGTCTGGAATGATTGAGAGTTTGCTGAAACCTTTATGATAAGCTCACGTAGGGTTGCCATTTGTATCCTCACAGGTATAAAAAAAACCGCCTAAGCGGTTTTCTTTAATTAGCAAGAATGTATCAACTACAAATCTCGCCCCATAGTTTAGAAAATTCAGTTCCACCATCATCAATAATGGTCATTCCACTTTTACTTACATACCTTTTAAACCCAGCATATGCACCAAAGCTGTTTTTAGCATTTACTTGTCCGCATACATATCCGTCACGACCAACGATCTGGTTTTTGAAGGTTGCAGATTCGGGGTCTTTTAATTCAGCCTTAACACTAGGGTTGCTTGCTGATATAACATTCATGTTGTTGTATCTTTTCTGCCTATCGTTCTCGCTAATTCTCATTAGCTCCTCATGGTTCTCATACCTCTCCCCCCACAAAGGGACCATAGAGTTAACAAAAAACAAGACAAATACAGAACCGAGAATTATCAAAAGAGAAGCAATTTCCCTGCCAATCTTATCCATATATTTTAAAGGAATAACCAAAACAGCAAAAAGAAACACAATTGATATTGGTTGCCTTAACGCAATAATAAATGCTATAGCAAAAACTACTAAAGATAAAACGCCCAATATTTTTTCATTTTTTATCCCAATAGGTAGAAAAGAACTAAAATCCTACCATTGGTTATGTAAAACTTCAGCTATCATTGTTTGTTCAAACTGATGCAGCCAGCAGCGCCGCTTCCAGCCCAGCAAATGGGTCATCGCTATCGTTTACCTCATCCTCTTCTTTGCTCCACTGAAGCTGAGCATCTTCAATGGTGACTTTACCGCCCTGCGCTCCGTAAACCGCAGATACCAGCTGAGCATTGAGAATATCGCCGCGAATATCGCCGATTGGGCTGATACGGTCGTATTCAGCCCACATCCTGAATTCGCCAACTGTCATGGTTTGTCGCAGTTCGCCCAGCGTGCGGCCCATCCGGAGCGCCAGCGCCATCAGGAACTGCATGCCAGGCATTTTTACTTTGCTTTAGCATCATCCGCGTCACGAATGAGATCAAGTGCCTGCTTCAACAGCCGGGAATGCACAGGGCCATAGATCGCTTCAACCTGTTCGGTGTCATCGACAGTAAAGACGGGCTGCAGGTCGGTATCCAGCAAAATATCGATGAAAAGCGTGACGTCGGCCCGCATCGTGCGGAAGGCCCGTTCTGAAGGGGTCAGCTCTGGTGCCTCCTGGGGCTCCTGCCCTTCCGGTGGCTTGGGTGGTTCCGGGCTGGCAATGCCCTGCCAGCGGATCCAGGCTTCTGCTGATGGCTCACGAATGATGACTTTGGCGTTATCCCACTCCGGAACGGTGACTTCTTTTTTACGAAATCCCGCCATCGGGGCCAGCGCCAGTGCTTTAAGACTCGGTTTTGACATTAAGTTTATCGCCGGTCTCCCGGCGCTCCGTTAATTGATGGTGACGGTGCAATCAGAAGAAGTGATCACAGTGCCATCGGCATCAGTAACCACGCAGGAATAAACCCCGGCATCACCGGATACAGCGCTGGCTTTCGTAAACGTTGCGCTGGTCTGGCCGCTGACCGTCGAGGTGCCCTTTTTCCAGACGTAGGTATAAGGTGCCGTACCGCCCTGGACGACCACGCCCATAGTCAGAGCGCTTCCTGCCGCGACCGTTTGGGACGCCGGAAGGTCAGTAGCAAACGACAGGACTCCTGGGGCGTTAATATTGGTGGGTTTACCTTTCAGACGCAGCGAGAACGTTGCAGCAACAACACCGTTGGTTTGAGAATCCCAGGTGTGCTGACGTACCTCAGCGCGCATCAGGAATCCATTACCAGACGGGAAAATAACCTTAAATCCATAAACCCCGTCGTTATCGTATGCTGCACGAAGTGCATCCTGCGCCGGGTTGCGGTAGAAGTTACCGGAAAGTGACATTTCAGACGGAGCAGGAAGGCCGTTGATATTTTCCGTTTCATCCGAACAGAGCACTGTCACGTCAATATCGTTTTTCTGACCAGCGGTAAAGCTGGCCTGTTTGATAGTGCAACTCAGGTTTAACCAGGTTGCCGTATCCAGCTCTGCCGCAGTGACCGGCACAGAGGTAATCATTACTACCGTTTTTTGGGCACGTTCAAATAGTGCTGACATCGCAGCCTCCATAAATGAAAAAACCGCCAGCGGCGGTCGGATTGGATTGGTTTTTGTCAGGCAATAACCGTTATTTCGAGGGTTGCCCGATGAAGATGGGTTGTCGTGTCGTAGCCAGGGATTTTTGTCACCTCGACAGGTGAAAGCACCTGCAGGCGAGCCAGGGCATCCAGGCGTAACGCTCTGGCTTCGTCATTGGTTTCAGCCCATACATCAACCTGAATACGCAACGTTGACTCTGCCTGACCGCAGAAAACATCCCCGGATACATCAGTCGGTATCGAGAAAATGATGTAAGGAGCGGCCACCGCGGGTAAATCGTCGCTGCCAAGCGGCACCACATACGGATAAACCCGCCCGCCTGCCAGAGGCGACAGCAGGTCATAGAGATCATCTTCTGTCATTTAGCCAGCACCTCATCAATAGCCTGATTCATCCGCTGCATCGCCACCTGCGCAGCCTCTTCCATGCGGGTATCAAAGGCAGGACGAACAAACGGATGTGCTGGCGCCGTAGATGTTCCCAGCTCCACGAAGTGCCAGTAGAAAGCATTCCGAGTGTTGCTTGCCTTCATGGTGTTGTCGCTGTTCCCTGTTCGCGGGTTAACGCCACGAATATGCACCCCGGATGCGATTTCCCCACGGCGGCGGCTTTTCTGGGTGACGACAACAACGTTTTTCTTCAGCTTACCGGTCTGTTCGGGAGCACGATCAATCACTTCCTGCCGGAGAACTTCAGCCCCTGCGCGGGTCGAATCCCGGAGGACTTTATTGTTTTCGGCTTTGCTGAGGGTTTGCAGGTCTCGGGCGATATCCTGCAAACCGGAAAAATCCAGATTCACATCAATCATTTTTCGGTCCCCTGTTTGCAGAGAATTTCCAGCCGGGTACCTTTGACATCCGGAACCGGAGGGCCGGTAACGTTAAGAACGGCGCCTTTAAACGGGCCGGTGCGGACGTTCAATCTGGACGCGGCTGAAATATCATTGCGAAAACGCACCCAGACTCGGATTGTCGCATCAGCATGCTCTACGCCAGCGGCTAACAGCTCACGACCGCTTATCCCCTTAACCTCGGCCCAGATGGTTTTCCCATCTTCCCATTTTTCAACCGGCTGACCTGATGGCGTTCTGGAGGTTGTGAAGTTTTGAATGGTGACCCGGTGCCGTAATCGTCCTGCCTGCATATCACCTCCTACGTACCTGGTACTTTGCGATGCTGTTTCAGAATTGCATCAACACCGAACGGAATAGAGTTAACGCTATCGCTGCTCAATGGCTCCCGGTTTTCATACCAGTGCGAAACCAGAAGCATCAGGGCCAGTTTGATATCATCTTCTATCACCAGTCCATCGGGATCGCCGTCTGGAACAGCGTTATCATAAAGACGGCAATTAGTGATTTTTTCCGCATGCTTCAGAGAGGCGTTGAGGTAGAGCGTTAACATCACATCCTCTGTGTCATCATCGCTGTCGATACGGCACTGGTAACGAAGCTCTTCTACAGAGGGCTTCATTTTCCCTCACCCCGCTTATTGCTGGTTTTAGGCTTAACTGGTGTTTCAATTTCAGGCTGTTTAGTCCCGTCGAGAATCCCCATCTGGGCAGCAACCTCAAGAGCACGTTCAGGAAGTGAGCCAGCCTCATATTCACCGGCGGTAATATTTATGATCTGAATGCCATCAGGTGACCATTTCAGGTCTTTTTTCAGCAGCATCATGACCTCCATAAGAATGGGGCCGAAGCCCCATCAGATTATGCGCCTGCACCGATCTGCAGCAGTTTGATGGCCTGAGAATCGGCGAGCATTCCGCCGGTACGTTTGGTGGTGTAGAAACCAACGAATGGTTTGTTGGTATACGGGTCGCGGAGGATGCGGGTACCAATGCGATCAACGATGGTATAGCCGCGTTTAAAGTTACCGAACGCAATGGCTTTCGCATCAGCTGCGATATCCGGCATTTGCTCATTCTCAGCAACGCCATAACCTGCCAGAGAGGAAGGCTGGCCCAGCTCAAGGCCCGGACGCCAGAGATAGTTACCCTCGGAGTCCTTCAGAATGCGAACGGCAAACAGGCTGTTGTTATTCATCATGAACTTAGCACCGTTGCGGTGCACCTTGCGCAGGGTGTAGACCAGTTTAATAATCGCATCTGCAGTCACACCAGCCGCCGCACCGGAAAGAATGTGCTGCAGCGTGCCAAAGGCACGGGTTTTATCGTCCTCCAGAGCGGAGGCGTAGGCCAGGAAGCCTTTCGGTTTTTTCGTACCGTTGCCGCTGGTGAAAGCGATCTCTTCCTGTTCAGAGAACTCAACGGCCAACTCGCTGTTGATCCAGTCCTCTACGTTAAAGAAGGCATCATCCAGCATCGTCTGGGTTGCCTGAGGGTTTCCGTAGATTTCACCCATGAACGGTTCAATCTGAGCGAGTTTAGACGCATCAGTAGCTGGACGGAGATCGGTTTCACCGACCCAGCCGGAAGCGGTGCCGCCAAGGTTAACCAGCTTTTTATAGTTGGCACCGCCAACAGTGATAGTTGTGGCCTCCTGGCGCATCACTACTTCATCTTTCAGAAGATTAAGAATGGTGCGGTCCAGCTCTTCCGGGACAGCATATCCGCCGTCTTCATCTACGCCAACCTGCAGGGCTTTACGCTCCAGATCACGCAGTCCGTCATCCTTACCCTTGCGCATAAAGTCGATGAAAGCGGTTTTGTGCTCGGTTGCGGCCTTGCTTTGAGTGCCACCAGCTGGACGTTTAACCTGTTTAAGCTCATCCTCCAGCGCGGTTTTAAGCTGATCCAGCTCGGTCAGCTTGCCGTTAAGTGTTTCAACTTCTCCGGCCAGCTTGCCTTTTTCAGCTTCGATAGCGTCAATGCGCTTATCATTTTTCGCTTTAAAATCATCGAATTTTTGCTGCAAATCCTGCGCGACCTGCTCAACGTCTTTAATTTCGACTGCCATAATTCAACTCCTGATTAAAATTTGATGTTTTTCAATGCATCCAGTGCGGCATCCACACCATCAGCGTCACGCTGAGAGAGGTTGCCATAACCCCCGGCCATGAATGCTTTGGCCTGGGTGCGGGAGAGCCCAACATCGCGCAGGACCCGTTCAATACTTTTCTGGGATGGTGTTTCACCACGGGCAAACGCGCTTTTAACATCGCTCACCCGCGCTTCATCATTCGATGGAAACGTTACGGGGCTGACCTCCCAAAGGTCGATCTCCTTGAGGAGAAACACGCCTTTCTCGCGGTCGTATTCCCAGTCTTTGAGCATGTACCCAATAGAAAGGCCGGTTAAAGAACCGGCCTTCATGTGGGCATGCGCTCGCTTTGAAAGAGGATCATCATCAATGAGTAACCGGCCTTTGACATATAAGCCGACGTCATCCTCTTTCATTTCGGTATAAACCCCGATAGGTTCATCCATCTGATGCTGCCAGAGCATGGCCGGAAGTGCGTTTTTCTCCCGCCATGACTGAAGTGATTTACTGAAAGCGCCGGGAACAACGACATCGTCGTAACTGTCCTTAACGCCAAACACAGAGCCATAGCCTTCAAACTCCCCGCTGTCGCTGACAGACTTTAGCTTCAGCGGAATATCCAGCCGCTGTTTAGTCATCGGCATCATGTTGTTCCTCGGTTGTTTTGCTCTTATTGCTGTCAGACGGCTTGGTCGTCATATTCATCGGCGTCAGATAAATGTCACCGCCAGAGCGCGGGTTCATATCTTCCAGTTCACGGCAGTCGTTTGGTGAGTAAATGCCCCAGTTAATACCGGTTGAATACGATTCAAATCTTGATTTCATATCCCCACGCAGCAAAGCACCGGCATTAAACTTGGCATAATAGGTGCCCTGCTTCGATTCCTTCACCAGCCCCACGTTTATTCGCTGCTCAATACGGGTCATGTACGGAACGAGTGAATAGTTGATGAAGCCAATGCCAAGGTTTTCAATATTGTTGAAGGTGGCGCGGTCAGTGTTCTGCACCATATGCATCGGCACCCTGTACAGGCGGCAGATTTCCTCCAGCTGAAATTTTCTGGTCTCAAGAAACTGGCTGTCTTCGGCGTTGAGTCCCATCGACTTCCAGTCAAGGCCCATTTCAAGAATCATCGGACGATGCGCATTGCTGAGCCCAAGGTGGCGATCCTCAAAATCTTTTCTCAGCCGTTCATAGGCTGCATCAGTCAGCGTTTGCTCGGTACGGAGAACGCCAGAAGTGACCGCACCATTTGCGAACAATCGGGCGCCGTGTTCTTCTGTCGCCATACCCAAAGAAATGGCCTCCCTTGCGTATGCGATTGGGTTCAGACCAACCAGCCCGTCAAAGGTCAACGTCCTAACGTGCCAGATATCATCCTGACCCAAAACATCCGTCGAACCATCAGGGAAAGTGATCTGATACACCGGTTGCCACTGACTGTTAAGCTTAGGGTCAACGCAGCCCGGATCAATGGGTAAAAGCTCGACCACCTCACCCAGCGCTTTGACCTTGTAGGCATAAAAATTACCGCGCAGGCAAAGACACACAATAACCAGCTCCCAGAACTCCTGGGGGGTCATATAGTCATTTGGCTTCATGGTCAGTAATTTATGCAGCCTTTCAGAGGTCGCTTTTTGCTTGCTGTTACCAGTGATTTTGTACAGGTTGCAGGGAAGCATCCCCATAGACTCAGCCAGAACTCTTATGCAACCAAAGACTGCTGTAAGTCGCATCGCTTTCTGGCTGCTAACGCGCTTTCCAGTGTAGGTGTCGTAAGTCATCCCTACAGCTTCCGCCAGTTCCGCTGGCGTCGTGACCGATGCGGTGCTTTTCGTAAACATTCCGGGGAAAAACATTAGCCATCCTCCCTGGATTCAATTTTCCAGTTACCGGAAAGGGAGCGGGATACAAGCCATGACCAGAGCAGGCACAGAATACCGCCAGTAATGTAGCCAGCAGGGGGGTAAATAACCCAGGCACCGAATGAGAGCAGAATAGCCCCCAGCACACCAACAAGTGGCGCGAGTATCATCAGGATCATAATTGCCTCTTAAAGTGAGCGCACGCCATAGCTTTCGAGATGATTTGAAAGGGTTTCTTCCTTTTCAAATAACATTGCCCGTCCAATCGCCATAATCAGAGCAACAGCCCCATCTATTTTATTTTCGTTTTGCTCTTTAATTGGCCGAACAACATCATCATTTCCAGGCAGGTGCTTACCCACCACGTTTGAAATACACCAGGTCATTATCGGATTACCGTCATGATGAAATCGACCGGACTCTACAGCGGCCTCAAGCTCTTTCATCGGGTCAGACATGTTGGTGTAGTTCTGGATAATGGTTATAGGGTTGAGCTGTTCATCAGCAAGCTGATGAGAAAGGTTTGTTGCACCGTGCGGGTCAATTGGGCTTTGTTCAACCGGAGTTTGCTGATTATCACGCTTGGCATCTTCAAGTATTACTCGGTAATCAATTTCCGCACCATCAGTCACGGTGATATATCCTGCTTCAACCCATTTACGGTAACGCTCAGCGGTGCGGTGATCGTCAACATCGTTGCTGTATACGGTGTCATACGGAACATAGAAGCGCGGAGATATACAGTAATAATGCCGTTTCCCATCTATTTCACGGGTAAATAGCCGAACCTTAGAGTTCATATCCAGCTTGCGCGCAAGGTCAAAAGACAGAATGCAGGGCTGTCCTTCAAACTGCTCAATGGTGAGCGTCTCATCCTCACATTTTCGCCAGCTTAACAGGTTGAAATAAGCAGCACGTGCGGCGACCCAGATATTCAGGTGTTTCGTTTTGAATATCCCGGCCATGCGGGGATTATTTTTGGCCCTGCTTTGCTGGCTTAAGAGGAAATCCGAGTAAACCGACACCCCCATATTGGGATTGGCTTTGTGAAGAACAGCGGGATCGGTCCAGTCATCACCCTCATCAACGGTGTAAATGACGCCAAAAAGCTCATCATTCGGCACGGTTCCGTTCAGCATTTCGATAACTTCACGACGCTTATCGTAGCAAGGCCCCTCAATGTTATAACCAGCAGTGGTTATAGCCCACATAATCGGCTGTCTGCGGGCCCCCATACCGGTGATCATTGTGGTATACAGCGCATCGCTTTCGTGCTCGTGATATTCATCAACAATAGCGCAATGCGGTGACTGCCCGTCACCAGGATTACCGATCAGCGGTTCAAATCTGGCGCCATCTTCAGGACGGCTAAGGTTCTTGGCGTTAACCTCTATTCCAAAGGCTTCAACGAGTAGTGGCGTGCGTTTGCACATCAGCCGCGCAGGTCGAAATACTTCCCATGCCTGCTTTTCAGTGGTTGCACCGGAATACACCTCCGCACCAAATTCACCATCACAGGTGAAACAAAAAAGCGCCACACCGGCGCTTATCGCTGACTTCCCGTTTTTCCTGGGGATTTCTGTATAGACCTCTCTGAATCGGCGTAGCCTGCTGCCTTTATGAACCCATCCAAAAGCGCAGCAAATAATAAATAATTGCCAGGGTTCAAGGGTAATAGGCATCCTTTTAAATGCCCATTCACCTTTGGTGTGCGGGAGAAGTTGAATAAACCGTGCGGCACGCTCAGCAAGGTCTTTATCAAAGCGGTATCGAAATTTCTTTCCCTGCGATTTTGACAAATCGTCGATATGTCGCTGGCAGGCATCAATGACATACTGGCATGCCGGAATCTTTCCGGCGACAACATGCCTTGCGTACTGATTTGCAGCGTTAACGTTTGGATAGGCTTTTCGGCTCATGGCGTGATCATCTTCAGGAATGGGTTTTCGTTCTTTTTCTTCCCGGCCAGACCGACCAGTCGCTGTCGGCTGCTGGGGTCCAGCCCCAACATTGAACCGGTAGAACTCATTTCCGATTCCTGTTCTTTTTTAGCCGTAAGTTCAGGGTTTTTAATTTTCCCGCCCATTGCGCCAGTGATGGATAAACCATCAACAGCTATATTTTTTACCGCCCTGCGCCAGAACTCATAGGCAACGCACCAGCGCTCCAGTACTGCAAGATCGGTCACGCAGAGCAAGCCCTGTCCGCATAATTCTTTGGTCGTCAGCTCCCACATGATGGATGCTAACGGGAGTTCCTCTTCTGCAAACCAGTCCGGAGGTGCTACGCCATTGATGGGGGTGAATACTGGTTCTTCTTTATTCAGGGCTCGCTTGCCGGGGTTTCCGGCCAGCTCCTTGCGCGCCGTTGGCTTTGGTCTACGCCCGGAACGCCCCGCCGTTCCAGCCATAAGCGTTACTCCTGGTTCAATTTCATTTTTCGCGGGTATAAAAAATTGACTGAGGCGGCGGTCCTTTGGACCTTCACCGCCAGGGATTTTACCCCGCCCCCCCTTCTGCCTCGGCTCAAATGGGAATCGATATCACTTGAAACGTTCACGCCCAGTTTTCGTTCTGTGACAGGGCCAGCACAGGCTTTCAAGATTCGAATCATCATCGGTACCCCCATGAGCCTTAGCCTTGATATGGTCCACGGTCTTAGCTGCTACCGCACGACCGTTGCGCAAACAGTTCTGACACAGATGATTGTCACGCTTTAGGATGCGCGCACGTCTGATATCCCATTGGCTACCATAGCCGCGCTCATGCCTGCTCTTGCCCTGCTGGTGCTGCTGCCATCCCTCATTGCGATGCTTCTCGCAATATCCCGAACGGTCAGTGGTGGTGCCAGGGCATCCACGCTTGCGGCAAGCGCGGGGTATCAGCGCGGGCATCGCTCTATCCTCACGTGACCGAACAGAGTCTCGCGCTTAACCTCGCCGTTCTCAGCAGTGAGGTAATCCCGGCTATCAAGCACGGCGGCAATCACTTCGCCTTTATCGCTATCAGCCGAGAAGACGTGCTTCACCTCAACATCATCAAGGTATACCGTGATACGCTCGCGAACAGGTTCGATGCGTTCACCCGGATCGTCGTCGAGAACTGTCAGGCGCATATGGCCTCCAAGAAGTAAGAATAACGCATTACAAAACCCCTCATGTGAGGGCTTTTGTAATGCCTTAGCTGGACTGCTCGGCAGCGGTATCAAACAGCGCCAGCGCTTCAGTCGCCTCTTGGATAGCCTTGCGGGTCTTCGAAACGATCTCGCTTTCGGTGAATACGCGGTCGAATGAATCAGCAAACAACTGAGATTTCAGATAGCTGTCGCCGACCCAGTCAATGGCCAGCTTGGCCGCCGCAGTGTCGTAGTTAACTTTCTTGATAATGCCAAGGCGGATTTGCTCGGGCGCGGTGATTTCGGACATGTGCTTTTCCTCAATACCATCAAGATACACCGAGAGACTATCAATACTCATAGCCATGCTTGGTTCATCTCTGATAACAGGCGATAAATAAAAACTATCTATTGCAATGTTCATTGCTGCTCTCATAATTTATTACATGGGGGTATTTGATAAGCAAATAGTTAGGTATAACATGCAGAAAACAACGTAAAAGGGTAAATCTGTATGTCTAGACAAGGTACGTTAGATCTGTTGCAAGAAGTGGAAGAATGCCTTGAAACAATGAAAAAAAGTCAGCAAATCAAGCCAGTAAAGGTCAAGTCGATATTAGAAAACTTGCGAAGCTCGTTAGAGTATGTTGCTAATGATTCTTATGATAAGTATGTTGGGGCAAACAGCACGACTGTGCGTCCTAAGATTTATTTCCCATATGGAGAGCAAAAGTTCGTAGACAATTTTTTCTTAAAGACACTGAATATAAAACAACCATCATCAGAACCATTATACAAAACTTTCAACTCGATACAAGATTATCATACTGGTAAAAATTGGCTGAAAATGATGTGTAATCTTACAAATGAAGTTAAGCATAGACAACCTATCCCTCTTAAAGAAGATAGTTTTGTTAAAGACATCAGTGTTAGCGTAGACGGTTTTAGCTTGATTCAAGCCGACGGTTCATCCAACTTCGTTTTCGAGAATAACTATGTCAATGGTAAGAAAATACAGGATTTCAGTCTCAAAAATGGAAACTTGGAAGTAAGTGGAAAAGGGGTGCCTCTAAACATTGTTATAACTGAAGAAAAAAAAATAAAATTCCATGGTAATAATTATGAAGTTATTCCTTTCATTGAATCATGCATAATAAACATTAGAAACTTCATCGTTGAAGCATATGATGAATTAGAAAAATAATAATGGCTTAGCTGAACGGTGCTAAATTATTTCAGTACAGTTCTGCATCTCCATCATTAACAACCGCCAGATCTACGAGTAACTGGCGGTTAGTTTCTCTCATTTCGTTGCCTTTTCTGTTGATTGCGGGCAGTTCGCCAGCACTGATTTGTTGTGCGCCAGAATGTCGCGCTTGGTCTGCTTATCCAGCACGTCGATATCGTGGTCAGTCAGGTAGATGATCCGCACCCAACTGCAGGCGGTATCAACGACTACCGGGGCGGGTAAACTTTTCGCGCAGCTCCCGATCAACATCGTCATCAGGCATATGGCTAACGGTTTGCTGTACATCGCTTGCCTCCTTCGTGACTTCTACCTTACGTACTGCTGCGGCGACGGCAGCGGCGGCATTCTCTTCGGTACGCTGCTGATCGGCTTTGGCTTCTGCCTTACTGGTCCCACGAGCGTGGCCAATACCGAACGCGCCAGCGATAACCGCCAGCAAAGCAGTTGCCAGACCAATAATCATTTCAATGCCCATAGTGACCTCATACCAGTACAGATTTAGCCAGGTTAAACAGCGCTCGGCGTTTATCCAGACCGTTTCGACCACCGTTAATAAGCAGCGTTACACGCTCCACGTCGCCGGAATGAAGCAGGCAACCGTGGGAAACATAAAACCATGCGGCTGAACGCGCTGCGTAATCATCTCGCTCCAGCAGCTCAGGCTGGGTGACAAGTTCAAGCTTCAGCGCCAATCCGCAGCTGCGATAGTTGCTCAGGCCCGTGACTTGTTTCAGACCGCGACCACGATATTTCCAGCCATCACCGGCAACCTGATTACCGAGATTCTTTTTGCCCCACTCGCCCCCATACACCAGATTCGCGATTGCTCGCTGATTAGCTGGCTGCGTTGCCGTTCTGCCGAGTGCGGCGGCCTGCTGGGCGGTGATACGGTGTTTACCGAACGTAGGCACAAGGCTATCTGCTGCATAGTTCAGATTTTCCACCAGCCGGGTAAAGCCTCCGGACTCATGTCCCATCTGGGCAATGAACATTGCCTGATCGAGTGGAGCAGTGATGCCAAACTCTTTCATCGCGGCTGTAATATGCGGAAACCAGCGCGCAGCTAACCCGGCGCTAATACCAGCCGCCTTCTGGAATTGTGTTTGATTCATTAGTGCCTCAGTGCATCAACCAGACGCGCTATATTCCCCCTGAACCAGAGAACCGCGCCGCAGATAAGAATGTTTGCCAGTACCACCAGCCAGTGGGATGACTCGTACAAGCCAAACAGGAAACGGAAAGGGATGCTGGCATAAACCAGCACAGTGAAGTAAGCCATCAGCGATATCATGGGGCGGTGTCTTGACCCGTCGCGCCGGTAGAACATCAACGCCCCAACAATTACAGCGCATATCACCGCATTGACGATTGCGCTCGGATCACTTGTTACCATTGCTTGTCCCTCCTCCACGTAAGCGAGAGAGAATCCCAAACAGGCTACCCAGATCCTGACTGTTAACGAACGTCAGCAATTTAATGGCGATGGCTGCAACGATTACAGCACCGAGTGCATCAAGCGGCCTGTCACTGTACCCCGTCCACTTTGAGAAGTAAGACCCCAGCAGAGGAGCACCAATCACACCGAAGATGAATGAAGTTATGAAGTAGCCCACCAGCTTTAGGCGGCTGATATTTACCGCCGTAGCGACATAGAACACCGCCCCAGCGAACGCGCCAAATACCACGCCATAATCAATGCCAGTTGCAAGGCCGAACATACTGGCCCCCATCAGCCCGCCAGCAGCTACCGTTGTGCCAGAAACAGGATCGGACATTTAGCCCCCTCTTATTGCTGTGAGTCCTCTCAGAATTGAGGGGAAAAAGAAAAGGCCGCGCATAAGCGCAGCCTCAAATGATTTGTTCCTCAACTTGCCGAGGAGACTTATTCATGGCGAAAAAAAAGCCCGCTCTAACGGGCGGGCAGAAAGGTAGGTAGTTCTGATTCTGTACCGGATCGAGGCGCACCTAATAGTCCGAGCTACCGATTTACCAGGAGAGCGCTCGTTTTTCGTTACTACCTTTTAAACATAGCTGGAGAAGCCGAAACGGCAACCCACAACCTAATGTCTTAGTAGTATTGCATGGTGCCGGGTGCCTCCCGGTGAGCATGTCCCAGCCGACATGGCCCGCGCTGCATTTACAGATCACTGTAAGTGACTGGTCGCCCCACCGCACAGGGGGATTCACCATGTCGATAATCTAATTTGTAAACATTGTGTTAGTCAATATGTAACACTCTGTCAAAGGCACCCGAAAATGCCTTTTGCACAGTTTTAATTGCTGGATTTGATAAACGGCCAGACTAACGCAACAACCCCGGCCACAAGTACGCCATCTGCCAGGATTGACAACATTTTACTGGTGAAGTCGATAGCAACCACCAGAAACAACAAAACCCCGGCGGCTGCCCAGCGAAGTTTACCGATCACAGGTACTGATCCAGCGGAAGCTGCAGAGCCTGAGCAATTTTCTTCAGCTGTTTCTCTTCTTCTTCGCCGATACCGTCATTGTCAGCAACATCGAGGCAAAGACAAAGAACATCAACAGCATCATTTGAACCCGCAACATCAGCCAATTCACGCAGCGCCTGAGCGTTAGCAGAACGCGGTGAAGCTTCGTATCGAGCTCGAATATTGCTACTCATCTGTGCGATCTCACCGGCGAACGGCGCGAAGGCAGGCAGCGCCGAAATGGTTTTTTCCAGCGTGGCGATTTCTTTCGCGTCGCAGGTACCATCGGCATACGCAATGGAGTAAGCACCCCATACAGTCGCCTCAACCGCATCGCGGTTTTCCATTTTCTTTACTTCAACGACGGCTTTTCGTGCTTTCTTTTTGAAGATACCGAACATAGTGACTTTCCTTTTAGCGGGTGAGCCAGCGCTCAGGAATGATCAGCCCACAGAGATAGTCACACTGACTATTCCCTATGGCTCACCCCTGAAAGGCTCTGTGGTTGAATTGCGCCGAGCGTGGCGCGGAGAATTACAGACATAAAAAAACCCGCATGAGAGCGGGCTATTTTTGGTTTTTCTGCTCAGTTCGCTTTAACGTCCCGAGCCTATCACAATTCAAGCAGTTTCTGGCTCACTTTGCAAGTAAAATCTGGCGCCATTTGTGCCGAATGCGTCACACATTGGTGCGTACAGCATCGATTCTGCCAAACTAAGCCACGTATCAACTCTGCGTCTACAGGTCATAAAGCACCAGTCGGGATGCTTTTCATAGAGCTCTTCCGCTATGCGGCGTTTGCTCTTCCGTAACCGGTAATGCTCCACCAGCAGGTGATACAGCTCTTTGTGACCACCTGTAATAAGGACTGCCCCCAGTACCTTATCAATCAGCAGTCCTTCATCGTCTGTACAGAAGGCCAGGCCGCTTTTGTTTTTCCCCGCGAGTATTTCACGAAAAAACGCCTCAAGCTCTGGCTTCGAGATGCCAGACTTCTTCATCCGGCGTAATGCTTCGTTGATGGCTGTTTTAGTGACTTTCCCGGAAGCCAGTAACTGGTTAAACATATTGCCGCCACTACCGCCGCCGATGTAGGACCAACGGCCCCACATGCGCAGCTTCCCCTGAATCCAGATGGCCTCCAGCGTTTTCAGCCTGACCATTTCACCAGCTTTTCCAACCTCGGACGGGTTAATCATTATGCGTTCTCCACTATGCCA
>OKVW01000742.1_pt1 | contig 17008 bp, 12 predicted proteins | sample 1606991 | NCBI WGS metagenome assembly OKVW01 (sample SAMN03281021, study PRJEB24777) | human gut metagenome | isolation source: fecal sample PR177 from 1 month old male Malay infant, vaginal delivered...
AGATTATACGCCGCCGTCCCGGTTTGTTCGGGCTGCGTTTTTGAAGAGCCATGTGACGGTTCCGGAGGGGGCAGAGGAAGCGGCCGTAGCGGGGTTCCATGTGCTGGAGAGCGTGTCTATTCCCAAGGGCGCGGTGAGGACGGCCATAGGAACGGATGATTATACCCAGTATACAGCGTTTATGGATACGGCTTCCAGGACGTACTATGTGAAAACATATGAGAACAGCTGTGTATTGGTGGCTTCGCTCTATTCCAATGAGGAGATCGGTGGATTTCCGATGTCCCTGGGACGGCTGAAACGGGACGGAGAATTCAGGGAATTTGCTGAGGCGCAGCCGGATATTGGAGATAGGGGGTGATTCTTCAAACATGATCTGGGGCCTGAAGGCCGGAGTATTTTCTCCTGTTGTAAACTCAGGGGTTCAGTGTTAAACTGAGTTTAGCAAATAATGGGAGGAAGAGTATGATTTGTCCAAGATGTGGGAAAGAAAATGTGGATAACGCCAGGTTTTGTTCCGGATGCGGTGCAAAACTGGCGGGAGGCGGAAGCGGAGCGGGGGGCCAAGGGCCTGCGGGCGGCGGAAGCAGTGCAGGAGGCAATGTATCTGCGGGGAGTGGAAACGGAGCGGGGGGCCGTGTCCCCTCAACCCCTGCCGCCCCAGGCGGACCTGGGAACCGGACAGCCATTATTGTGGCAGCGGTGGTGGCCTGCGTGGCGGCGCTGGTGCTGATTACACTGCTGGTAGTATTTGTGGCGGTTCCGGCATTTAAGAAGGACGCAGGCGGGGACAAGAAGGCGGAACTGGAGACAGAAGTTACTGCTGTGGCCGACTCCGGCAAAGAAGAAACGCAAGAGCAGGACGAAGGCGGGGAGCCTGGGGCAGTGGAATGGGCGCTTCCGGCCGGCTCGGCTCTGGATGATGGGAATCTGTTTGGCAATACCCATTGCTACGCCCGCATGGTGTCTGACGGGCGGACCCTGTATTTCCGGAATCCGCTGGATAACGAGAAAACCTACCGTATAGAGGCCGGGAGCAGCCAGGCAGGCCCCTTCGGCGAGTTCTATATGAAGGATATGCAGCTGGCCGACGGGTACATTTATTACTGCCGCACCAGCAAGGGCGATGTCTCCGGCGCGGAGCCGGACCGGAACATCTACCGTGTTAAGCTGGATGGAACGGGCAGTGAGAAGCTGACCCAGATCACCTATGGCGAAAAGGAAGCCTGGCTCAGTTTTGACACGGTTGTGGATGGAGTATGCTATTATACATATTCCGACGGGATTAAGGAAGGGTATCACATCGGAGCGGCGGAGGCGGACGGAACCGGTTCCCGGGAGCTGTATTTCATTGAACCGTCCAACTGCAAGGGGCTTCCCACTCTGAATGTGGTGGATGGGAAGATCTATTACAAGGCAAAGGACGGGCTGAACTGCCTGGATATCACCTCCAATACCAACCAGCTGGCGGTTCCGGGCTTTGACTGTGAAGAATATATCATTTACGGCGGAAATATATACTTCAGTGTCAACGCCAATCAGGGAGAGGGTGTGGCTAAGGTGCGCAAAATGTCTCTGGACGGCAGTAATAGCGAGACACTGTTTGTGCCGCCGGAGAACTGGGTGCAGTATATACAGGTGAACATTTACAGGGACAAGCTCTATTTCATTGGCTTGCTGGAAGATCCTCATGTGGAATCAAGAGGGACGATCTATTCCTGTAATCTGGATGGAACGGAAGCCAGGCCGCTGGTGGAGCGAGCAACCTGGTTCAATATAGTGAACGGCCGGCTGTATTACCGGTACGCAGATGACAGCAATCTGGAAGCAAGCCGGAAGGAACCGTTCTACAGCGCGGATATCGGGGAGCTGGAGAAGGCCTCTGACGCGGCGGCAGTGCAGGGCCAGCGCCTGTTTGACACAGACGGCTACAATACCGGCTGGGTGCAGGTTGGCGAGGTCTGGTATTATTATGATCAGAACCATCAGATGGCAAAGGGGCAGTGGGTGACCATCGACGGGAAGGATTACTGCTTTGACGCGGATGGGCGGCTGTATGTGAACACCACCACGCCGGACGGGTACCAGGTGGATCAAAGCGGGGCGTATGTGGCATTTACTGCGGATTATGTAGATATTGTAAATGCTAACCAGTCCAGAAAACTGTATCTGGCCTCCGGCGGTAAAGAGGATGGAAGCAGGATGATTGAGCATGAATCTTATTATGAGGTGACCCACTGCGGCATTTTGGCCGACACCCAGTATGATAAGAGCGTGATGGCGGGCAAAGGGGTTGGCGATACGCTGAAGCTGAAAGATACGGTATACCGTATAACAGACATAAAACCGTGGGATTCGGGAGAAGGGGAGTATGTGGGCCTGGAGTATGTATCGGGAGCAGACAAGGATGAATACTTTACCCTTGGCCGGAATTATAATAGGGATTATTATATTTTGTCAGGTGACAGTGACATAAGTCAAAAGGATACGCTATACACCGGAAGCGTGTATTTCAGCAAAGACTGCCGTGTTGAGGTTCTCAATTCATGGGCTGGCTATGAGACGCATACAGTGAATGCCAAGGATTATCTGACCAAAGATAATCAGGAGGTGGGAGCGCAGCATGGGCTTTCCTCTTACTTTGGGCTGTCGCTGTGGGGAGATTTTGATATCGATACTTCGGGACTGGTCATCAGTTATGAGGAATATTTTGTGTCGTAGACAGTGCCTGGATCTGCCAGAGAGGGGGGAGACCTATGTTTTGTCCTGAATGTGGGAAGAAAAATGTGGATAACGCCAGGTTTTGCACCGGATGCGGTGCAAAACTGGCGGATGATTTTGGCCTGTCTGATGACGGCCCTGCATCTGGACGCCGCGAAGGCGGTCCCAACAGCCGCCTCCAATTTCCGGAGCCTGCCGGTTCCGGCTGTCACGGAAAATGGGTGGGGTTTGCAGCGGCCGGGGTTGCAGCAGCGGTCGCTCTGGCGGTGCTGGTGGCGGTGTTCGTGGTATTTCCGGCGTTAAATAGGGAGGCGGAGATGCCGGCATGGGAGAGCGCGGGAGTTAAAAGTGCGGCGGAGAGCCAGGAAGCAGCCGGGGGTTTGGAGGGAACAGTGGGGCAGGGAGAGAATGACTCCGGTGTTCAGGAAGAACCGACAGATCCCTCCACAGCATTTAAGGCCGGTTATGCTGAGACTATGAATGCCAACAGGGGAAGAACCTGGTATCTGGCCTCAGAAAATGACTCGGACGGGTATGGTTCACGGCTGATTGACCACGGCTCATATTATGAGGTGACCAATGGCTGTATTTATGCGGATGTCCCGTATGATCTCAGTATCATGAATGACAAAAAGATTGGTGATCTGCTGGAGATTAATGATACAGTATACCGCATATGGGATATAGTGGTGACGGAGGGCGGGGAATTCGTTCATTTCGACTATGTGTCGGGGGCGGATAAAGGTTATTGGTCTCTGAGGCGGGATCTCAGAGATAACTTTTATGCACTGGCGGGTGAGGACGCGGAGACGGATAAGGATCTCCTTTACACCGGAAGCCTGTATTTCAGCAAGGACTGCAAAGCATCCGCCCTTGACCCTGATAATGGTTTTGAGCGTCATCCTGTCACTTTCAAGGACTACGCAACGCTGCCCAGCCGCACAGTTGGGGCGGAGCACGGTTTGTCGGACAATGGCCAGCTCCGCCTGTGGGGGGATTTCGAGATGGACCCATCAGGACTGATTACCAGCTATGACGAGTATTTTGTACCGTAGCCTGGGCCGTTCCATCTGTTCTATTTACATTTTTCGGCGCTCATAGTACAATAGTGAAAGCGTAAATGCTTCACAGTCCGTACTGTGGGCGTCTTTTTCTGATAAAAGGAGAATGAAACAATGAAAAAATATGATTATGTGCTGGTGGGAAGCGGTTTGTACTCAGGAGTGTTTGCCTGGTATGCAAAACAGAACGGCAAAAAATGCCTGGTAGTGGAGCGCAGGGACCACATCGGCGGCAACGTGTACTGCGAGGACGTGGAGGATATCCATGTGCACAAGTACGGCGCCCACATTTTCCATACAAGCAATAAGGCGGTATGGCAGTTTGTAAACGGGCTGGCAGAGTTCAACCGCTACACCAACAGCCCTGTCGCCAACTACAAGGGTGAGATGTACAACATGCCCTTTAATATGAACACATTCAGCAAGATGTGGGGCGTGTGCACCCCGGCTGAGGCCAAGGCAAAAATTGAGGAGCAGAAGGCAGGCGTCACCGGTGAACCCAGGAACCTGGAAGAGCAGGCCATCAGCCTGGTGGGCCGCGACATCTATGAGAAGCTGGTGAAGGGCTACACGGAGAAGCAGTGGGGCAGGGACTGCACAGAACTGCCGGCGTTTATCATCAAACGTCTGCCGGTGCGCTATACCTATGACAACAACTATTTCAACGACCTGTACCAGGGCATTCCCATCGGCGGCTACAATGTGATTGTGGACAAGCTGTTTGAAGGCTGTGATATTGAGACGGGCGTGGATTATCTGGCCAATAAGGCGCATTATGACAGCCTTGGGGAGACTGTGGTTTACACAGGCACCATTGACGCATACTATGGGTATCAGTTCGGCAAGCTGGAGTACAGAAGCCTGCGTTTTGAGTCAGATGTGCTGGATGAGGAGAACCACCAGGGTGTGGCTGTGGTGAACTATACGGACAGGGAGACACCCTATACCAGAATTATAGAGCATAAGCATTTTGAGTTCGGCACCCAGCCCAGGACTGTGGTCACCAGAGAATACCCGGTGGACTGGCAGGAAGGTATGGAACCCTATTATCCGGTCAATGATGAGAAGAACCAGGCCCTTTACCAGGCCTACGCAGAGCTGGCCGCTCAGGAGCCGGGGGTGATCTTCGGCGGCCGTCTGGGCGAGTACAAGTATTATGACATGGACAAGGTGATCGAGTCCGCCATGAAGAAGGCGGAGGCCGTATTCGGATAAATGCAGGAGACCGGGAACATGATTACAGTGTTGGTTGCCGCGTACAACGGGGAAATGTATATAAGAGAGCAGATGGATTCCATCCTGGGCCAGACCCAGGGAGGAATCCATATTGTGGTGTCCGATGACTGCTCTGCTGACAGAACCCCGGAAATCCTGGCTGAGTATGAGGAGAAATACCCGGACCAAGTGGCGGTGATCCGCAGGCAGGAACCTTCCGGCGGCGCGGCCCGGCACTTTCTGGAGCTGCTGGGAATGATGGCGCGGATGGGGAGCGGGGGTGAGGCGGAGGCCGCAGGAACCGCTGCCCATGGCCGGCGGGGTGCGGACGGGGCAGCGGGAGCCGGGAATGGTGGAATAGCGCCATCGGGAGCTGGAAATGGTGGTTTGGCGCCATCGGGAGCTGGGAATGGTGGATTGACGCCATCGGGAGCTGGGAATGGTGGATTGGCGCCATCGGGAGCTGGAAATGGTGGATTGGCGCCATCGGACGCCGAAAATGGTGGTCTGGTGCCTCCGAGCACCGGAAATGCCCCCCAGGAATCTCCATGTACATCCAAAATAGCATCCATGGCCCAGGCATCTTATTTCATGCTCAGCGACCAGGACGATGTATGGCTGCCGGACAAGGCCGGTAAGCTGCTGCTTCGCATGGAGGAGATGGAGCGGGCACTGGGCTGTGAAATGCCCATTCTGGTCCACTCCGACCTGCAGGTTGTGGATCAGGAGTTGAACTGCATATCTCCTAGTTTTTTCCAATATCAGAAGATTTCACCGGAGCGCAACGCTCTGTCCCAGCTGCTGGTTCAGAACAATGTGACCGGCGGCGCGGTGATGCTCAACCGTCCGCTGTTAAAGCTTCTGGAAACGCCGCCCAGGATATGCCTGATGCACGATTCCTGGCTGGCCCTTGTGGCCTCCTGCTTCGGCCGTATCGGCTGGGTGGACCGGCCTCTCTACCTGTACCGCCAGCATGGGACCAATACCCTGGGCGCGGAGAAGGGGGACAACCTGGAAGGCGCCGGACAGCGCATCAAGGACGGCAGCCAGGCAAGGGAGAACTACAGGAAAATGTTCGGCCAGGCGGCCAGCCTGCTGGAACTGTACTCCGGCCGTCTGAGCTGCGGCCAGAAGAAAATCCTGACAGAATTTACAAAAATTCCCAGCCGCAGCCGCCCCGGCAGAATGTATGCCATACTCAGGTATGGATTCACCAAGAATACGTGGCTGCGGACCCTGGGGCAGATGCTGTTTATCGGAGATTAGAGCGTGTCGGAAATTGCTTTCTGTCAGATGTGCGCCCCACTTCGCGGCATATTTGCCCCGAATTCAGGTTACGTAGCCCACTACGCGCCCTTCATTCGGGACAAATCTCCCACACAGTGTGACGCACAGCTGACAGAAAGCAATTTTCAAACACGCTCTAGCACCGCATTGCTGCCGGAGGAGTCTCCACTCACCCCAACGGCAGACATAGAAAGGAACTACCGCCGTGCGTGAACTGACAGAAAATGAACTAACGGGCAATGAACTAATGGGCAATGAATTAACGGGCAATGACCAAACGGGCAACGACCCAACGGGCAACGACCCAACAGGCAACAGATTGACAGACAACAAACCGACAGATAACAAACCGACAGACAACATCCCTTCCTCCAAAACCCCGGCCGCCCTGGCCTGGGAGGAGGCGGTGAGACAGGCGGCTGCGGACAGGCCACAAGGTCCTGCGCCCATGGTGAGCATCTGCTGTATTGCCTTTAACCACGGTGACTATATCCGGGAGACGTTGGAGGGCTTTCTGTCCCAGAACACGGATTTCCCCATCGAGATCCTGATCCATGACGATGCCTCCACGGACAACACACAGCAGATCATCCGGGAGTACGCCGCGCGGTATCCGGATGTGATCCGCCCTATTCTGCGGACGGAGAACCAGTATTCCAAGGGGATCTCCAATATCAGTGTGTTCAACTTCCCCAGGGCCAGGGGCAAATACATCGCCATGTGCGAGGGGGACGACTGCTGGACTGATCCGGGCAAGCTGCAGGTCCAGGTGGATTACCTGGAAGCCCACCCGGACTGTGCGCTGTGTTTCCACAGCGCCAGAATCTGTACTGTGGACGGCTCCGTAACCGCGGGCCGCATGCGCCCATACAGCGGAGACCGCATTGTGCAGCCGGAGGATATTGTGGACAAGACCTCAGGTTATCCCACAGCCTCCCTCACATTTCCAGCGGGGATTATGAAGGAACTGCCGGATTATTATCTGAACTGTCCGGTGGGGGACATTCCCATGCAGCTGATGATGGCCTGCCGGGGGTATGGCTATTACATGGACCGGGATATGTGCGTGTACCGGGTGGGTGTGGCCAGCTCCTGGACCAGCCTGATGAAACAGGGCAATTACGAGAAGAAGCAAAAAGCATACTATGAGCAGATGCGGGACATGTACCAGGCATTTGACCGGGAAAGCGGCGGGCGGTTCCACCGGCAGGCAAAGCGGGCGGCGGACAGGATCTATTTCCTCACCCAGGTAAACACCAAGCACTATGACCAGGTGATGAGGAGAGAGTTCCGGGAATTCTATAAAGAGCTGGATTTCCGCACCCGGTTTTTCATCCGGTTTGAAATCCTGGCCCCATGGCTGTACAGGGGGCTGCAGAGGCTGGTGCGCGGCGGCAGCTGACTGAAGCGGCTTCATTGTAGCCGGGCAGCCGTCAGCGCCCACTGTCCAGAGGCAGCTGCACACTGTCAGCGCTCACCGGTCAGCGCCCACCGGTCAGAGCCTACCGGTCAGAGCCGCTGCTCCACATCTCCTCTCAGAAAGGAATACGAATTTTGGCAGAAACAGAGATAAAAGACAAGGTTCTGAAGGGCCTTTTTTGGAAAATATTAGAAAATGGCGGCGCTCAGGGCATACAGTTCGTCATTGCCATCATACTGGCCAGACTCCTGACTCCGGCGGAGTACGGGCTGGTGGGCATCATCATGATCTTTATCACCATTGCCAACGTGGTGGTGCAGAACGGATTTTCCACGGCGCTGATCCAGAAGAAGCACTCCGACGAGACGGACTTCTCCTCCGTATTTTACTTCAGCCTGGCCATTGCGGCGGTTATGTATGCGGCCCTGTACCTGGCGGCCCCGTCCATCAGCGCCTTCTATAAAAATGACAGTCTGCGCCCCATTGTCCGGGTGCTGTCCGTGGTGCTGTTCCCCGGCGCGGTGATTGCCGTGCAGACCGCCTACGTTTCCCGGAAAATGGAATTCAAGGGATTGTTTAAGGCCACCATGGCTGCGGTGCTGGTGTCCGGCGCAATCAGTGTCTGGATGGCATATCAGGGGTACGGGGTCTGGGCCATGGTGGGCCAGCAGATCTCCTATTATATTGCCCTGACGGTCAGCCTGTTCTTCACCGTGACCTGGCGGCCCCGGCTGGTATTTGCCATTGGCCGGGTTAAAAGCATGTTTGCCTTTGGCTGGAAGCTGCTGTTTGCCGCTCTGATTGACACCCTGTTCAACAATCTCTACGGCCTGCTGATCGGCAAGATCTACAACGAGGAGCTGCTGGGCGCATACAACCGGGGGGACCAGTTCCCCAAACTGATAGTCAACAACCTGGGCGCAGCTATCCAGGCTGTGCTGCTGCCTGCATTTGCCGCCCGCCAGGGGGACATTGCCCAGGTGAGAAGCATGGTCCGCAGAGCCATCCGCACCAGCTCATTTCTGGTACTGCCCATGCTGTACGGCCTGTTTGCCGTGGCAGACACCATGGTGCTGGCCCTGCTGGGCGAAAAATGGATGATCTGCGTCCCCTACCTGCGCATTATGTGCATTGCATACTCCTTCTGGCCCATCCACATCACCAACCTGCAGGCCATCAACGCTGTGGGCAGAAGCGACGTGTTCCTGAAGCTGGAGGTCATCAAAAAGACGGTGGGCATCCTGGGACTGGTGGTGGGAATCCGCTACAGCCCCATTGTGCTGGTATCCATCAAGGCGGGGATTGATTTTCTCTGCACCTTCATCAACGCCTGGCCCAACAAAAAGCTGCTGGGATACAGCATCTTCAGCCAGTGGATGGACATAATCCCGTCCCTGGCGCTGTCTGTGGCCATGTGCATTGCAGTCTATTTCCTGCAGTTTGTGATACCGGGCGGCCCATGGATCAGGCTGGCGGTTCAGATTCTGGCAGGAGCGGCCGTCTACGCGGGGCTGGCGCGGCTGTTTAAGGTGGAGAGCTTTATGTATCTGTCCGGCATTTTGAAAGAGCGTCTGGGGAAACGGTAGAGGCGCCGGGCAGTGGAACAAAGGGGGAACTAAGGATGAAACGCAGCGGACCCAGGCATTTCCGGGATGAAATACGAAAAGCGCTGATCTTCTATACCATCATTCCGGTGGCTGTGGTGGTGCTGGCATTTTTTACATTTTTTGTATTCTACGCCAACTCCAGCATTTTGAAGGTCAACCAGGAGAACAACCGCCTGGTGGGGCTGGAGCTGGAGGAAATGATCTCAAGCTATGGGGATGAGCTGATGAATATAGGCAGCACCTACTCCCTGGACGGCCTGAACGGCAACCCTTCCAGAGTCCGCCAGCTCCAGAAGGAGGCCACCAGGTTCGTGGACTCCATGCACAGCCAGGCAGACTTCTACATACTGGATTCAGATTTCAATGTATGCGCCTCCACAGTGGATGGCAGGCCGGGCTTCATGCCGCCTCAGGCGGGAATCAACTGGGGAATCGTGCGCAGGATGACCAGCCGTCCCGGGGAGGTAGTGTATGAGTTCTCCAGCGAGAGCACCAAGCGGGAGAACCAAAAGGCCCTGATGGTGGGAGCACAGCTGGCTTCCGGGGAGGGAGAACCATTTTACCTGATTTTCATGGTACCGGCCAGATATCTGGTGGAGAACACCTGTAACCGCCCGGTACAGGTGGTGGTTACCAACCGCTACAACGACGTGTGCACCTCCAGCACCAACAGCTTTACCATGGCCTTTGGAGCGGCCAGGCCGGAGATCCGCCAGGACAAGTCCTTTCTGAGCCTGAACGATGAATGGTATTACCGCTATGCAGACACCATCCTGGACGGGGAGATCACTGTTTACACCTTCACGCCTGTTAAAAGCGCCCTGACGCTGTTTGCGGTGGACATCAGCATATTCCTGCTGGTGATACTGCTGATCGCCAATATCAGCGTGTTCGGGGCCGCCAGGGTGGCCAGGATCAAGACCGCGGCCGTGGATCAGATTATCCATGCCTTTGAGAAGGTGAAGGAGGGGAACCTGGACACGCCCCTGGACATCAGCGCGGACGATGAGCTGAGCGTGATCGGGGATTCCTACAATCTGATGCTGGAGAGCTTAAAGGACCTGATTGAGCGCAACAACCAGATTGCCAGGGAGACGGTGTATTCGGAGATCCGCCAGCTGGAGAGCCAGTTCAATCCCCATTTTCTGTTCAACACCCTGGAGACCATCAAGTTTACGGTGAAGCTGGAGCCGGATATTGCCTCCAGGATGATTGTGGCGCTCTCGGCCATTCTGCGCTACAGCATCAACAGCCAGATTACGGACGTGACCCTGGGGGAGGATCTGGCTTACATTGAGAGCTATCTGACCATCCAGAAATACCGTTTCCAGGACAGCCTGTTCACGGATATCCAGGTGGGAGATAAGGCTGTGGACTGTGTGGTGCCCAAGCTGATATTTCAGCCTGTCATTGAAAATGCCATTAAATACGGCTTTGGTGAGAAGGAGATCCTGACCATCCGCATTCACGCCCATGTCACAGACTGTCTCCACATCCGGGTGGAGGACGATGGGGACGGCATGACAGCGGAGCGGGTGGAGGAGCTGCGTGCCCTGCTGAGGGAAAAACCGGGGAAGGGCAGGGGACATTTCGGCCTGTACAATATTGACCGCAGGATCAAGCTGATGTACGGCGATGGATACGGACTGGATATCGACAGCAAGCCGGAGGTTGGGACCACGGTATATATGCGGCTTCCCGCACGATATAAAGGAAAGTCCCCCTCACAGACGTTTGGGGGAGAAGTAGGAAAGTCCCCTTCGCAGACGTTCGGGGCAGAAGTAGGAGATGAGAATTATGATTAAGGTGCTTGTGGTGGTGGATGAGAATCTGATTCGCAAAGGCCTGGTCTATGCCATCGACTGGCTGGCTATGGACTGTGTGGTGGTGGGGGAGGGCAGGGACGGAGCCGATGGGCTGGAGAAAATCCACATCCTGAAGCCCGATGTGGTGCTGACGGACATCAAGATGCCCAAGCTGTCCGGCATTGACATGATCGCCAGGGCCCAGGAGCTGCAGCTGGCGGAATTCATCCCAATTATCCTCACCAGCTATTCTGAGTTTGACTATGCCCGCAAATCCATCCGCCTGGGGGTGGCGGAGTACCTGCTGAAGCCTGTGGACGAGGAGGAATTGGCCCAAACCATGGACAGGATTAAGAAGCAGATAGCCCAGCGGCACCAGGAGGAACAACGGCGGCAGTACGAGGGCAGTTTCATGGCCGCGTTTCTGCAGCCCGGAAGCTTCGAAAGCCCCTATGTGGTGCAGGCTATCCGGGAGATTATGGAGAATTACGGCGGAAAGCTGACGCTGGAAAATGTAGCTGAGAAGCTGAATATCTCCGTCACCTACCTGAATAAAAAGCTGAAGGAGGAGACCTCCTCCACCTTCCTGGATCTGCTGAACCGTTACCGGGTCACCAAGGCCGGGGAACTGCTGCAGACCGGCAGATACAAGATCTATGAGGTTTCGGACATGACCGGGTTTTCCGACTACAAACATTTCTGTGCGGTGTTTAAGAAGTACACAGGCACAGTACCCACCGGTTTTACAAAAAATGTAAAAAGTGATTGAGCTGATCGCACAGTTTCCCTGGTGAAATTGTGCGATAGTTTTATTTTTCGGATAATTGCGTTAGAAACTGGTATTGTTTAGATATAAAAAAGTTGTTAATATTCTACATATAGGATGTGGATATTCACAAAAAGAAATGTGAAAACCACAGAAAACTAGGTAATAGTAACAAAGAAATTCAATGGGAGGTTAAGAAAATGAAAAAGTTAGCATGTTTACTGGCAGCAGCCATGGTAACCGCATCTCTGGCCGGGTGCTCAGGAGGACAGAAGACGGAGAGTGCTCCGGCAAACGCTCAGGCAGAGGGACAGTCCAAAGCAGAGGGCGGCGCGGAAAGCGCAGGCACATGGAAGCCGGAAAAGGATATTAACGTAATTGTAGCCTACAAGGCGGGAAGCGGCACTGACACCGGCGCCAGAATCCTGTGCTCCATTGCGGAGAAGTATGCGGGCAAGACAATGCTGATCGTAAATAAAGAGGGTGCCGACGGCAAGATCGGCTACACCGAGCTGGCCAATTCCAAGCCGGACGGTTATACCATCGGTTTTATCAACCTGCCTACCTACGTGTCCCTGGCCCAGGAGTCGGACAGCGTATTCAGCAAGGACTCCGTGACACCTATTGTCAACCACCTCTTTGAGCCGTCGGTTGTGGCGGTGAGAAAGGACGCTCCCTGGAACACCATCGAGGAGTTTATTGATTACTGCAAGGCACATCCGGGTGAGATCAAATGCTCCACCAACGGCGTGAAGGCGTCTAACCACATTGGCATCCAGCTTCTGGCCAAGAAAGCAGGCTTCGAAGTGAGCGCCATCCCCTACGGCGGAACTGCAGACCAGCTGCTGGCGCTGCGCCAGGGTGAGGTGGAAGTGTCTGTTCCCAAGGCAGGCGACGTAGCCAGTCTGACCGGAGAAAACGGAGAGCTGAAGATCCTTGCCTCCTACACCGAGGACCGTCTGGACGAGTACCCCGACGTGCCCACCCTGAAGGAGAAGGGATATGACCTGGTATACGGCTCAGCCCGCGCTCTGGTAGCGCCCGCAGGCACACCCCAGGAAGTGATCGATTTCTATGTGGATGTATTTACCCAGACCATGAATGACGAAGAGAATATTGAAAAGAGCAAGAACGCAGGTCTTTCCCTGAGCCTGATGTCCCCGGAGACTCTTGGGGAGTATATCGACGAGCAGGATGATTTCGTAAAGAATACACTGCCGACTTTGTTTGACTAGAGTGTATCTGGATACGCTCCGGATTGCAGAACGGGCAGGGCTCTGGGCTCTGCCCGTTCCATGTTTTAAATAGTACAAGGAGGGAACGAATATGAAACGCAGCGATATAGGCCTGGTGGCCTGCATTTATGCCGTCATCCTGTTTTTCTTCGTGATGACAATCGCTTTGAAAAAAGAGGCTCAGATTTACCCCATGGTAGTGATGGTGTTGCTGTTTCTGCTGAATACCGGATTTCTGGTGCAGCAGGTGGCCAAGGCGAAGAAAGAGGGCAGAAAAGGTGAAAATGATCTGATGGACCTCTTTAAGGGCTTCCAGCCCGGACAGTTTACGGTGGTGCTGGTCTGCTCCGTGCTCTATGTGTGCCTCATCGGCGTACTGGGCTTCTACACGGCAACAGCAGTGTATCTGGTGGCCACACTGCTGAGCCTGAAAGTGAAGGCACTGTACATTGTGATCACGGTACTGGCATTTGCCTGCCTGGTCTACTGCGCCTTTACCTTGTTTCTTCATGTGCCGCTTCCAACCGGCATACTGCTCTAAAGGGGGGAATGGAAATGAACGATATTTTATTAGGTTTTGTCAATGCGGTGATGCCCATTAATCTGGTTGCCATGGCAGTGAGCGTGGCAATTGGTATTATGATAGGAGCCCTGCCGGGACTGTCCGCGGCCATGGGCGTGGCTCTGCTGATCCCCATCACCTTCGGAATGCCTGCTTCTACCGGTCTGATCGTGCTGGCAGGGGTGTACTGCGGAGCCATCTTCGGCGGTTCCATCTCAGCCATCCTGATCCACACACCGGGAACCCCTGCTTCCGCGGCCACAGCCATTGACGGCTACCAGCTGACCCTGAAGGGCCAGGCGGGCAAGGCCCTGGGAACAGCCATTATCTCCTCCTTTTTCGGCGGGCTTTTAAGCTGTATCTCCCTGTACTTTTTCGCGCCTGCGCTGGCTAAGCTGGCCATGGCCTTTGGAAGCCCGGAGTATTTCTGGCTCTCTATCTTCGGCCTGACCATCATTGCAGGCGTCAGCACAGACTCCCTGCTGAAAGGTCTGATCTCGGGAGCTCTGGGACTGCTGCTGTCCACCATCGGCATGGACCCAATGAACGGCGTGTTCCGCTTTACCTTCGGCCAGGCGGCGCTGTATGAGGGCCTGCCCTTCACCGCCACCCTGATCGGCCTGTTCTCCATGTCTCAGGTGCTGGTGCTGGCGGAGAAGAAGATCCGCAAGTCCGGGGATCTGGTGAACTTTGACGACAGGGTGCTGTTAAACCGCAAGGAGATGAAACAGATTGCGCCCACCATCGTGCGCTCCTGGATCATCGGCAACCTGATCGGCATCCTGCCAGGCGCAGGCGCGTCCATTGCCTCCTTTATGGGTTACAACGAGGCCCGCAGGGCTTCTAAGCACAAAGAAGAATTCGGCCACGGCTCCATTGAGGGCATCGCCGGTTCTGAGGCCGCCAACAACGCGGTAACGGGCGGTTCCCTGATTCCCACCCTGACTCTGGGTATTCCTGGTGAGAGCGTTACGGCAGTGCTGATGGGAGGTCTTTTGATCCAGGGCATGCAGCCGGGGCCGGACCTGTTCAATAAGTTTTCCGGAGTTACATATACCTTTTTCGCCGGGTTTGTGCTGGTGCAGTTCTTTATGCTGGTCATCGGCCTGCTGGGAGCCAAGGGATTCGCCAAGCTCTCCAGAGTGTCCGACGCCATCCTGATTCCGGTGGTATTTTCACTGAGTGTGGTTGGCTCTTACGCCATCCGCAACAGCATGGTGGACGTGGGCGTTATGTTCGCATTCGGCGTGCTGGGTTACCTGATCAAGAAGTTTAACTTAAACCCAGCGGCCATTGTCCTGGCCCTGATCCTCGGCCCCATCGGCGAGAAAGGCCTCAGAAGGGCCCTGCTGCTCAGCGGCGGCAACCCATCCATACTGCTGTCCACACCCATATGCTGGGTACTTCTGGTGCTGTGCGTTTTTGGAATCTTCTCACCGATTATTATGAAGAAGGTGGAGCAGTCTATGGGGGCTGCGCCTAAGGAGAGCTGATAAGCAATATTACACTGGCTTTATGTTAAATGGCTGTGAAAAAATGGAGTTGATTTTACTTCGTTTTTTTACAGCCTTTTCCTTGATCGGATAATTGGGGATTTAGGCGCGTACCTTATCCGCACCTAAATCCCCGCCTCTTTACTTCATACTTCCATAGAAAAACAAGTACAAGTACATAAACACCTCCCCCCCGCATATGTATATTGATATATTGCCTCTGCGCCCCAAGAGCCGCACAGGCAGAGAATAGGGGGATATTAAAATTGGATACTGTTCAAATGAAAATCGAAGTGCTGCCCTTGATTATCCTTGCTGTATATCTTGCAGGTATGCTCTCCATTGGATTTCTGTCCAACAAATTCATGATTAAGAACAGCAACGATTACCTTCTGGGAGGAAGGCGGATGGGCCTGCTGTTTGTGGCAGCCTCACTGTCCGCCAATAATGTGGGAGGAGGAAGCACAACCGGCGTTGCGGCCAAGGCCTTCAACGGCTGGGGGCTGTCGGCCGGCTGGTATGTGCTGGCCGCCTCTGTGGCAATGATACCTTTGGCTTACTTTGCACCCAAGATACGAAAGGCCATGGCCTACACCATCCCGGAGGTCATCAGCCGGCGGTTTGGAAACGGAGTGGGAACCATCTCCGCTGTGCTCAATATCCTGTCCCTGTTCTGTCTGACGGCCTCCCAGGTGCTGGCCGCCGGTTCCGTGGTCAGCGCCCTCACCGGCCTGAACCTGCGGTTCTGTGTGGTCATCGGCACTGCCCTTATGCTGTTCTATACAGTCATGGGAGGGCTGATAGCAGACTCCATCGCGGACCTGTTCCAGTGGATTATCATATTCGGCGGCCTGCTTATCTCCCTGCCCTTTATTGTACAGGGCGCAGGGGGATGGGCGGAGGTCACGTCCAGACTCCCGGCAGGGGAGATGAACTTCTCAAAGGTGGGCTGGTTCACCATCATCAGCCTGGTGCTGAACTACTTCTGCACCTTCCTGTCCGGCCCTGAGATTGTCAGCCGGTTTGCCTCCGCTGAGGATGAGGCAACGGCCCGCAAGGCGGCCTGGCTGTCCGCCCTGATGATGGCTATGATGGCCTTCATCCCGGCGCTCATCGGCCTGGTGGCCCTGGCGGAGAATCCGGGCCTGGACGGCGGCGCAGGCACCAGCGCCCTGATGTTTGCCACCAAGAGCTACGCGCCTCCTGTGATTACCGGGCTGGTGGCGGCAGCCATTGTGGCAGCCACTATGTCCAGCGGGGATTCCAACCTGCTGTGCGCCTCCACTATCTTTGTGAAGGATATTTACCAGAAATATTTCAACGCCCATCTGACAGACCGCCAGGTTCTGATCATGACCAGGGCCAGCAATGTGGTCATCGGCGTGTGCGCCATGCTGATTGCCATGCTGAACATCAGCATCGTCACTCTGAACCTGTTCGCCTTTGCCCTGCGGTCCGCGGGACCCTTTGCGGCCTATGGCCTGGGCCTGGCAGTGCCGGGGGCCACGAAGAATTCCGGAATGGTCAGTGTTCTCACCGGCTCTGTGGCGGCTGTGGTATGGCAGCTGTTAGACCAGCCATTTGGCATTCTGGCTATTGTGTTTGGGGCGGCAGTGGGATGTATCGCATTTATGCTGACCACCTGGATTGAGCGGGCTATGGGCAGGCCTGCGGCTCCGCCGGCGTTTATGGATTAAATAAAAGCGTATATTAGGTTCTTTCTTGGGGGTGGGTATATGGGGAGTTAGGCGCGGAAGGTTACGCGGGCGGAGTGCTTAGATGCATCCGTTCGTGAGAGCCATGGGAGGCGGGCGGAACGGCCCAAGGGAACGGGCT
>OKVW01000747.1_pt1 | contig 16885 bp, 20 predicted proteins | sample 1606991 | NCBI WGS metagenome assembly OKVW01 (sample SAMN03281021, study PRJEB24777) | human gut metagenome | isolation source: fecal sample PR177 from 1 month old male Malay infant, vaginal delivered...
AAAAATGAACGTTTTACCCTCGCGGCCTTCACGTCGATGATTGCTTTTGTCAGCCAGGGGATCACCTTTATTGCGCTACCCTTCCTGTTTCAGAGCGAATACGGCTACAGTCCGGTAGTGTCTGCCCTGCTGTTTACGCCGTGGCCATTAGGGATCGTGGTGATTGCGCCGCATGCAGGCCGTTGGGCGGACACGATATCAGCCCCGGCGATATCCACTCTGGGGCTGGTGATATTTGTCGTCGGTTTGATCCTGCTGGCGACGTTACCCGCCAGCCCTTCAATGTGGGATATCTGCCTGCGAAGTCTGGTGTGCGGAATAGGGTTTGGCTGCTTTCAGAGTCCCAATAACCGGGAAATGCTCTCAAACGTTATTCGTGAGCACGCGAGTTATGCGTCCGGTGTTTTATCCATTATGCGCACTTTCGGGCAGTGCCTGGGAGCCGCCGCTGTAGGCGTTCTGCTGGCAGCAGATGAAAGGGCAATTCATGTTGCGCTGTGGAGCGCCGCCGCGGCCTCTGCGGTATCGGTCGTCGTCAGCGCGAGCCGGTTGCGTAAAATCACTCATCCTGCGGAAACAGGATAAGTGCGAAAATATCACTAAACGCTACGACTCCAGCGCCAGCAGCGCAAAACGCCGATCCGGCAACCAAAGTGGAGTCCTCCGTCGGAGTTCAATAGACTAACAGAAAGCTATAACCGCTTATTTTTCAAGGGAAAATTGAGTTGGGTAGACTTCAGGAGACTTGAAATTGGAGCGGGCGAAGGGAATCGAACAGAGAAGCCCAAGAGCCGCGAAAGATCTCAACATTGGTAGTTGATAGCGGAGATTTTAGAGGATCATTCTCATGTCTATCAAGGGCCAATCTTATCTTTATCCAACTTCGGAAGGGGTCTGGATGTTTCAAATCTTCATTCCGGTGTACATGCGGCACATTTTCGGCGGGAAACGCCTGTACCGGAAATCGACGGGAACCAAAGACCTTAACGCCGCTAAACACTTCCGTAATCACATGCTCATCGAGTGGAAGACACTTAAGGAACAGTATTCCCCAAACACGGAGGAACGGCGCATACAAAACGCCATAGCCGGATTGCATAAGCAAACCACGCTACGCGCCCCACTCCAGACAGTGCCAACGTTAACCGCTATCCGCGATCAATACGCTGACAAGTACCGTGAAAAGCGCTCATTCTCCACTCTCGCTAAATCAGCTCGTGCCGTAGAGGTGTTTCTTACTTCGCTTGACCGTGCAGACATTCAGATCACAGAGATCAGACGCTCACAAGTGGCAATGTTCATCAACCAGCAGGACAAGAAAGCCCCTCAAACCGTTCAGAACTGGCTAACATGCCTGGGAAGTCTGTACGAGTATGCGCGGAGGAGTTACGACGACATAACACCAGATAACCCATTTCACGGTCACAACCTCGAAGCACGAGCCAGCATTGTTAGCTATGAACCATTTGAGCCTGACCAGATGCAAAAGCTACTTGATGCAGCAGAGCCGGAGATCAGGAACATCATCATTATGGGCCTGTATTCAGGATGCCGCCTTGATGAACTGGCAAGCCTAAAGAAATCAGAGATCCAGACGGTGGAAGGTGTACGGTGTTTCTACATCTCGAAGTCAAAGACGAAAGCGGGGATCAGGCATGTGCCGATTCACTCCCGACTTTCTGCGATTGTCGATGAATACCTGAGACACGATTACGGCGAATACCTATTCCCACACGCTAACAAGATAAACAGGAAGGATGGTAAGAAAGGGCCGTACTACTCCCAAAACTTCACAAGGCTGCGTGACAAGGTTTTGCCTACCGCTACAGACCGTCAATGTTTCCACAGCTTGCGCGGGATGTTCATCACCTGCTTAGACCGTGCTGGAGTTCAGGAAACCAGAATCGGCAGTATCACCGGACACACTGAACAGAAAGCGAAAACCGAAGCATTCCGCACCTATTCCCAGGGAGCGAGCATGGAAGAGTTATCGGGGTACGTTGAGATGGTGGGTTATGAACAAATACCGACCAACACAACCAGTTTTATCAACTGTAAATAGCGTAAATAAAGCCACTTCACCAGCATAAAATACCGCACACTTTACCAACTGTGAATTTAACCAGTAAACTGGGTTTTCATCATTGCAAAGCGAAGCGGTGAGGATTATCTTTAACACTATATGTGGTGGTTTAAAACCAACATAAACACCACATGTAACCACCACAACCATCAAAGGGCTGATAGCATGGCAAAGAATCCTAAGCAAACATCAAGTAAAATCGCTTCTGTTGCTGGTCAAACCTTGAACGATCCAAACGCCTCGAAACTACAAAAGCGCCTGGCAGCATCTGCGCTTGCTCAACGTGTCGCCTCCAGCCATACCAGCGAAACTATGGAAACGGTTGCAGCTAAGGCACTCGATAATCCGCGCTCAAGCGAAAAAACCAAACAGCTTGCAGCAACGGTGTTAGCTCAATCAACAAAATAAGAAACAAAAAAGGGGCGTAAGCCCCTTATTTTTTAAACTCCGTAGTAACAGTGTCAGATTCAGTTTTCTTAGGTGCATTGTTCACCACCCTCTGTTTCACCGTACCGCCTACAGATTTATTCCCCTGCGTTTTAGTAGCAATTACATTAACTGTAGCTTTGCTAACAAGCCTGATCTGTTCAAATTCAAGATCGAATTGCATAGCAAATTCAGATTTATAATCGTAACTGATTCCAGAGAGAATGACATTCTCATACACTTTGTGTTCTGTCACTAATGTAATAGGCTGACGACTATCAAAGATTTTATCAAGATACTGGATAGCCTGAGAAATACGAGTACCATTAACGCCAGCACTGTATAATAAATCCTTCTCAAGCCTTACCGGAGTTTCTGTAATAATTCCTGATAGCTTGAATGTATTATTCTTAATCTGAACGTGATCGCTCACTTCGGCCCCGCTCTCAACGGGATAGCTTGTTATGTCTGCCTGTCTGCGTATTCCCGTATCTGTCACGGCATCAAATACAATTGCCTGATAGTTTTGAATGAAGCTATCAGAAGCTGGATTATAAACAGAAGCAAGAATAGTGAATCCGTTTTCACCTTTGGTACGGGTTGCACTGCTGTTATTACTATTTGAGGTTGAATTGATTCGGGAAGAATCTCCCCCGATTGTTAAACTTCCTGGTGTTGCCATTTTATTTTATTCCTTATGAAGAGGGGCAATTAGCCCCCCGTCCCTTGTCCAGATGAAACAGCCAGCACCATGCGCTGATTGTTCTGATTAATACGCTGATCTACGCTCGCATTAAGCATGTTTCCAAATGTCGGATCAGGGGAAATAGTGAGAGAGATCATTCCTTCCGGCAGGTTATTTTGTAATACCACAGGTTGCACCATCGTATTATTAACTGGCGGTGTTGCTGTAGCCGCTGCGGATTGTTTCAACATCGAGACAGGAGAATAATCACCGTTAGCGCCCTGTGCGTAGCTGCTCACGTCTTTAGCATCGCCTGTGCCGTTCCACCACTCGCGCACCGTATCAAACACATTATGCGGGTGTGTGCCGTCCTGGTTAGGCTGGCTGGCTCCGTAAGCGTTAGCTACAGCGCTATCACCAGGTTGTGCAGGTGCTGACGTAGTGCCGTAATGCTGGCTTACAGCTTCTTTACTGGTGTTATCCCCGCTAAGAAGGTTCAGCCTACCTGTGATCCAGTTGGTTAGCTTCATTAGGCCGTCTACAACATCACCCGCCGCTTTCCCTAAGCCTTTGAAGAAGGGTAACGCCTCCTGCATAGCTTCCTTAAACTCTTTAACCGTCGCAGGGTCGAGAGACTCCATAAGCCCTTCAAAGAATGCCAATTTCTGGCTATCGTTGAGAATGTCCATTTCCTGATTAAACTTGCGATAGGCTACAAGCTGATCTTGCTGTTCCTGGTTCAACCATTGCCCGTTACGCTTGAGCACGTCCACCTGATCAGTGATCGCCTTGCCTTGATTAGAAAATGCCTTGTGATACAAGCCTAAATCGTCTGCAAGGTCTTCCAAGTTATGAAGGATTTGCTCTTGTGAATAGCCTTTCCCCTGCATGGTGTTGGTGTAAGCAGAAACGAAGGCGAAAGGGTTTGATTGAAAGCCTTTCAGATCTTCTTTTGTGAATCCCATGTTCAAGGCTGTATCTACAGCAGCGTTTCCGCCTTTCCACTGTCCAGACTTCTTATCAAAGGTGCTGTTGGTGTAACTGTCTGCCAGCTTTTCTGAAATGTCCTTCCCCGAATCGAGCAACTTCCGCTGACCTTGAATTCCCATTCCTGAGTCGATCCCGTTAGCCGTGGCATACTGGGAAAGTGCCTGTAACACGTTGTAATCAACCCCGCCCAATCTGGCACGCTGTACAATCTCGCTACGTTCTTCCTGTGCGGTTACAGCGTCTTTACCCCATGAATAAGCACCATAGGCAGCCGCACCAATACCAGCGCCAGCAAGCGCACCAGTGCCTAATCCCATCAATCCGCCTGTAATCGCTCCAGAGCCGCCAGCGGGAGCGTTAGCCCCTCCCGCCTTTGCCGCTGCCCTACGCTCTGCATTAATGCGTCTGTAGCTCTGCTGTAAGCGCTTAATCTCGCTGTTCTGGCGTTGTAGGGAGATAGTACCTGCTGCATAGGCTTTGGTGATCCGTGACGCTGCCAGTGCTGCCTGTGTAAGCTCAACATTGGTAAGGTGTTGCATACTTTTGAAACTCGAAGCTGTATCGAGCAATTTTAGCGAAGCCCGCTCACGACGAGCCGCCGAACGTGCAGCCTCTTTCGCTGCCTGAGCCTCTGCTCTCGCTTTAGCCTTTGCAGCTCGCTCTGCTTCACGCTGGCTATTATCACGAGGCTTTGACGCTTTTTTATTAATACGATCTAATTCTCTTTCAGCAGACTTTAGCCCCTGGCTGAATCTCTTCATGTTTATTGTGGGGTCTTTAATACCTTTCGCTTTCTTCTGAATCTGGTCAAAAGCATCAAGGGCTGTCTTCATAGAATTACGGTCAACGCTGAATGTCACCGTGTTCTTGATAGAACTTGTGTGGATCTCAAGCATGATTATTCACCACCTTTTTTACTCACCAGGTAGTTGAGTGCATCAGATACACTACGCCCACGGTGTAATAACTGACGCAGATGACCGTGATCTATTTCAAGCACACGACACACTCCCGCCAGATTTAACAATTCCTCTGCTGTTTCAGCATTTACGGCGAGGTGAAGCCCCGCGCTTTTTACAATCACTTGCATCTATCTTTCCTCACGTTGGAAATAAAAAAGGGCGGGAACACTGGGGAGATTTGCGCTCTCATAGTTCCCAACGTTCACACGCCCTATTCAAAGCCTGATTGTTTCCAGCGGGTCAGGCTCCCGCTTGCTCATTATTCTGAGGCTTTAATGTGAACGGAGAAGTTCAGGCCGTGGTTAACTGGCAGTGCTGAGTTTTCAGAAATCACATTAATCGCGTTTCCGCGCTCGCTTTCGAAGCTCCAGCTATAAACTTCCGCAGGTGCTGCATTAAGAAGTTCGAACGTTGACGAAGCCGCGCCGTAAATGTTGGTGTAAATACCACTTCCTTTAGCGAATTGTGGGATAGCGATAGCGTCAGAATCACCCATTTGTGCAAGTAACAGCGGATCAGTTACTTTGATCACATCTACATTTGAACCAGGGATCGAGAAAGTGCTCACGCCTGGCAAGAGGTCACGACGCTGGAACACTACGTTCCCTTCATCAAGTGGGCTGACATAGCGGAAAGCCGCTTCCATTGCAGGGCTGAAACGCAGATCGCTATAGAACGAGGACTTAGCAAAGACAATGATTCGCTCCACTGCCGCCGCCTGGCTTTGTGCCGCTTCGGTAATCTGGCTCACCATGTCGTCAATGGCACGTAGAGTGCTGCTATCGGTAGCTGACAGATCAAGAGTGGCATTCATCGGGGCTACGCCGAACAGGTCGCCAAAGTCGATTAACAGATCGTCTGTCTTAGGCGTATACACCTGACCAGAGAAGAGAGATCGTGCGAGATAACTCTCACGAGTGCGCATAAACGCTACAGCGTGTTTATTCATGTAATCGCTGTAAATGTCCGTCACTGTTTCTTGGATGTCGCTTCCAGGCTTACGTTTGCCCTGAATGTCTGCCGGAGTGATCACGTCTTCGCGTAGGAAATACGGAAGCTCAATAAGCCATTCTTTACCGCTCTGACGTGCTGTTACGTTATGCTCATTCGAGAAACGCGCCGTAGGCTGGTTATAAAGGCTGGTGTTATCTTCCAGCAGACGAGAAACACTCACTTTATGAGATGTAACTCCGTCGCCATCAAAAATGTTTAGTGACGACAGTAAAAAATTGCGGGTACTGGTTAGCCCGAATAGTGGACTAAGATCCACAACTTCATTTCCGATAATCATTATTTATCTTCCTTGCTTAAGAGGTGAAAAATTCACGAGTGGCGAAGCCTTGCGCCTGTAATGCGCTGATCGCTGCTGCGTGGTTAGCTGCGTTGAGATTGTCGCTCTTGAGGGCAACGTATGATCCAACGTTGGGAGCGCGTAGAACGTTCACAGGCTTATTACTACCTGCTGTAACGAAGTCTGAGACGACGACATAAGCCACATTCCCAGATGTATAGAGAGCGCCGGATTCGCCTATAACATCGCCGCACTGCACATCAGCAGGAAGAGAAGCAAACACTTTACTGTCTACTGCTGCAAAATGATCGGTCGCAGCACTCACAATGTCTGTGTAGCTTTTACGAACCGGAAAAACGTCTGATAGGGTGATAATCATTGTTTGGTTGATTCCTTTTTTACTTTATTGGCGATCCGTTCCTGAATACTTAACTTATTTGGAGTGGTGTTTTCAGAAGGGAAATAACGCTCTACAGCTTTTTCAATTTCTTCTACAGTGCATCCTGCCATTTCAGCCACTTTAGCTATTAATTCAGGGTTACACAAAATCACTTCATCTTTGTATTTTAGGATTCGGTCGCGATTGTTTAATAAGAACATTGTTGTTGTTCCTTCGCGTTGGTCTGTGCATTAATTACGAAAGCATTAATAACGAAAGCGTTACACACAGATTGTTAAAAAGGGGCGGTTAAGCCCCTGGAGAGAATGCCCCTTGCTAGAGAAAGCATTGTTAACATCATTTAAGGAGGAATGAAGTTAAGAATGGCTTCTTGCAGAGCAAATTAAAAATAATGAGGGCGCAACTGTTACGAATAACAGAAGTAGGATCGCCCGTCATTGTGCCTCATTTAAAAGCGTGTTGCAGCGCCCTGGAATAAATGAGGCTTTCATTATCTATCGCTGACACTTTCGGGAGTGTTATTAATAGAAGATTGCCAACCTAACGTAATTCCTGAATCACTGAGATTATACAGTTCTCCAGAACTATGTAGTTTGACAACTACTCAACCCTAACGGGGGTTTGAGATTTGAAAAGCACAATGCTTTTCCGTAAAGAAAGGAGATGCACGGTGATTGTTCACACCATCACCACAAGATAATAATGTGACCGTGCATTACCTTCGGAACGACAAAGAAGAAATAACCGTAGCTAAAGAACATAACCCTATTCTTTACGGAAAGACATTGAAGAGAGCGCCGCTATGGGAAACGGCATTCTCAGGAGTGCGTATTGACATGACACACAAGAAACAAGCACAAGATTGAAGTGATTCGAATACTCAACCCTTATTTACATAGTAACATAATAGTTATGCACCTGTCAAGAAATTTATGCACTTAAAGTGAATTATTATGCAAAACCAAACACACCGTATACCTCTGCCATAGAGAGCGCCAGCTCAGCAAGTTCAGCGGTGATGTATTGCAGGGAGCAAGCAAGCTCCTCAAGATCATTAGCTACACGCCACGCCTGATCAGTGGTAATGGTGCTACCGTCACGCTCCACCAAACGAGCTACAGAGGTTTGAAGATGTTCAAGGGCTGTGATGGCTTGCTCTGTATGTCTGACAGCGTTGAGGAGGCTCTCAGGCGTTGCTGTAATGTATGTTTTATTCACTTCCTGTAGTAGCGGGAGATGATAGTTATCTTCGAAACTAAGGATTAGAGATTGTATTGTGTCGTTAGTCATTATAATTTTCCTTATCGTCATTAAATAAAAAGTCCAAATCGGCAGTGTGACCACTCAGGCCGTTAGTTTGTGAATACCCGACATAATCGGCGTAATGTTCAAATCCGAGAATTTGCCAATGCTGCCAGCCGCTACTGTCAATAATGTATTCTTTTCTTTTTCGAGGTTTCCAGAATACGCCAGGCGTAGTGCTAAGTATTTCTTGCAAGGCGTTGTATTCATCACCGCAAGGTACAGAGGGAGGGTGTTCTAAAATAGTTGTTTTTAGTGTGCCTGGTATAGATTCTCTGGAATAATCTTTTAGCTTATGGCTGTATTTACGTTTTGTTGCTCTTACTGCCTTTTCAATTCTGACAATGTTACTGCGTTCTTTTCGTCCCATTCATTTACTCAGATAAGAGTGTAATGTCACAACCTTTACCGCGACCAGGTTTGATTAACGTAGTTGTTAAATAACCATTGCGGCGTAGCTTGCGTATTGCACTGGATACAGTGGCTACACTTATTCCCAATAGTTTTGCTATTGATTCCTGCTTCACATTTGTTAATGATGGCAGTGATTCGAGGTGCATTAAAACCAGACGTTCAGAGGGTGATAAATTCTTATCGTGGAGATGTTGGGAGGATAATTTACACTCTATCTCTTTAGGTGACTTCATCGCTGCATTGAATAGCGTAACAAGAGCATTGGCATAATTTGATTCACCTCGATCAGCGTATACATCCACAAGCTCTTGCGCTTGCTCAAATGCAACGCCTCTTTCAACTTCTGGATTTAATAAACTGGCAAGATGGATAATGTTTAAATCGCGTTCAGTGTATTGTTTAGGTGCAACTGTTTTTAGCATAGATGTTTTATTTCCTCATAGATTGTTTTAAGTCTTGGATTCTTCTCTGTGTCCAGGTATCCGTTAATAAGTAGCCATCTGATTTTTGGATGTTGTGAAACAGGTAAATTCTTGTCTGGGTTTTCCCATTCATCCCGATACAACCCGATAGAAACAGGGTTGACGGCTTCTATCTTAATTTCTTTAGCTGGAATGGAGGCGGGTTTCTTCGTTGGCTTTGGCTTCTCCGGCTTCGGCTCTGCTTTGGCCTCTTCTGGCACTGACTGATGTTTTTCTTCCTCTGCCTCTGGCGCTACGTCTTCTTTAGCTTTGCCAAACACTGGATGTTTTAGACAATCTACCCATTCCGGCGGGGTATCTCGCTCCATCGCATTACGATCACGTTCAAAGATGAAGTTTTCCGGCGTGAGTGGCGTTATAGTCCATTGGTTTGATCGCTTTGGCTTATTACTGACGATCAGTCCAATTTTCTTCAACTTTGCAACAATACGTGTTGCTGTTGCAGAACTAACACCAATACTTGCACCAAGCTGATCAATGTCATCGTAATAAGTACCGCCCAGCTCTATAGCAAAAAGATAATAGCGATGGCGCATTCTTACGTAGAACTGTTTATCAGCAGGAGATAGGGATTCTGTAACACCTGTTTTAAGATTGGTGATCCTGGTACATTCGTTAAATGCGTCTTCAATCGGTACGTATTTGAATACATCGGTGTTGATGTACTTAATTTTGGTCATAGAAAATTGTTCCTTGTATGTCGTCACCGCTTAAGCGGTTAATAGGTGAGTTTGGGATCACTTGCCCTCTGTTAATTTCTCCGCGTGTTGGTCAAGAATAGAAAGAATGTATTCTCTTACGGTAATTCTCTGCGCTCTCGCTGCCTTAAAAAGGGCTTGAAACGTTGAATCATCAATTTTCAGAGTAGTGAATGCCTTCCCCTTTGGGGTTGCGTTTATAATGTCGCTCATGTGGTTTTCTCCTTCTGGTTTAATTGTTGGTGGTAGTTTCAGCCTGTTCAGCTTTCCACTGATCGTAAAGCTCGATCCCTTTACGTAATCGTTCAGCATGTTCGAAATAACCTTGACGCTGTGCTGCTGCTCGCTGGCTGTTAATTGCCTTACGTGTTTGGCTTCCGGCTTTTAAAGCCTCGAAGACAAGTTCTGGATTAAAATACTTAATGTGGGTTCTCCTTGCGTGAGATACACGGAAACACCATCCAGGGAGAACGTTATTAACGTTGCCTGATAGTGCGGTGTAATTTGGATTTTCTGGGTAGGCAGAATGCCTAAGAAGATGACAGGATGAATGCTTTCATCACCCTACTTAATTACTCTAACATGAAATGATTTCAAAGTCAATCGATTTTTGATATAATTTCCCATTACAGATAATAACACCCATCCCCATTGCGAGCAACCTCTATTAATCATCACGTAACGCTCTGTATCGAGCTATGCAAGGTTTGCATACACATGCACTACATTCGTATTCCCTTCCCTCTTTAAAGTGTTCTACGGGCCTCCTGTGTGCCCTCTGGCACTTACCGAAACCAATTGCACAACTACAGAGGGATAACGGTAGTTATCAGGATTGTAGGTGTTGGAATTGGATTGAGGCTGGATGAACTGGCACACGGTACGAGTGATAGTGAAGCCTTAGCCGTGGGCTAACTTTGCATGGATGAAATGCGGAGCATGGAAGACGGGCAGAAGTTATGCCGAAAGAGATTGCGCACACGGCGCACAGCTTTTGTGCCTCGTTTCACGAGGGCGAAGCCCTGGCACAATTACAGAGAGATACGCTACGCTGCGTCGTGAGCGGCTGACCGAGTAGCCACCCAAAGGCGAATCAGGTCACTTGCCAGGCGATACACGCCAGCAAAGCGAATCTTTCACAAGATCTTCTAAAAGCTCTCTTTTAGAGATCGCTTTTAGAATCTCTTTGTATAGAACATCAATTTGATGTGTAGTTTGCCGATCTGTACATCATTTTGATGTATGCAATTACGCTTATGTACATCATTTTGATGTATACCCGCTAACTACTCATACAGACATACATCATTTTGATGTGCATCATCACCTTTGAATCAGTGCCAAATTGACACCATTTAGGGTTAGCCTGTTGCTTTGCCCTCTCCACACTACCCCATGCAACAACCCGCAGTAATTCCAATCAAAAAGGACAGTAAAGCCCTACTTAATCCAGGATTAAGCCATTCTAAATAATCCACCTCTCACGCTCTGTAAATCACTTCCTATCTATCAATGTACATTACCCCACTTGTACGGAAGTCTTGCGCCGTGCGGCTTACAGCGATCATTGTGGACAATGTACACTTTCATGATAGGTGCAATGTGTTGAACGAGTTCTCTCGTTTTATTGTTATAAAGTAACAATTCGATTTTTCCATGCCGAACCCCTCCAATTAATTAGCATTCTAATCATTTATTGATGCAATCAGTTTCAAGTGCATAAACTCCGCATAATCAGTGCATACAGGCAGATTAGCGCCGCCCTCGCCTAACAACCTCACATTTACCAACATAAAATCAATGAGATAGACAACAACCACACACAACCATCTGTAGTGTGATGTTCCAGTGTTACCGCTCTGCTTCATGCCGATCTGATGATTTGGCAACGTGCAAACACATGTTTATAAATGCCAACATTATGATTTTGTTAAAGATATTCCAAAATCGTGCAGATTTCGATCAGGAGGTGGCCTTGCAGGTCGTTGAGCGGTGGACATAATCGCGCCATCAACCACACACAACGCAGATCGATTTTTGATCATTTATCTTGCAACTAACTGAAATTGATCATAATGTTTATTTAATCGATTTAGATGTGTGACCTCATAGGAGGGTAAATTGAACAGAGCAGTAGTGTTAGACGAACAGCAAGCCAAAGCGATCAGGGAGTGGCTCAACGCTCATAACAAGAGCCTGATAGCTGACGTTACGTTAATGATGCAAGCCGCTGTACTGCGTGTGGGTGATGCCGTAGCTTTGCGCTTCGACGAAGTGATCAATGGTGAGATAGACATAAAAGAACAGAAGACAGGGAAGCGTAAAGCTCTCACCCTCCCTGCTCCAGTGTTGCAGATGATTGCACGTCGCCGTGCTGAGTATCCGCATGATGTGCATGTGTTCAGGAGCCAGCGCAACCGCTCAATGAACAAACAAGCACCTGTACGCCGTGAAGAAGTGAGCAAGCAGATCGCAGAGGCCGCTAAAGCTATCGGTATTCATGGCACTGTCTCAGCCCATTCATTTCGGAAAGGGGGGGCAAATGCCATCTACAAGCGCTCTGCAAACAACATCGTTCTCGCTATGACCGTGCTCAATCACAGCAACATCACCGACACCAGGCGCTATCTGGACTTAGACAAGCAAGCCGTTAGCCGGGTGATCAATGAGATGGACTTATAAGGGGGGTACACATGAAAAAAAAGCTTACTGGTGCTGACACTGGCGCTACTGCCAGCCCTGGCAACCGCCGGACAGATAACAATGGTCAACCCACAGGAGGAACAGACGGAGAGCAGGAAAACGCTATGCACGTATCAGAACAGCAATTACTTGTTCACTTTCGTAACTAAGGGGAAATGTCCGTATGCGAAAACCTTCAATACAGAGGATTCGGAAGAGTGAAAAAAGAGGAAGAGCCGATCATTAGCTTTCAATGGAACGGGGCCACCGTGCGCGTTTATACGCAGGTAGTGAAACTGGCAGGAACGACGCTACAGCGCCACCTGTTACCACCGAACCTTAGAAGAGCAGTTGATCAGCAAGTGGCAGGGGCCGCCAACCACCAAGAAGCCAGCCCCCGCCGTATTCAACAATCCCAACGGAGAGTTAGAGATGCCGAATCAGCACATTATGGCGTTAGCGCTCGCGCTGTGCAACGTAAGCAACGGTAAAACCGTCCGAATCCCTGCCATGACAGGAAGCCAGCTTCATTTGCTTATGATGTGGCTACGGGCTTTACAGGAATGATACGAGGGGGCGTGATGCCCCCTTTGTATTTATGGTATTAGGTGCGTTCGTTGCGTCAGGGCTTAAAGATTAGAAGTATCGCTTGCCACCCTACTGTTTGGAATGTAACGAACAACTGTTTGGGCCATGATCCCAGAAATGACCATCTTACTTAACTCAACCGTAGTGTCAGGAAGTTTCCAGGTTACTTTATCTGAATCTGAAAACTCAGGTTTCCCATACTTCTGAGTTAACAATTGACTCAATGTGCCAAATTGACTCGCAGCGATACCTTCATTTTTTTTCTCATTACTGGCTACATTCGTTTGTACAAGACGATCTGCGCTATTAAAAAGGAATGTGACAGTATAAAGACCGCTACCGATCGATACATTATCAATCCGCACTTTCCCAAAATTATCCTTATACTTCTCTGGTGAGATCAAATGTGCGCCATTGCCCTGAGCCGCAACAACTTCTGACGGATTCATGTCCCATTTAGTATTTCCATAACCAATACCCTTAGCGAATGAGAGCAGAGGTAAAGTTAGAATCACGAAAGCCATTAGTAATTTTTTCATTCCATCCCCACGAATTGAGTTTATTAATTGTGAACCAGTTTACAATTATCCCATTGCTCAGTGCTTCTTGCGATGCGGTCACTAATTGCAAAGTTCATCAGCGACGAATCATAGGCATACACTTTGCTTTTATCATCTGCCATCATCAACTTACCGTTAGTTTTCAGCTTTGGTGAGAGCAGGTATGTACCGTTTAAACGGTTAGCTTTGAAGCTATCGACATACAACGTTACCTCTGCACTACCCAGCACACGTAAAGCACCTATTCTACCATTCTGTACTGCTGCAATAGCGTACTGACAGAGATAGGTTTTCGCAGTTGAAGCTGTGTTTTTTCCCTCAACCTTCGCTGATGGGGAATGTGAAGAGGAGTAAGGGATTGAACTATGAAAAGAAGATGATGGGTAAGAGTAAGAATAATTTTTATACGCAGAAGAGGTGCTTGATCCAATCCTGCACGTTTTTCCAACCGCAATGCACGAATTACCGCATGGTATACCTTTCTTGCAGTTCTTCGCGTATGTAGAGAACGACAACCCAGCTAATAGAAATGTACCAATGGTTATCCTAACCAACGAAGACCAGCCCATAAACCACCCTTCTTTTAAGATTTTCCCTACATAGTACCATACTTAAATTAAGGGAATAGCAGCCAATAAGCCCGTTGGTGGTAAGACAACGCGCGGAGCCGTTAGGCGACAACATCAGGGTATGTCAGACAGTGAAGTTTATCAGGATGACCATGTACCCGAAGGAGCGAGGCCGAACCGCTGGCAGAGCCTGCATTTCGTTTGCAGGTACGAACACCACCATAAACCTGTTTATTCCCTGCAACGTCATCTCGACGTGTGGCATGTGGGAGCATCGGCAAAAAATGCGCTTCACTGTAAGGTTATGAGAATCAATGCCCGGATCAGGCTTTGCCTTCACGTTGTGCTATCGCGGTGTGAGGTTGGAACTGCCGCCGCCGAATAGTTATACTCTCACTTCCATAGTAACTATCCGTGACAACTAACAGTGTACCTTGTGTTGGTAAATCGTCGTTCAAAGGTAGAACGAACACGACAACTTATGTTAAGTAAGTTGTTGAAAGCAAAACGAGTTTTATCGAAGTTTTGCCACAAGGGGAGAGATCTGGAGCGGGCGAAGGGAATCGAACCCTCGTATAGAGCTTGGGAAGCTCTCGTTCTACCATTGAACTACGCCCGCGAAGAGGTGCGAGAAGCATTATAGCCCTTACGCACCCTGTGACAAGCCTGCCGGATGCTGACTGGCGATAAAATAACCTTTTAGCACTTAGGTTTACTTCCCTGCGGCGGCAGGTAACGCAGCGGATCGATGGCCGTCGCCCGGTAGCGGATCTGGAAATGCAGCCGCACTGAGTCGGCATCCGTACTGCCCATGGTGGCAATTTGCTGGCCGGCCTTCACGCTCTGGCCATTATTCACCATTAGCTTATCGTTGTGGGCATAGGCGGTGATGTAATCCTCGCTGTGCTTAATCATGATCAGATTGCCATAGCCGCGCAGCTGATTGCCGACGTAGACCACCTTGCCCGCCCCGGCGGCATACACCGGCTGACCGCGGGTTCCGGCGATATCAATGCCTTTATTGCCGCCATCGGCGGTGGAATAAGGCAGGACCACTTTGCCGCTGGTCGGCCAGCGCCAGCAGCGCTGTCCCACCGGCGGCCAGGAGGACTGAGGTACTGCGGACGAAGGCGTGACCGCCGCGGTGCGCGTAGAGGAAGATTTTTTCTTCGTTGTCTTCGTTGAACTGCTGCCGTTAAGCTTCAGCTTCTGCCCCACCTCAATGGTGTAAGGCGGGGAGATGTTATTCAGGCGGGCCAGATCGCGAACGCTGGTGCCGGTGGTGCGGGAGATGCCATACAGGGTATCGCCGCGTTTAACGGTGTAGGTCGTACCGGAATCGGAGGTGCTGGAGCAGCCAGCCAGCGCCAGGCTTACCACCAGCATCAGTGTCATATAAACGCGTTTCATCATCAGGCATCCTGCACTTAACACAACCACTTACCTCGCAATCAGGGCGAATATCATACCAGTCCGCGGCGCAGGGCGTCATCCCTGATGGCGAAACCAATCCCCCCAGCCATCGAATACGGCCCGTGACGAACAGTGATTACTGTTGGTGCCGCACGTCATGGTGGTCTTCCCCAACATGCGGGTGGCCGCTCACAGAGCCGCCTCCAGGGCTTGTTTTGGTAATGCCTTTCTGCCATTTATGGGCTAACCTAGTGGCCTGAGTACATGACCCGGCGGGTTTGTGCCGGGTCTTTATTTATTTTCAGGAGTCGTCATGGCCGGGGAACACGTCATTTTACTGGATGAGCAGGATCAGCCTGCCGGTATGCTAGAGAAGTATGCCGCCCATACGCTTGATACCCCTTTACATCTCGCGTTTTCCTGCTGGCTGTTTAACCAGCAGGGTCAGTTGCTGGTCACTCGTCGTTCGTTGGGCAAAAAAGCCTGGCCCGGGGTATGGACCAACTCGGTCTGCGGACACCCCCAGCAGGGCGAGACCTTCGAGCAGGCCGTCACGCGCCGCTGCCGCTTCGAACTCGGCGTGGAGATCGCCGACATCGCGCCGGTTCACCCGGCCTTCCGCTACCGGGCGGTCGCCCCAAACGGCATCGTTGAGAACGAAGTATGCCCGGTGTATGCCGCGCGCGTGGTGAGCGAAGTGCAGCCTAATGACGATGAAGTCATGGATTATCAGTGGGTTGACCTGGCAACGATGTTAAGCGCGCTGGCCGCCACGCCCTGGGCGTTTAGCCCGTGGATGGTGCTGGAAGCGGAAAATCGGGACGCCCGCCAGGCGCTGACCGACTTTGTTGCGCGTCTGCGCGGGTAAGCTGACTCGTCTCGCTGCCGCCACCACCCGGCGTAAAAAGCGGCGCCATAACTGTCATCGTTGCCTGGCGGCGCTACGCTTGCACAGGCCTACGGTTCTGCGCTGTTGCGTAGCCCGGATAAGGCGTTTACGACGCTATCCGGGAGCCCCCGGCCTGCGCTGAGTCGGGTTACGCCAGCCTTCAGACCTCACGTCAGACATAAAAAAACCCGGCAAGCCGGGTTTTTTTGCAATGCACAAGACGCGATTATTTCTGCGGACGCATTGCCGGGAAGAGGATCACGTCGCGGATGGTGTGGCTGTTAGTGAACAACATCACCATGCGGTCGATACCAATACCCAGACCGGCGGTCGGCGGCAGGCCGTGCTCCAGCGCGGTCACGTAGTCTTCATCGTAGAACATTGCTTCGTCGTCGCCTGCGGCTTTCGCATCAACCTGATCCTGGAAGCGCTGCGCCTGGTCTTCGGCGTC
>OKVW01000748.1_pt1 | contig 16853 bp, 16 predicted proteins | sample 1606991 | NCBI WGS metagenome assembly OKVW01 (sample SAMN03281021, study PRJEB24777) | human gut metagenome | isolation source: fecal sample PR177 from 1 month old male Malay infant, vaginal delivered...
CTCCTTCAAAAATTGCCATATTCCTACTCTCCTTTTCTTGATTTCAACAAGAAAAGGAGAGTAGGAATATGGCAATTTTTGAAGGAGCAGGCGTAGCGCTTATTACCCCGTTTAAGGACAATGGAGAGGTAAACTACGAGAAACTGGAAGAGATCGTGGAAGAGCAGATTGCAGGGGGGACAGACGCGATCATTGCCTGCGGCACCACCGGAGAGGCTTCTACCATGACACATGAGGAGCATCTGGAAGTGATCCGCTATGTATGCCAGGTGACGAAGAAGCGGATTCCTGTGATCGCAGGGACCGGCTCCAACTGCACGGACACAGCTGTGTACCTGTCTGCCGAAGCCCAGAGGCACGGAGCCGACGGCACCCTGGTGGTGTCACCCTACTACAACAAGGCCACCCAGAAGGGCCTGATCGCCCATTTCAGCGCCGTGGCAAAGGCTTCCAGCAGAATTCCAATGATCCTGTACAACATCCCGGGCAGAACCGGTGTCACCATCCAGCCTGAGACCATAGCCACACTCTGTAAGACTGTGGACAACATCGTGGGCGTGAAGGAGGCCAGCGGCAACTTTTCCGCAATCGCCACCCTGATGAGCCTGGCGGACGGCCAGGTGGACGTTTACTCCGGCAATGACGACCAGATCGTCCCCATGCTCTCCCTGGGAGGCAAGGGCGTGATCTCCGTGCTGAGCAATGTGGCACCGGCCCAGACCCATGAGATCTGCCAGGCTTACTTCGACGGGGATGTGGCCAGAAGCTGCAGGCTGCAGGTTGAGGCAATACCGCTGATCTCTGAGCTGTTTTGCGAAGTGAACCCCATTCCCGTGAAGGCTGCCATGAATATGATGGGCAGAAACGTAGGCCCTCTGCGCCTGCCTCTGACCGAGATGGAGCCTCAGAACCAGGAGAAGCTGAGAGCCGCAATGGCTGCTTACGGCCTTCTGTAACAGTGAAAGGATGAAAACAATGGTTAAAATGATAATGCACGGCTGCAACGGCGCCATGGGGCGGGTGATCACCGGCCTTGTGCAGGAGGATGGAGCCATAGAGATAGTGGCGGGAATTGACATTTCCGGCGGCCAGGGCCAGGGATATCCGGTCTTTACATCCCTGGAGAGCTGTGATGTGGCTGCGGATGTGGTCGTGGATTTTGCCTCGGCCAAGGCAGTGGACGGACTGCTGGATTACTGTGAGTCCCATCAGCTGCCCCTGGTGCTCTGCACCACCGGCCTGGATGAGCGCCAGCTTAAACGGGTGAAGGAAGCCAGTGCCAGGACAGCCATCCTGCGCTCCGCCAACATGTCCCTGGGCGTGAACCTGCTGATGAAGCTGGTTAAAAATGCGGCCCAGGTACTGGCTGAGTCGGGTTTTGATATGGAGATTGTGGAGAAACACCACAACCGGAAAAAAGACGCGCCCAGCGGTACTGCGCTGGCGCTGGCAGATTCCATCAACGAGGCCATGGACCGGCAGTACCACTACGTCTATGACCGCAGCAGTGTGAGCCAGGCCAGGGATTCCAGAGAGATCGGGATCTCGGCTGTCCGGGGCGGCACCATTGTGGGTGAGCACGACGTAATATTCGCCGGCACCGACGAGGTGGTTACCTTCAGCCACACCGCGTATTCCAAGGCTATTTTTGCAAAGGGAGCGGTGGCCGCTGCCAAGTTCCTGGCCGGGAAAGGTCCGGGTCTTTACGACATGGCGGACGTGATAGGCTTGTAGTCATTTTTTAGCAAAAAAGTTATATTTTTCCACCATAATCTATTCTCACTTAGCACATAATAACCGTAGAAAGCGAAAGGAGAATATATTATGAAAAAAATCAGACCATTTATCTTAATGATGCTGCTTGTTGCTATGGCAGTGTCTGTAACCGCCTGCGGAAGCTCCAACAACGATGCCACCCAGTCCACCACTGGTTCTACCACCCAGGCCGCAACACAGCAGTCCGGAACAGCTGCAATGGACAACAATGCAGATGAGACTACTGGCGGCGGAATTATCGACGGTGTTGTAAACGACATCGAAAAAGGCGCTGACGATGTGAGAGACGGCATGGATAACATGACCGAGACCACAGGCAACGGCAATAACACAACTACCACCGAAAGTGGTGCAGTCCGCTAATATTTACAGGGGAAAATGAACCTTAGCTCAGCCGCATGCCGGGCCGGGGTTCATTTTTTTCTTGTGCTGTCCCCCGGTATGGATTATAATGAAGGATGTGACGGGCCAAGCAGCAAGACAGGCGCCCGGGAGGTGCGGACGATGTACGGAACCGGAATTCTATATGGAATTGAGCGCAGGAGATGGCGCAGCCAGGCTGTGAGAACGGCCAGGCTCCGCATACATAGACCAGGAACCAGAGGCAGGCTCAGGCTGCTGTTTAAGCTGTGCCTGGCTGCAGCCCTGACGGCGGAGGCGGCATGGCTCTGCGGCCAGGCGGTGAGCGCCCGCCGGTTCATGCAGATCGAAGAGAGGCAGGCGCCCGCCGCGGAACAGGGCAGCGCGGGCAGCGGAATCCGTCTCCGGCTGGACGATGGTGAGATCAGCCTGTTTAAGGTGGAGGAATACAGCCTGCCGGCGGGCACAACTCTGTACTAGTGATTAGCTTTCATGTATGCAACTCATTAGGAATTTTAATGATTGTTCTTCTTGTATTCAAACTTGGATTGTATTATAATTTCTACTGAAAAGAGCTTGTTTTATATCAACAACTTATAAATCCAATGAATAAAAGAAAAGGACAGGTGGATACCCATGGAAAAGAAAGACATGCTTTATGAAGGAAAAGCCAAGAAGGTTTACACAACTGAGGATCCGGACGTATTAATCGTTTCATATAAGGATGATGCCACGGCATTTAACGGACTGAAGAAGGGAACCATTGTAGGCAAGGGCGCAATCAATAACCGCATGACGAACTTTATCTTCAAAAAGCTGGAAGAGCAGGGCGTTCCCACCCACCTGGTTGAGGAGTTAAATGACCGTGAGACCGCTGTGAAGAAGGTTGAGATCGTTCCCCTGGAAGTGATTGTCCGCAACTTCTCCGCAGGCAGTTTTGCCAAGAAGATGGGGATGGAAGAAGGCATTAAGTTCAAATGCCCCACCCTGGAATTCAGCTACAAGAATGATGACCTGGGCGATCCCTTCATCAACAGCTACTACGCGCTGGCTCTGGAGCTGGCTACCCAGGAGGAGATTGACGCCATCACAAAGTACACCTTTAAGGTCAATGAAGTGCTGCAGCAGTATTTTGACGCGCTGAACATTGACCTCATTGACTTTAAGATCGAGTTTGGCCGTTATCACGGACAGATCATTCTGGCCGATGAGATTTCCCCGGATACCTGCCGCCTCTGGGACAAGGATACCCATGAGAAGCTGGACAAAGACCGTTTCAGAAGAGATCTGGGCGGAGTGGAGGATGCTTACGAGGAAGTATTCAGAAGGCTTGGAATTCAGTAAAATACAACGTTAGCAGCAGAGAGGACAGAGATTAATGAGTGATTATGACAGATATGTAAGCCCGCTTTCAGAGCGCTATGCCAGCAGGGAGATGCAGTACATCTTTTCTCCGGATAAGAAGTTTAAGACATGGAGAAAGCTGTGGATCGCCCTGGCTGAGACAGAGAATGAGCTGGGACTGAACATCACCAGAGAGCAGATCGAGGAGCTGAAGGCCCACGCCGGGGACATCAACTACGATGTGGCGGTTGCGCGCGAGAAAGAGGTGCGCCACGATGTGATGAGCCATGTGTACGCATACGGCGTACAGTGTCCCAGCGCCAAGGGCATCATCCACCTGGGAGCCACCTCCTGTTATGTGGGAGACAACACGGATATCATTGTCATGACCGAGGCTCTGCTGCTGGTGAGAAGAAAACTGATCAATGTGATAGCAGAACTGGCCAGGTTCGCCGATGAGTACAAGAACCAGCCCACCCTGGCCTTCACCCACTTCCAGCCGGCCCAGCCCACCACTGTGGGCAAGCGGGCTACCCTGTGGATGATGGAGCTGAAGCTGGATCTGGACGACCTGGACTACCTGATCGGCTCCATGCGCCTGCTTGGCTCTAAAGGCACCACCGGCACCCAGGCCAGCTTTCTGGAACTGTTTGACGGGGATCATGAGAAATGCCGCCAGTTGGACCAGAAGATTGCTAAGAAGATGGGATTCCCGGGCTGTTATCCTGTATCCGGACAGACCTATTCCAGAAAAGTGGACAGCCGGGTGCTCAGCGTGCTGGCCGGTATCGCCCAGAGTGCCCACAAGTTCTCCAACGACGTGCGCCTGCTCCAGCATTTGAAGGAGGTGGAAGAGCCTTTTGAGAAGAAGCAGATCGGCTCCTCAGCCATGGCGTATAAGCGCAACCCCATGCGCAGCGAGCGCATCGCATCCCTGGCAAATTATGTGATGAGCGATATGATGAACCCCATGCTGGTGGCTTCCACCCAGTGGTTCGAGCGCACTTTGGACGACTCCGCCAACAAGCGCCTGTCCGTGCCGGAGGGCTTCCTGGCCGTGGACGGCATCCTGGACCTGTATTTAAACGTGGTGGATGGTCTGGTAGTCTATCCCAAGGTGATTGAGAAGCACATGATGGCCGAGCTGCCCTTTATGGCCACTGAGAATATTATGATGGACGCAGTGAAGGCAGGCGGAGACCGCCAGGAGCTCCATGAGAGAATCCGGGAGCTGTCCATGGAGGCCGGAAGGAATGTGAAGGAGCAGGGTCTGGACAACAACCTGCTGGAGCTGATTGCCGCAGATACTGCGTTCGGCCTGTCCCTGGAGGAGCTTAAGGAGACCATGGACCCCGCCAGGTACGTGGGCCGCGCCCCGCGCCAGGTGGAGGAATTCCTGGACGAGGTGATCCGTCCAATGCTGGAGGAGAACAAGGAGCTGCTGGGAATGACCGCCCAGATCAACGTATAATTCCACATAGGATATGAGCTTAAAGGCGCCCTGCTTTGACGGAGCGCCTTTCCTGTGATATGATGTTGTTAATACGGGAAGGGGGAGACGTCAGGTATGGGGAAGAAAAGGGCAGAGTGGATTCTGGCCGCGGCACTGCTGCTTGCAGTGAATGTTCTGATGCTGCCGTCCAGGGCCGTGGAGCGGCTGGAGTGGGGTGAGTTCGTGATACGGGGGGTGGAGACCGCTGTGTTTCTGAGCATGCTGGCTGTGGCAGTCAGAGGGGTGAAGGGTATGGACTGGCGGATCTGGCTGGGGACAGCGGCCCTGTCTGCTGTGGGAATGCCTCTGGAGCTGCTGGCATGGCACTTCTGGAGCGGATTCATACCGGCCGGATTCTTAAGGTCAGCCACAGCTTCAGCCATTATTACAACGGGGGAATTGATGACCTGCTTTTTAATGATGGCGGCCATGTCCCTGTTTCTTCACAGGAGATATCTGCGGAACAGGAGGACACGCCGGCGGACATTTGGCCGGATGGAATTATGGTTATGCCCGGTGCTTATGATTGCCATTCTGACAGCCGCAGTGCTGGCACAATGGTATCAGGTGGTTTACTATTATAAGATACAACAGCAGTTTATGGAACAGTTACAGGGTGGAGATCCCCTCGCCGTTTTGGGTGCCATGCTGGGCGCGTCCTCATCACCCGGGGCTGCCTGGGCGGATCAGGTATACCGGGCCTGCCGTCTGCTTCTGAAGGCCCTCTGCATCTGGATTATGGCCTGCGGCGTGCTGGGATTCGCGGAAATGGCGGAGCAGAAACAGGGAGATTTATATGACCATTAACTTTGAGTATTACAAGGTTTTTTATTATGTCAGCAAACACGGCAGCCTGACGGCCGCGGCCAGGGAGCTGTGCATCTCCCAGCCAGCGGTGAGCCAGGCGGTGCGCCAGATGGAGAAGGAGGCCGGTACCCGGCTCTTTTCACGCACCTCCAAAGGCGTGCAGCTGACCAGAGAGGGAGAACTGTTGTACCACTACGTAAAAAACGGGGTGGAATCCCTGTTGGAAGGGCAGCGGATGCTGGACCGGATGCTGGGCATGGACATGGGTGAGGTCCGCATCGGAGCCAGCGACATGACGCTGCAGTTCTTCCTGCTTCCTTTTCTGGAACAGTTTCACCAGGAGTTTCCCAAAATCAAAGTGAATGTGTCCAACGCCCCCACGCCTGAGACCATCAGAAGCCTGGAGGAGGGCCGCATCGATTTCGGTGTGGTCAGCACCCCTTTTGAGGCCGGCAGGGGAGTGCAGCAGGTTCCGGTAAGTTCTATCCGCAATGTATTCATAGCGGGCAGCCAGTTTGAGCATCTGAAGGGGAAGGTGCTGGAGTATCCGGTCCTCACGGGCCTGCCCTGCATCTTCCTGGAGAAGAATACCAGCACCAGAACCTTTATGGACAGGTTCCTGGCAGAACACGAGATCCTGCTGACGCCGGAGTTTGAGCTGGCTATCAGCGACATGGTGGTCCAGTTTGCCAAGCGGAATATGGGCGTGGGCTGTGTCATGGAGGGATTCGCCAGGGAAGCCCTTGAACGGGGCGAGGTGTTTGAGTTGAAATTCCGGGAGGAGATGCCAGCGCGCCGCCTGTGCGTGGTGACGGGGGATGAGAATCTGATCTCACTGGCAGGGAGGAGCCTGCTGAAGATGATTACAGAGCAGCCGCTCTGAGCGGACTGAAATAAGGGAAGGTACAAAGGAGAACAGAAAATGATACTGAAGAAAGCCGGCAAATGGCTGGATCAGAACAGAGGCAGAATCAATACAGCGGCGGGCATGGCGTGGCCCTCGGTGCTGGAGTCCTTTTTCGTGGCCCTGGCAGGCATGGTGGACACCATGATGGTCAGCTCCATAGGCGCTTATGCGGTGGCGGCAGTTGGGCTGACCACCCAGCCGAAATTCATTGGCCTGGCCCTTTTTATTGCCACCAATGTGTCGGTGTCCGCCCTGGTGGCAAGGCGGAAAGGGGAGCAGGATGCCTACGGCGCCAATGAGACGCTGCTGACGGCCCTGGTGTTCACGGCCCTGGCGGGGACTGTGGTCAGCATGCTCAGCGTCTGGTTTGCAGACCCTATTATCCGGCTGTGCGGCTCCGGGGCGGACACCCATGAGGGGGCGGTGCTGTACTTCAGGATCATTATGGGAGGCATGCTGTTCAACATCATTTCCCTGGTGATCAACGCGGCCCAGCGCGGGTCCGGCAACACCCGCATCGCCATGACCACCAACGTAACCTCCAACCTGTTAAACATCATTGGCAACTACCTGCTGATCGGGGGACATTTCGGATTCCCGGCCCTGGGTATCCGCGGTGCGGCCATTGCCACGGTGTTCGGCACAGTGGTGGCCTGTGTGATGAGCCTTGCCTCCCTGCTGAGAAGGGACAGCTTTGTAAATATCAGGGCAATGGTGAGGGACCGGGTGCGCCTGTCCTTAAGGCCGGTGAAGGCCATTGCCAAGCTGAGCTCCAGCGTGTTTTTAGAACAGCTGCTGATGCGGGCGGGCTTTATGTCCACAGCGGTGATGGCGGCCAGGCTGGGAACCGATGCCTTTGCAGCCCACCAGGCGGGCATGAATATTCTCAGCATCTCCTTCTCCTTTGGGGACGGCATGCAGGTGGCTGCAGTGGCCCTCATCGGGCGCAGCCTTGGAGAAAAAAGGCCGCGGCTGGCAAGGCTCTACGGGAGCATCTGCCAGCGCATCGGCAATATGATCTCCCTTGTAATCTCTGTCCTGTTTCTGCTGGGAGGGCGGTTCCTGTATCAGATTTATTTCGATGAGCCTCACATTGTGGACATGGGGGTGACTGTGGTGCGGGTGATTGTGCTCATTGTGATTGTACAGATTGCCCAGGTGATCTACATGGGATGTCTGCGGGGCGCGGGGGACGTGATATTCACCACCATTGCCTCCACCATCAGCGTCACCATCATCCGAACTGCCGTGTCCTACTTCATGTGTTATGTGATGGGCTGGGGCCTGGTGGGGATCTGGATGGGCATCCTGGCGGACCAGATCAGCCGCTATCTGTTCACCAGCTGGCGTTTTAAAGCCGGAAAATGGACGCAAATACGGATTTAACTCAATGTAATATAATCAGCGCTTATGGGAAACATAATAAAGAATGTCTTTACTTATGGACATGGCTGTAGTAAAGTATAACCGGATTGAGGCCGAGTAAATGGCTTCCATCCGGTTATATTAATGACAGAAAGTATTGTACACGGTGAAACGCCCGCAGAGAATGGGGCCACCGTCTACTGACAGTGCCCAAAGGAGGACGAAAAACATGGTACAGGCAATTGTAGGAGCGAACTGGGGAGACGAGGGAAAAGGCAAAATTACAGATATGCTGGCCAGGGAGTCGGACATTATTGTGCGTTTCCAGGGGGGCAGCAACGCAGGTCATACCATTATTAACAACTACGGCAAATTTGCTCTTCATCTGCTGCCATCCGGGGTGTTCTACCAGCACACCACCAGCGTGATCGGCAACGGCGTGGCTTTAAATATTCCATATCTGGTGAAGGAGATCCAGTCCCTCGTGGAAGGAGGCGTTCCAAAGCCTCGGATTCTGGTGTCCGACCGGGCGCAGATCCTGATGCCCTACCACGTGCTGTTTGATACCTATGAGGAGGAGCGCCTGGCCGGCCAATCCTTCGGCTCCACAAAATCAGGCATAGCGCCCTTTTATTCTGATAAATATGCAAAAATCGGCTTCCAGGTCAGCGAACTCTACGATGAGGAAAGCCTGCGGGAGAAGGTGGGCCGCATCTGTGAGCAGAAAAATGTTCTGCTGGAGCATCTTTACCACAAGCCCCTGCTGAACCCGGATGAAGTCTTTGAGGAGATGATGGAGTACCGCCGTATGGTGGACCCCTATGTGTGCGATGTGTCCACGTACCTGCATGAGGCAATCAGGGACGGGAAGAAGATTCTGCTGGAGGGGCAGCTGGGTTCCCTGAAGGATACGGATCACGGAATATACCCCATGGTCACCTCCTCATCCACCCTGGCCGCCTACGGCGCCATTGGGGCAGGTATTCCGCCCTATGAGATCAGGGAGATCACCACAGTGGTCAAGGCATATTCCAGCGCAGTGGGCGCGGGGGCCTTTGTCAGCGAGATCTTCGGGGACGAGGCTGAGGAGCTGCGCCGCCGCGGAGGCGACGGAGGAGAGTACGGCGCCACCACCGGACGTCCCAGGCGCGTGGGCTGGTTTGACGCGGTGGCCACCAGGTATGGCTGCCGGATTCAGGGCGCTACGGAGGCTGCCTTTACCGTGCTGGATGTGCTGGGTTATCTGGACGAACTGTCTGTGTGCGTGGGGTATGAGATAGACGGCGAGGTGACCCGCGATTTCCCAACTACCACCCGTTTAAACAGGGCGAGGCCCGTATTTACCACTCTTCCGGGATGGAAGTGCGATATCCGGGGCATCCGCAGCTATGACGAGCTGCCGGAGAACTGCCGCAGGTATATTGAGTTTGTGGAAAAAGAGATCGGAACCAGAATCACCATGGTCTCCAATGGCCCGGGCCGCGACGACATCATTTTCCGCAAGTAATCCATTCTGGCGAAATGCAATTCAAACACGATTCTAAAACAGCAAAGAAGATTCTGAGACATTGTCTTGGGATCTTTTTTTGCCTTTTGTCCGCCCGGCTGGGAATGTGCTGGCTGATTCCCGCAAAATATGATATAGTTAGCAATGAACGTTATTTTCTATAGCCCAGGAGGAATCAGATAGATGGATGAAGAACTGAAGATTAAAATGTATACATTTACCATGGATTGTAAAGACCCTTATGAATTGGCAGAATTCTACGCAAAGCTGCTGAAGTGGGAGATCCCCTTTCACGATGAGGACTGGGCATGCGCCGGTGCTCCCGGCACAGGACAGGGGGCGTATCCCGGTATCATGTTCCAGAGAAATCCCGGATACCGGCCTCCCGTTTGGCCGGATGAGCCTGAAGCCCAGCAGCAGATGGCGCATTTGGACTTAGCTGTAAATGATTTGGAAAAAGCGGTCCAATATGCAGTCCAGTGCGGCGCGGTGGTGGCAGATAAACAATTTTCAGATGGCTGGACAGTTATGCTGGACCCCGCCGGCCATCCGTTCTGTTTGTGCCAGATGAAACCGGTTTTTGAGAGTCCTGATTTTGCTTTGTTATAATTTTGAAAGGGAGATAAGAATATGGAACATCGGCAGGAACCCCAAACCTTGGCTGAACGCGCTGTACTGAACGCGCTGAATGTCGGCATAATCAGCTTTGCGCTGGATGAGGACTGCACCATTCTTTGGGCCAATGATGGATTTTTCAGCAGTACAGGCTATTCACAGGAGGAATGCCTGGTTCAGTTTGGGAGCCTCCGCCGGCTGTACGGACCGCTTGGGCAGGAATTTACAGCTCTCCGGGAAGGGCTGCTTGAAGCCTGCAAAAAGGGGGAGACAGCGGCTAAACTGACCGCCCGTCTGCCGAGGAAGGACGGAGGGACCGGCTGGGCCGACATATCCGCCACATTGTCCGTTCAGCCGGAAGATGGGGGCTGCCAGGTCTGTGCCGTCTGCTCCGACGTCACGGAACGGGTTCTCTGCCAGCAGGAGGAAGCCGGGAAATGTCAGGAGAAGGATCAGTATTTCCAGCTGATGATGGATGCGTATCAGGGGAATATTTACATCAGCGATATAGAGAATTATGAGCTGCTGCACCTGAATAAGACCGCTCTTGACACCCTCCATGACACCCTTCATCTGGAAGCGTCGGAAGCCCTTGGCAGAAAGTGCTATGAGGTGATTCAGGGCAGGCAGTCCCCCTGTCCGTTCTGTACCAACCACCTTCTGAATGAGGATGAGTGGTATGAGTGGGATTTCTACAATCCGGTCATGGAACGGACCTTTATGATCAAAAACAGGATTGTCAACTGGAGGGGCAGGAAGGCCCGGATTGAATTGTCCTGCGACATGCTGAGCACAGAATATAAGCTGGCCAAAAAGGACCGGGAGCGGGAAGCCCTGCTGAGAACGATTCCGGGCGGCTTCGCGCGTCTGGATGCCAGGGACTGCAGGACGGTTCTCTGGTATGGCGCAGGTTTTCTGCAGCTGATCGGCTACACCAGGAACCAGTTTGAGAATCAGCTCCATTCCAAGTCTGATTACATCTGCCCGGAGGATCTGGAACGCCGCAGAACCCTGATGGACCAGATCCGCAGAACAGGGGAGAGCGCGGTATATGAATCCCGGATCATTACATACAGGGGAGAGATAAAGAACGTTACCCTGACCCTTTGCTATGTCAGCGGGGAGGACAGCTGGGACGGGATTCCCTCCTTTTACAGCGTGGGGATTGATGTGACGAAGGAGAGGAAGGAGCAGGCCCGGCAGCGCAAGGCGCTGGAGGAGGCCTACCAGGCGGCCAGGGTGGCCAGCTCGGCCAAGACCAATTTCCTGTCCTCTATGTCCCATGATATCCGCACGCCCATGAACGCCATTATGGGCATGGCTGCCATTGCGCAGTCCAACCTGGCATATCCCGACAAGGTGAAGGATTGTCTGGGCAAGATCAATATTTCCAGCCGCCATCTGCTGAGCCTGATCAATGAAGTGCTGGATATGTCCAAAATAGAGAGCGGGAAGATTGACCTGATCAGTGAAGAAGTGAACCTGCCGGATCTGATTCAGAACGTGGCGGATATGTGCAGGCCGCTGATCGCTGAAAAACACCAGGAGTTCCAGATGAGCGCAGGCCGCGTGGTGCACGAGAAGGTGGTGGCAGACGGGGACCGGCTTCAGCAGGTTCTGATGAATCTGATGTCCAATGCCATCAAATATACTCCTGAGGGAGGGGTGATCAGCCTGCGGATCAACGAGCTGTTCTCCACCCTGCCGCAAAAAGGGCAGTATGAATTCATTCTCAATGACAATGGCATCGGCATGTCGGCGGAGTATATTTCCCATATTTTCGAGCCGTTCTCAAGGGCGGAGGACTCCCGCATCAGCAAGATCCAGGGCACGGGGCTGGGCATGGCCATCACGGAGAATATTGTCCGCATGATGAACGGCACCATTGAAGTTAGCAGTGAGCCGGGCAGGGGAAGCCGGTTCACGGTCTCCGTTCCCCTGGAGATCCGGCCGGAGGAGACAGAGAGCCATGAGCTGGCAGGGCTCCCCGTGCTGGTGGTGGATGATGACCAGGTGGTGTGTGAGAACGCCACGGCGCTGCTGGAAGAACTGGGCATGCGAAGCTGCTGGGTGCTGACAGGCGCCCAGGCCGTTTGTGATGTCACGGACGCCCACAGGCGGGGAGATGATTTCTTCGCCGTTATCCTGGACTGGAAGATGCCGGATATGGACGGCCTGGAGACAGTGAAGGCCATCCGGTCAAAGCTGGATGAAAATGTGCCTATTATTGTGATCTCGGCCTATGATTATTCGGAGATTGAGGATGAGTTCCTGATGGCGGGCGCGGATGCCTTTATCACCAAGCCGCTGTTTAAATCGAAGATGCTCCACGTTCTCCAGCTGTTCTGTTCCAGCGGGAAAATGGGCGGCGCAGAGGCACTGGAGGAGAAGCCGGCCGTGGGCCTTCGCGGCAAACGGGTGCTGCTGGTGGAGGACAATGAATTAAACCGCGAGATTGCGGCGGAACTGCTGCAGATGCAGGAATTGACGGTGGATACGGTGGAAAACGGCAGACGGGCTGTGGAGGTGTTCGAGGCCTCGGCTCCCGGTGATTATGACGCGATTCTGATGGATATCCAGATGCCTGTGATGAACGGCTATGATGCCACTGTGGCCATCCGCAGCCTGAGCCGGGACGACGCCAGGGCAATTCCCATCTTCGCGCTGACAGCCAACGCGTTTGCGGCCGATGTAGGGAAAGCCCGGAGTGTGGGCATGAACGACCATATTCCCAAGCCCATTGACGTGGACCGTCTGAATGAGGTTCTGATGAAGTGGATTGGCTAGATAGTCAGTCCTGGTCCGGATCTTTCTGAAGCACCCTGGTGATCAGGTTCATGGCATAGAAAAATATGGGAAGCAGCACCAGGCACAGAAGGGCGGCCATCAGATAGTTGATTGGCGCGCCGACAATGGCCAGCACCAGGGCTGTCACTGCGGTCAGGACAAACAGGATTGCGGTTATCAGGGCGGCAATGCGTTTAAACATCATAGATATAGACTCCTTTCACGGAACGCTGGCCGGGGATTACTCCTCCTCAGCCAGCTGCTCCCACATTACATACAATTCTTCCAGGCGGCCTGAGATGGCGGCCTTTTCCTGGTTCAGCTCCAGCAGGCGGGCAACGTCCGTATAGACCTCTTCCAGAGCCAGCAGGCCGTCGATCTCACTGTCCCTGGTCTCCAGCCGGTGGATATCATCCTCGGTCCGTTTTAATTCATTCTGGCGCTTGCGGAGGCGGGCCTGTTCTTCCTTCTGGGCCTTCCAGTCGGTCTTGCCCTTGGCAGAGGCTGAATCTCCGCAGCTGTCCGCGCTGTCGCCGGAGCGGTCGCTTACCCGTCCCGCGGCGGCCAGGCGGCTGAAGTGGGCGGCCTCCACGTCCTCCTTTTTCTCCAGATAATAATCGTAATTGCCGATATAGTTTAAAAAGCTCTGGCCCGTCAGATCCAGTATCCTGGTGGCCGTCCGGTTGATGAAGTAACGGTCGTGGGACACGTAGAGCACTGTGCCGGTATAGCGGTTCAGCGCGCTTTCCAGGATCTCCTTGCTGGTGATGTCCAGATGGTTGGTGGGCTCGTCCAGCAGGAGGAAATTGGCGTCTGAGAGCATGAGTTTGGCCAGGGATACGCGGCCCCGCTCACCGCCGCTTAAGTCCTTGATCAGCTTGAACACATCGTCCCCGGTAAACAGGAAGGAGGCCAGGGTGTTGCGGATCTGGGTATTGTTCATAGTGGGGTAGGTGTCCTGGATCTCACCGAACAGGCTCTTCTCCATGTGGAGCACCTGATGCTCCTGGTCATAGTATCCGATATGCACCTTGGAGCCCAGGCGGATCTCTCCGCTGTCGGCCGGCACCAGCTGGTTGATGATCTTTAACAGGGTGGTTTTGCCGGTGCCGTTGTTGCCGATGACCGCGATGCGCTCCCCGCGTTTGACCTCCAGATCCACATGCTCAAACAGCTTCTGGGAGTCAAAGGACTTACTTAAGTCCGTGATGGTCAGCACATCGCTGCCGCTGACCACGTCCGGCTCCAGGCGGATATCCATGGAATCGTCCACCTCCACCGGCTTCTCCAGGCGTTCGATCTTGTCCAGCATTTTCTCGCGGCTCTCGGCGCGGCGGATGGACTTCTCCCGGTTGAAGGATTTCAGCTTGGTGATCACGGCTTCCTGATGCTTGATTTCCTGCTGCTGGTTTAAAAATGCGCGGATTTCGGCGTCCCGCAGCATGGCCTTTTTGTCGCTGTAGGCGGAGTAATTGCCTGAGAACACGGTTCCCACGCCATTGTCCAGCTCCACAATCTTGGTAACCACCCGGTCCAGGAAATACCGGTCATGGGCAACGATAATCACTGCCCCTGCGTAGCCCTTTAAATAGGTCTCCAGCCAGGCGATGGACTCCATGTCCAGGTGGTTGGTAGGCTCGTCCAGAAGCAGGATATCCGGCTTGGTCAGCAGCAGCTTGCCCAGGGATACCCTGGTCTTTTGGCCGCCGGACAGGGCGCTGATGGATTTGGAAAATTCTTCCTCCTCAAAGCCAAGGCCCTTCAGCACGCCCACAATCTCACTGCGGTAGGCATAGCCGTTGGCCATCTCAAACTGGTGGTCCAGACGGCTGTATTCAGCCAGGCGGTCCTCCAGCTCCTGCCCTGAGACGGACTTCATCTCAGCTTCAAGGCTGCGCATACGCTGTTCCATCTCGATTACAGGCCGCTTCACTTCCAGCAGGGCATCAAAAATAGTATCCTCAAATTCCAGGTCCTGGTGCTGGGCCAGGTAGCCGATGGTGGAACCCTTGGACCAGGTCACATAGCCCTGGTCTGCGGCCATTTCCCCGATGATCACCTTCAAAAGCGTGGATTTGCCGGCGCCGTTGATTCCCACAATAGCCGCTTTCTCATGTTCCTCTATGTGGAAGGAGATCTGCTTTAATATATCATTATCTCCAAAAGATTTACTTACATTACTACAGGATAAAATCATGAATACGCTCCTTTAAACCCCTGAATTCATTGTATTTCCGTATATTTCCGGTTTTACAGCTCCCTTCAGTATAATATAGAGACATATTTTTTTCAAGAACATCATTAAAACGGATTTGACATTTTTTTGACGTATGCTTATAATAGATCTATTAGAGTCAAGTGAGATAAAAAGAGATAAAAACTATTGTAGGGAAGGTGAACACGAATGGAGCGTAAAGAAATATCTAAGGCAGTGATCGGAAGGCTGCCTCGCTACTATCGATATCTGGGGGAACTGATTGAAGAGGGTGTGGAACGGATCTCCTCCAATGAACTCAGTACGAGAATGAAGGTAACGGCTTCCCAGATTCGCCAGGATCTGAACAACTTCGGAGGTTTCGGGCAGCAGGGTTACGGGTATAATGTAAAATACCTGTATGCTGAGATTGCTAAGATATTGGGAATTGACCAACAGCACAATCTGATCATTATCGGCGCCGGTAATCTGGGCCAGGCGATTGCCAACTATACTAATTTTGAGCGCAGAGGATTCGTGATCAGGGGGATGTTTGATATTAACCCCAAGCTGATCGGCCTGGTGATCCGCGGTATCGAGATCCGGTCCGTGGACGAGCTGGAGGTATTTATCAAGGAAAACGAGATTCAGATCGCGGCCCTCACGATACCCAAGACAAAGGCTCCGGAGCTTGCGGACCGCCTGGTTGGGGCCGGAATCAAGGCTATCTGGAATTTTGCCCACACGGACCTGATTGTGCCGGATGATGTGGTGGTGGAGAATGTGCATCTGTCGGAGAGTCTGATGCGTCTGTCCTACCGTGTCTGCAGCATGCAGGATCAGGACGCCATGGACGGGGATCAATCATCTGGTACGGCGTTGCACAAATAATGGAGTGACGGCAGAATATGATACTGGGTGTTGGAACGGATTTAGTGGAAATTGAACGCATTAAAAAGGCTTGTGAAAAGGATTCTTTTGTGGTGCGCACATTTACGGATACGGAATGCCGGCAAGCCGGGGGGTCAGCCTCCAGGTTTGCCGGCAGTTTTGCTGTAAAGGAAGCGGTGGCCAAGGCGCTGGGCACGGGGTTCCGCACCTTTATGCCCATTGACATTGAGGTGGTGCGGGATGAGCTGGGCAAGCCCTTTGTTAACCTGTACAAGGGGGCGCTGGCCCGGTTTGAGGAGATGGGTATGGAGCGCATCGAGGTTTCGATCACCAATACCGCAGAATACGCCATGGCATTTGCCGTGGGCGAGGGTCAAAGGAGGCAGGCAGATGAGGACACTGGTAACGGGAAGGCAGATGAAGGCCATTGACGCATACACCATAGACACCGTTGGAATCCCCTCCATGGTGCTGATGGAGCGGGCGGCCCTGACGGTGGCGGAAGCGGTGAGGAGGCTTCTGCCTGAGGACGGCACGGTATGGTCTGTGTGCGGCACAGGCAACAATGGGGCGGATGGAATTGCTGCGGCGAGGATTCTGTGGCTTGCAGGCCTAAAAGCCCGTGTGGTGCTTCTAGGGCACCCTGAGAAGGGAACCCAGGAGTTTCTGCACCAGCTTAAGGTCGCCAGGAACCTGGGGATGGAGATTATGGGCTGGCAGGACTTTGCCCAGGCCGCCGTCACGTGGGAGCCGGGGGAGCGCACTGTGATTGACGCGGTGTTCGGCGTGGGGCTGAGCCGGGATGTGG
>OKVW01000752.1_pt1 | contig 16768 bp, 10 predicted proteins | sample 1606991 | NCBI WGS metagenome assembly OKVW01 (sample SAMN03281021, study PRJEB24777) | human gut metagenome | isolation source: fecal sample PR177 from 1 month old male Malay infant, vaginal delivered...
AGTTCTTAATCGTTAACGAGTAATTTACAACCATTCGCCCCTCTCACGAGGGGGATTTTTCTTGTCGGAGTGCCCAGTGTGAAAGCACGGGCTGAGACCGTTAATTCGGGATCCGCGGAACCTGATCAGGTTAATACCTGCGAAGGGAACAAGAGTCACACTGCTGTTGTATCGCCCCTGAGGCGATCTTCTCTTGCTTCATCCGTCGTCTGACAAGCCATGTCCTTCACATCTGGAATGAGCTATGTCTACAACAAAACTGACCCGCCGCGAACAGCGCGAACACGCACAACGCTTCATCGACACCCTGGAAGGCACCGCTTTCCCGAACTCAACGCGCATCTACATCACCGGTTCACAGGCTGATATCCGCGTGCCGATGCGCGAAATCCAGCTCAGCCCGTCGCTTATCGGCGGCAGCAAAGAAAACCCGCAGTTTGAAGACAACGAAGCCGTGCCGGTGTATGACACCTCCGGCCCGTACGGCGACCCTTCTGTTGCTATCAACGTACAGCAGGGTCTGGCAAAACTGCGCCAGCCGTGGATTGACGCCCGTAACGACTGCGAAGAACTGAGCGTGCGCAGCTCGGCGTATACCAACGCGCGCCTGGCCGACGACGGTCTGGACGAGCTGCGCTTTACCGGCCTGCTGACGCCGAAACGCGCTAAAGCGGGCAAATGCGTCACCCAGCTGCACTACGCGCGCCAGGGTATCGTCACGCCGGAGATGGAGTTCATCGCCATCCGCGAAAACATGGGCCGCGAGCGCATCCGCAGCGAAGTGCTGCGCCACCAGCATCCTGGTGAAGGGTTTGGCGCTCGCCTGCCGGAAAACATCACGCCGGAATTTGTGCGTGACGAAGTGGCCGCCGGGCGCGCCATTATCCCCGCCAACATCAACCACCCGGAATCCGAGCCGATGATTATCGGCCGCAACTTCCTGGTGAAGGTCAACGCCAACATCGGCAACTCAGCGGTGACGTCATCCATCGAAGAAGAGGTGGAAAAGCTGGTCTGGTCGACGCGCTGGGGCGCGGACACGGTGATGGACCTTTCCACGGGCCGCTATATTCACGAAACCCGCGAGTGGATCCTGCGTAACAGCCCGGTGCCGATTGGCACCGTCCCGATTTATCAGGCGCTGGAGAAGGTCAACGGCATCGCCGAAAACCTCACCTGGGAAGCGTTCCGCGACACGCTGCTGGAGCAGGCCGAGCAGGGCGTGGACTACTTCACCATCCACGCGGGCGTGCTGCTGCGCTACGTGCCGATGACGGCGAAACGTCTGACCGGTATCGTCTCACGCGGCGGTTCGATTATGGCTAAATGGTGCCTTTCCCATCATCAGGAAAACTTCCTCTACGAACACTTCCGCGAAATCTGCGAAATTTGCGCCGCGTACGACGTCTCCCTGTCGCTGGGCGACGGCCTGCGTCCTGGCTCCATCCGCGATGCTAACGACGAGGCGCAGTTTGCCGAGCTGCACACGCTGGGCGAGCTGACCAAAATCGCCTGGGAGTACGACGTGCAGGTGATGATTGAAGGCCCGGGCCATGTGCCGATGCAGATGATCCGTCGCAACATGACCGAGGAGCTGGAGCACTGCCACGAAGCACCGTTCTACACCCTGGGGCCGTTGACCACCGATATTGCGCCGGGCTACGACCACTTCACGTCAGGCATTGGCGCGGCGATGATCGGCTGGTTCGGATGCGCCATGCTCTGCTACGTGACGCCGAAAGAGCACCTCGGGCTGCCAAACAAAGAGGACGTGAAGCAGGGGCTGATCACCTACAAGATTGCCGCCCACGCGGCGGATCTGGCGAAAGGCCATCCGGGCGCGCAAATTCGTGACAACGCCATGTCCAAAGCGCGCTTTGAATTCCGCTGGGAAGACCAGTTTAACCTGGCCCTCGATCCGTTCACCGCCCGCGCCTATCACGACGAAACCCTGCCGCAGGAATCGGGCAAAGTTGCGCACTTCTGCTCCATGTGCGGACCTAAATTCTGCTCGATGAAGATCAGCCAGGAAGTACGCGATTACGCCGCCGCGCAGACCATTGAAGTCGGCATGGCGGACATGTCGGAAACCTTCCGCGCGAAAGGCGGCGAAATCTACCTCAAAAAAGAGGAGGCATAATGTACCAGCCTGATTTCCCCCCTGTCCCCTTCCGCTTAGGGCTTTACCCGGTGGTGGACAGCGTGGCGTGGATCGCTCGCCTGCTGGAGGCAGGCGTTCGCACGATCCAGCTACGCATCAAGGATAAACGCGATGAAGAGGTGGAGGCCGACGTGATCGCCGCTATCGCGCTGGGACGTCGCTACCACGCCCGCCTGTTTATCAACGACTACTGGCGGCTGGCGGTTAAACACCAGGCGTACGGCGTGCATCTGGGACAGGAAGATCTGGAAACGACCGATCTCACCGCGATCCGTGACGCCGGTCTGCGGCTGGGCGTTTCTACCCACGATGATATGGAGATCGACGTGGCGCTGGCGGCCCGCCCCTCTTACATCGCGCTCGGGCACGTTTTCCCAACGCAAACCAAACAGATGCCGTCCGCTCCACAGGGTTTGACGCAGCTGGCGGCCCACGTTAAGCGCCTTGCCGATTACCCCACCGTCGCCATCGGCGGGATCAGTCTTGAACGTGCGCCCGCGGTGCTGGAGACCGGCGTCGGCAGTATCGCCGTCGTCAGCGCTATCACCCAGGCGGCAGACTGGCAGGCCGCCACCGCGCAGCTTTTACAACTGGCAGGAGCAGGCGATGAAAGATCGTGATTTTATGCGTTACAGCCGCCAGATCCTGCTGGAGGATATCGCCATCGAGGGGCAGCAAAAGCTGCTCGCCAGCCGGGTACTGATTGTCGGTCTGGGCGGATTAGGCACCCCCGCCGCGCTGTATCTGGCCGGCGCGGGCGTGGGCACGCTGGTGCTGGCCGATGACGACGAGGTACATCTCAGCAATCTGCAACGGCAAATTCTCTTTACGACAGAAGATATCAACCAGCCTAAAGCGCACGTTACGCGCCAGCGGCTGAACCAGCTTAACCCCGATATCGAACTGGTCGCACTCCAGACGCGGCTGAGCGGGGAAGATCTGCAACGCGAAGTGGCCCTTGCCGACGTGGTGCTGGACTGTACGGACAATATGGCGACACGTCAGGCCATCAACGCGGCCTGTGTTGCGCAGAACACGCCGCTGATCACCGCCAGCGCGGTCGGTTTCGGTGGGCAAATAATGGTGCTTACGCCGCCGTGGGCACAGGGCTGCTACCGCTGCCTGTGGCCGGACGAGGCTGAACCGGAGCGTAACTGCCGCACGGCAGGCATTCTGGGCCCGGTGGTGGGCGTGATGGGTACTCTTCAGGCGCTAGAGGCCATCAAGTTGCTCAGCGGCATGGAGACAGAACGCAACACGCTGCGGCTGTTCGACGCCCGCTCCAGCGGCTGGCGCCATCTGGCGTTAAACCGTGCCAGCCACTGCCCGGTATGCGGAGGCCGCAATGCGCATTCTGTTTAACGATGAGCCGATGACGTGCGACGACGATCTCACCGTTGCCGCCCTGCTCGACATGCTGCGCCAGCTGAAGCCGGGAACGGCGCTGGCGCTCAATCAACAGATCCTGCCGCGCGAGCGGTGGGAACATCAGCAGGTCAATGAGGGCGACCAGATCCTGCTGTTTCAGGTTATCGCAGGGGGCTGAGATGTTACGTATTGCCGACAAAGTCTTTGATTCACATCTGTTTACCGGAACCGGAAAATTCGCCTCCCCGCAACTGATGGTGGATGCCATTCGTGAAAGCGGCAGCCAGCTGGTGACGCTGGCGATGAAGCGCGTGGATTTGCGTCAGCACAACGATGCCATACTTGCGCCGTTACTGGAGGCAGGCGTGACGCTCTTACCGAATACCTCCGGTGCGAAAACGGCCGAGGAAGCAATTTTCGCTGCGCAACTGGCGCGGGAAGCGCTCGGCACCCGCTGGCTGAAGCTGGAAATTCACCCGGACGCCCGCTGGCTGTTGCCCGATCCGATCGAAACCCTGAAAGCGGCAGAGAAGCTGGTGCAGCAGGGATTCACCGTTCTGCCCTACTGTGGTGCCGACCCCGTGCTCTGTAAGCGTCTGGAAGAGGTCGGCTGCGCGGCCGTAATGCCGCTGGGCGCCCCCATTGGCTCCAACCAGGGGCTGGAGACCCGCGCGATGCTGGAAATCATTATTGAGCAGGCGACCGTGCCGGTGGTGGTGGATGCGGGCATCGGCGTACCCAGTCACGCCGCGCAGGCGCTGGAGATGGGGGCCGATGCGGTGCTGGTCAATACCGCGATTGCGGTGGCCGACGACCCGGTGATGATGGCGCGTGCGTTCCGCCTTGCCGTGGAGTCCGGTCTGCTGGCTCGGCAGTCCGGCCCCGGCTCGCGCAGTGTTCAGGCGCAGGCCACCAGCCCGCTGACCGATTTTCTGGAGGCGCTCTGATGGCTACCTTTACCGATCGCTGGCGTCAGCTTAACTGGGACGATATTGCCTTACTCATCAACAGTAAAACCTCTGCGGACGTAGAGTGGGCATTAACAGCCAAACATTTGACGCGCGAGGATTTGATGGCCCTGCTTTCTCCGGCAGCCTGCGCGTACCTTGAACCGATGGCCCAGCGCGCGCAACGCCTCACCCGCCAGCGCTTTGGCAACACGGTGAGCTTTTACGTGCCGCTCTATCTTTCTAACCTGTGCGCCAACGATTGCACCTACTGTGGTTTCTCCATGAGCAACCGTATTAAGCGTAAAACGCTGGATGAGCATGAGATCGCCCGCGAGTGTGCGGCTATTCGTGAGATGGGTTTTGAACATCTCCTGCTGGTGACGGGTGAACATCAGGGCAAAGTGGGGATGGACTATTTTCGCCAGCATCTTCCGGCCATCCGCCGCGAATTTGCCTCGTTGCAAATGGAAGTGCAGCCTCTGTCGCAGGAGGAATATGCAGAGCTGAAAACCCTCGGGCTGGACGGCGTAATGGTTTATCAGGAAACCTACCATGAGGCGACCTATGCCCGGCATCACCTGAAAGGGAAGAAGCAGGATTTCATCTTCCGGCTGGAAACACCGGACAGGCTGGGGCGCGCCGGTATCGATAAAATTGGGCTGGGCGCGCTTATCGGTCTGTCCGACAGCTGGCGGGTGGACTGCTATATGGTGGCGGAGCATCTGCTGTGGCTACAGCAGCAGTACTGGCAAAGCCGCTATTCCATCTCTTTCCCGCGGCTGCGTCCCTGTACGGGAGGCGTTGAACCCGCCTCGCTGATGGATGAGCGCCAGCTGGTGCAAACCCTGTGTGCATTTCGCCTGTTCGCGCCGGAAGTGGAATTGTCGCTCTCCACGCGTGAATCCCCCGCGTTTCGCGATCGCGCGATCCCGCTGGCGATCAATAACGTCAGCGCCTTTTCCAAAACGCAGCCGGGCGGTTACGCGGACGATCACCCGGAACTGGAACAGTTTGCACCGCACGACGGCCGACGGCCCGAAGCGGTGGCGGAAGCCCTGACTGCACAGGGGCTACAGCCGGTGTGGAAAGACTGGGATAGCTGGCTGGGAAGAGCCTCGCATTAGCGCTGAAACTGTCTGCAAAAATGCGAAAAGGTTACGAGGCGGCTCGTAAGATCATAACCGGGCGATTGAGGCGATCTGCCCGGTTTTCTTATGCTTAACCACGTCAGCAACGGACGCTGACCAGGGTGAAAATGCTTCTTCCTCGTTTCGCCCTGCCCTCCGCCTCTTAAACAAAATTCAATTGATACAATAAATACGTCGTTTCTTATCTACGCTTAAGATAAATCATCTCGTCGGTAATCGCCTTCTGTATAATTTACTACCAGCAACCGGACAGCGACTATGCTGAGGGTATCGACAGACGCAACGCGTCTACCATCTGGATTGATGTACAACTCATGGCACTCCACAGTAAAAAGCTCTCTTTTACCCGGCCAATTATGGTCAGCTTCGCGGGGATACTGTTCAGTTTCGCGCTGATCGCCGTCCTGGTCGTCCTTTCACAGAGAAAGGATTTTCTTGAGGATTATCATAAGATTAATGGTAACTTCACCCATAATCTGGCGGTGAACTATACCGAATCCATCCTGCGAGAAAATGACTATATTCTTGGTCGCGCTGCGATGTACTTCGCCCGTAATGACAGAGTGAATCAGACAATAAATATCGATCCGACACACGGTTTGCAGATGTTGATGCATTTGCAGAACCTGATGCCGACGGTGTCGTCTATCTCTCTGGCGGACACAGAAGGGCGCCATCTGCGCGCGCCGGAAGTGCTGCCAACGGAGAAAAGTAAGTCGTTCGACGCCAGAACCCGCCCATGGTTTGTCGGGCAAGCGGAAGCCAGCAACTTTCCTCACTACACCCGCCCCTATCTGGACTATTTCACCCAGCATCCTACTGTCACCCTCTATAAGCCGGTCATTTCACCGGAAGGCCGTCTGAAGGGCACGCTCGCTTTCCATCTTGATTTAACGTCCATGGGGTATACCCTGCGCCAGATGGTGGCGCCGGTTCAGGGTGAGTTTTTTGTCGTGGAGCGTGACGGCGCCGTTGTGCTGCATCCGGACACGGGGGCGCTCTTTAAGCAGTACGTAAGCGAAGCGCTGATGGACAAAATGACCAGCGGCGAAGGCCATCTTTTCGACCCCAAAAGTAAAACCTGGTATTACTACTACTCTTTCACCAATCCGGACTGGTTTGTGATTTATCGGGTCTCCGATACCACGCTTACCGTCATCACCCGGCATGAAACCACCGTCGTCGGCTGGGGATTTGCGCTGGCGGCAATCATCATCATTCTGTTCGGGCTTTACCTTCGTCATGCCTCGCGTTCTGTGCTGATGAACATTATCAACGCCATCAAAACCGGCGACGTCAACCAGGCGCCACGCCTTGAGGCGATGCTCAGCCATACCATTCGAACCAATAAAGAACGCGAGCTGGCCTATGTCCGTCAGGCCACCCATGATGCGCTGACAGGCTGCAAAAATCGCCGTGCGTTCGATAACGATGTGGATGAGCTGCTGACCGCTCATCAACCCTTCGTTCTGGCGCTGATCGACATCGATAACTTCAAATCCATTAACGACACCTGGGGCCACCTGAGCGGGGATATTGTGCTGCGCAACGTGGCGCGGGAAGGTATTCAGATCATGCAGCCGCACCACGTTTCCGTTTACCGCTACGGTGGAGAAGAGTTCGGCGTGATATTCCCGGCCGAGCTGATGAACTCCGCGCACGCGCTACTGGAAGCCTGGCGCACCGCCGTTGAAAAGCGGACCTGGCGGGAAGAGAACCTGCGAGTGACCTTCAGCGCCGGGATGGGGGAGTGGCACTTCGAACCGCTGGAACAATTTATCGGTAGCGTAGATGAAGCGCTGTATACCGCTAAACAACAGGGTAAAAACCGCATCGTAAGCACGGCCAGCCGATAATACCCTTCCTCAAATTCTGCCCGATCTGACGGGCAGAATGCTCTCCGCTGTAAAATTGTAACCGGTTTCAGGAAAATGCCGATTTCTTTGTGATGCCTGACACACAATCGCGGTAAAGCGGTTGTTGAAGCGGTCTGCACGGGATAATTATCAATAAACACATGTAGATCGAGGCTGATTATGAAGAACATCGTTTTATGCTGTGCAGCGGGAATGTCAACCAGCATGCTGGTTCAACGTATGAAAGATGCCGCGCAGAAAAAAGGAGTCGAAGTAACCATTAAAGCCGTTCCGGTCGCGGAGTTTAAAGATAACATCGCGACGGCTGATATCGTATTACTGGGGCCACAGGTTAAATACGAACAGGCAAAACTCCAGGCGCAGGCCGATCCGCTCGGAAAAAAGGTTGCGGTCATCGACATGATGGATTACGGCATGATGAAAGGTGATGCCGTACTGGAAAAAGCGCTCAAACTTCTGGAGTCATAATGGAAGACTTAGAAACCACGATTATGGAACTGCTGGTCAACGCAGGCGCAGCGCGCAGCGCGGCCCTGACGGCGTTGCAGATGGCGCGAAAAGGCGACTTTGATGAAGCCGAGAAAGCGATGGAAGAATCGCGTGAATATGTGAAACATGCGCATACGATCCAGACGCAGCTTATCGGTCTTGATGAAGGGACCGGGAAACTTCCGGTTAACCTGATCACCGTTCACTCTCAGGATCACCTGATGAACGCGATGGTTATTCAGGATCTGGCGGGCGATATGATTGAGCTTTATCGACGTATCCCGTTAGTGAACTGAAGACATACAGATGTAAAAAAACCCGCCGAGGCGGGTTTTTTATTGTCGGGTGGCGCTACGCTTACCCGACCTGTGATTCATATGCCCGGTAATTTTACCTACCGGGCATCAACGATTACTCGTTGTCGGAACCGCCCAGACCTGCGTTCAGCAGTTCTGCAAGGCTCGCGGATGCATCTTCGGCAGTCACCTGCGGTGCAGCTGGCAGTTCGCCCGCTGCGCGACGACGCATACGATCCTGGTGGTACGCATAACCGGTACCGGCCGGGATCAGACGACCCACGATAACGTTCTCTTTCAGACCGCGCAGTTCATCACGTTTACCTGCAACAGCCGCTTCGGTCAGGACACGAGTGGTTTCCTGGAACGATGCAGCAGAGATGAATGAGTCAGTAGAAAGCGATGCTTTCGTAATACCCATCAATTGACGTTCAAACTTCGCAGGGAACTTGTTCTGAGCCAAGACAGCTTGGTTCTCTTGAACAACACGGATGTAATCCACTTGTTCACCTTTGATGAAGCTTGTATCACCACCATCGATGATATCAACTTTACGCAACATTTGACGTACGATAACTTCAATATGCTTATCGTTGATTTTTACACCTTGGAGACGGTAAACGTCTTGAACTTCGTTCACGATGTAGTTAGTTAAAGCAACTTCACCTTTCAAGCGTAAGATGTCATGTGGATTTTGTGGACCATCAGAAATGGTTTCACCACGGTTCACATGTTCGCCTTCAAACACGTTGATTTGACGCCATTTTGGAATCAACTCTTCGTAAATTTCAGAACCGTCATCTGGAGTAATCACTAAACGGTTCTTACCTTTGGTCTCTTTACCGAAGCTTACGATACCAGACACTTCTGCCAAGATCGCATGTTCTTTCGGCTTACGTGCTTCGAACAAGTCAGCAACACGTGGAAGACCACCGGTAATATCACGAGTACGTGAAGATTCTTGTGGTACACGACCGATAACGTCACCCACACCAATTGTTTCGCCGTCGCGAACAGTCACAATTGTGTTTTGTGGTAAGAAGTAGAACTGTTCACCGCCATCAGTTGTATCTAATACGATTGCTGGACGTAAATCTTTACCAGAAGCAGGACGTGCTGTTACAGGCAAGATTTCAACAGTTGTCATACCAGTTGCATCATCAGTTTTAGATGTTGCAGTTACACCATCAGCAATTTGGCTGAAACGTGCTTTACCAGCAACTTCTGTTACCAATGGATGCGTATGCGGATCCCATGTCGCAACGATACCACCAGCCTCAACAAGCTCACCATCTTTCAACAAGATGCTTGCACCGTAAGGAAGTTTGTAGCGTTCACGCTCACGGCCTAACTCATCGGCAATACCAATTTCACCTGAACGTGAAACTGAAACCAAGTGGCCTTTCGCATGTTGTACAGTTTTTACGTTATGGAAACGTACAGTACCTTTGTTACGTACTTGAACACTGTTTGCAGCAGAAGTTCGGCTTGCAGCACCACCCACGTGGAACGTACGCATTGTTAACTGTGTACCTGGTTCACCGATTGACTGTGCAGCCATTACACCTACTGACTCACCTGGGTTTACCAAGTGACCACGAGCAAGATCACGACCATAACATTTCGCACATACACCGAATGTTGATTCACATGCAATTACAGAACGTACTTTAACTTCATCGACACCAGCCTCTTCAAGCTGAGCTGCGATTTTCTCGTCAATTAACGTACCACGAGGTAATACAACTTCATCATCAGATGCACGACGTACATCTTCAGCAGTTACACGACCTAATACGCGGTCACGTAATGGCTCGATGACATCACCACCTTGAATGAATGGAGTCATCACTAGACCACCACTTGTACCACAATCTGGCTCAGTAATTACTAAGTCTTGTGCTACGTCTACAAGACGACGAGTCAAGTAACCAGAGTTCGCAGTTTTCAATGCAGTATCGGCCAAACCTTTACGCGCACCGTGTGTTGAAATGAAGTACTGGAGTACTGTCAAACCTTCACGGAAGTTCGCTTTAATTGGAGTCTCAATAATCGAGCCATCCGGTTTTGCCATCAAACCACGCATACCTGCAAGCTGACGAATCTGAGCCGCACTACCACGGGCACCAGAGTCAGACATCATATAGATACTGTTGAATGATTTTTGCTTCTCGTCTTCACCTTGTTTGTTTTTCACAAGTGTATAAGACAAGTTATCCATCATTGCTTTAGCAACTTGGTCGTTTGTACGCGCCCAAATATCGACAACTTTGTTATAACGTTCACCAGCAGTTACGAAACCTTGTTCGAACTGTTGTTCGATTTCACGAACTTCTGTTTCCGCTTTGTCAATAATTGTGTGTTTCGTAGGTGGAATTAACATGTCTTCCATACCTACAGATACACCTGAACGAGTCGCTTGACGGAAGCCCAAGTACATTAATTGGTCAGCGAAGATAACTGTATCTTTCAAACCAAGTTTACGGTAGCAAGAGTTGATTAACTTAGAGATGTTCTTTTTAGTCATCTCAAGGTTGATCATGTCGAAGCTTAAACCTTCTGGAACAACTTCCCAAAGTAAGCAACGACCTGGTGTTGTATCAACAATAATAGTTTGCTGTTCACGCTCACCATTTTCATTGATAACCGTTTGATGCACACGTACTTTAACACGAGCATGGATCGCAACTTGACCAGTTGCAAGTGCACGGTTTACTTCGTGAGTATCCGCAAACACCATGCCTTCACCTTTTGCGTTTACTGCATCACGAGTGATGTAGTAAAGACCCAAGACAACGTCCTGAGAAGGAACGATGATTGGCTCACCGTTTGCTGGTGACAAGATGTTGTTTGTTGACATCATCAATGCACGAGCTTCTAACTGTGCTTCAAGTGTCAATGGAACGTGTACCGCCATTTGGTCACCGTCGAAGTCGGCGTTGAACGCAGCACAGACGAGCGGGTGAAGACGGATTGCCTTACCTTCAATAAGAATAGGTTCAAATGCTTGAAGACCTAAACGGTGAAGTGTTGGCGCACGGTTCAACATTACTGGATGTTGACGAATTACAGATGCAAGAACGTCCCAAACTTCCGGAGTCTCACGCTCAACCATTTTCTTTGCAGCTTTAATGGTTGTTGCCTGACCTGAAGCTTGTAATTTCGCGAAAATGAATGGCTTGAATAATTCAAGTGCCATTTTCTTCGGAAGACCACATTGGTGAAGACGTAAAGTAGGACCTACAGTAATTACCGAACGACCAGAGTAGTCAACACGCTTACCTAACAAGTTCTGACGGAAACGACCTTGTTTACCTTTGATCATGTCTGCCAAAGATTTTAATGGGCGTTTGTTAGAACCAGTAATTGCACGACCACGACGACCGTTATCAAGCAACGCATCTACAGACTCTTGTAACATACGTTTTTCGTTACGTACGATGATGTCCGGCGCTGCAAGGTCAAGAAGACGCTTCAAACGGTTGTTACGGTTAATTACACGACGATATAAGTCGTTCAAGTCAGAAGTCGCGAAACGACCACCTTCAAGTGGAACTAATGGACGTAAATCTGGTGGAAGTACCGGAAGTACGTTCATTACCATCCATTCTGGCTTGTTGTTTGAGTCTTTGAATGCTTCCATCAATTTCAAGCGCTTAGACGCTTTTTTCAACTTCGTTTCAGAAGTTGTTTGAGGAATTTCTTCACGTAAACGTGAAATTTCAGCTTCAAGGTCGATGTCTTTCAACAAGTCTTGAACTGCTTCTGCACCCATTTTTGCAACAAATTCGTCGCCGTGCTCTTCTAGAGCAGTAAAGTATTCTTCATCATTAAGAAGTTGATACTTTTCAAATGGTGTCATACCAGGATCAGTAACAACGTATGATTCGAAATACAATACACGTTCGATATCACGAAGTGTCATATCAAGTAATAAACCGATACGGGATGGTAACGATTTTAAGAACCAGATATGTGCAACTGGAGAAGCAAGCTCAATGTGACCCATACGTTCACGACGAACTTTTGCTGTAGTTACTTCAACGCCACATTTTTCACAAATGACGCCTTTGTATTTCATACGCTTGTATTTACCACACAAGCATTCGTAATCTTTTACTGGACCAAAGATTTTGGCACAGAACAAACCATCACGTTCTGGTTTGAACGTACGATAGTTGATTGTCTCAGGTTTTTTAACTTCACCATGAGACCATGACTTAATCATTTCTGGTGACGCAAGACCAATACGGATACGGTCGAACTCAACTGGTGCATGACCATCTGAGTCCGTTTTCTTACGCATGATATCGAGCAAGTCTTTCAATTTTTTTCTCCGTGTGTCGGGAAGCCTCGCTTACCCGACTGGGTCACAAATATTGTTTTTACCTAAAAAATCGTGAGTCTTACGACTTAGTCACCATTTTTTAGTTCAATGTTGATACCTAAAGAACGGATCTCTTTGGTCAATACGTTGAACGATTCAGGCATACCCGGATCCATATAATGGTTACCATCTACAATATTCTTATAGATGCGAGTACGACCTTCAACGTCATCCGACTTCACTGTAAGCATTTCTTGGAGTGTATATGCTGCACCGTATGCTTCAAGTGCCCATACTTCCATCTCACCGAAACGCTGACCACCGAATTGTGCTTTACCACCAAGCGGTTGTTGTGTAACAAGTGAGTAAGAACCAGTTGAACGCGCATGCATCTTGTCATCAACCAAGTGGTTCAATTTAAGCATGTACATGTAACCAACAGTTACTGGACGGTCAAACTGTTCACCTGTACGTCCATCAAACAATACTGTTTGACCCGTACGTGAAATGTCAGCCAATTCAAGTAAGTCTTTAATTTGACTTTCTTCAGCACCATCAAATACAGGAGTAGCTAAAGGCACACCCGCACGCAAGTTACCTGCAAGCGCTAGAATTTCTTCATCAGTCAAGCTATCAAGATCTTCTTGCTCACCGCCTACTTTGTTATAAATCTTGTCTAAGAATTCGCGCAGTTCTAAAACTGTACGTTGTTCTTTCAACATTTTTTCGATTTTGTCACCAAGCCCTTTAGCCGCCATACCCAAGTGAGTCTCTAGAATCTGACCCACGTTCATACGAGATGGTACACCCAGCGGGTTCAATACGATATCTACCGGCACACCGTTAGCATCATGTGGCATGTCTTCAACAGGTAAGATGTTAGATACAACACCTTTGTTACCGTGACGACCAGCCATCTTATCACCAGGCTGAATACGACGTTTAACAGCTAAGTAAACTTTAACAACTTTTAATACACCAGTTGTTAATTCATCACCTGTTGCAAGCTTACGTTTCTTCTCAGCGAATTTCTCATCGATTTCTGCGCTCTTCTCTTTCAAGAACACTTGAATTTGAGTTAAACGCTCAGCGATTGCTTCATCTGCTGGTTGAATTTCAAGTAAGTCAACAAGCTCTAAACCAGATAATAAATCTTTAGAAAGTTTATCACCACGTTTAGTTGAACCACCGCCATTAGACTCTTGGCCTTTAAGCAAACGAATTACACGCTCACGAGCCGCTTCTTCGAAGATCTTGTATTCTTCTTTCAAGTCTTTACGATAAGAATCAAGCTGTGCTTTTTCAATTGCTAAAGCACGGTCATCTTTCTCTAAGCCATCACGAGTGAAGACTTGAACGTCAATAACTGTACCTTTAGTACCAGATGGAACACGTAAAGATGAGTCTTTAACGTCAGCTGCTTTCTCACCAAAAATTGCACGAAGCAGTTTTTCTTCAGGAGTTAACTGAGTTTCACCTTTAGGCGTTACTTTACCAACTAAGATGTCACCAGCAGTAACTTCAGCACCGATATAAACGATACCTGATTCATCAAGTTTAGAAAGCGCAGCTTCACCTACGTTAGGAATATCGGCAGTAATTTCTTCTGCACCTAACTTAGTATCACGTGCTACACATGACAATTCTTGAATGTGAATAGAGGTTAAACGGTCTTCTTGAAGTACACGCTCAGATAACAAGATCGAGTCTTCGTAGTTGTAACCATTCCATGTCATGAACGCTACACGCATGTTTTGACCAAGCGCAAGTTCACCCATGTCTGTTGACGGACCGTCTGCCAAGATGTCACCACGAGCAACTTTGTCGCCCAAGTTCACGATAACATTTTGGTTAATACAAGTATTTTGGTTTGAACGCGTATATTTGATGAGGTTATAGATATCTACACCTGCCTCACCTGCAACCATTTCATCTTCGTTTACACGAATAACGATACGAGAAGCATCTACATATTCAATTACACCGCCACGGTTTGCGATTACACACACACCAGAGTCACGTGCAACGTTCGCTTCCATACCTGTACCTACAAGCGGTTTATCCGCACGTAAAGTAGGAACTGCCTGACGTTGCATGTTTGAACCCATGAGCGCACGGTTTGCGTCATCGTGTTCAAGGAATGGAATAAGTGATGCAGCAACAGATACTACCTGCTGTGCAGAAACGTCCATATGCGTTACTTTTTCAGGCGGCATACGTACGAATTCACCTTGATGACGAACAGAAACGAATTCTTCTGTTAAGTTGCCATCTTTATCTACTGCAGAGTCGGCCTGTGCAATAACAGTACCTACTTCTTCAATTGCAGATAAATATTCAACATCATCAGTTACACGACCATCTACAACTTTGCGGTATGGAGTTTCCAAGAAACCGAAGTCATTCGCTTTTGCGTATACAGAAAGCGAGTTGATCAAACCAATGTTTGGACCTTCAGGAGTTTCAATTGGACAAACACGACCATAGTGAGTTTGGTGTACGTCACGTACTTCGAATCCTGCACGTTCACGTGTTAAACCACCAGGACCAAGCGCAGATACACGACGTTTATGTGTAATCTCAGATAATGGGTTGTTTTGGTCCATAAACTGAGATAACTGGCTTGAACCAAAGAATTCTTTGATTGCAGCAGCAACTGGTTTTGCATTAATCAAATCTTGTGGAGACAAGTTATCTGTTTCTGCTTGGCTTAAACGCTCTTTAACAGCACGCTCAACACGAACTAAACCTACACGGAATTGGTTCTCTGTCATTTCACCAACAGAACGTACACGACGGTTACCTAAGTGGTCGATATCGTCGACTTCACCTTTACCGTTACGGATTTCAACCAATGTACGTAATACATCGATAATATCTTCGTGCGATAAAATACCTTCAACTTCGCGTGACTTCTGATCAGTACCAACTTCGTAAGGACGACCTAAACGACGGTTGAACTTCATACGACCTACTGGAGATAAGTCATAGCGTTCAGAAGAGAAGAACAAGTTATTGAATAAGTTTTCAGCAGCTTCTTTTGTTGGTGGTTCGCCTGGACGCATTACTTTGTAGATTTCTACCAATGCTTCTTCACGACCTGTCGTGGTATCTGCACGTAAAGTATCTGCAACGAATGAACCACGGTCGATGTCATTGGTGAATAGAATGTTAAATTGTTTAACACCACCTTCAGCCAATTTCCCCATCACTTCATGGCTTAACAGAGTATTTGCAGCAATTACTTCACCATCACGTAGAGTAATATCTTCAGCAGTGATACGCTCATATAAGTATTCATCAGGAACTGAAAGCTTAGTTAAACCTGCAGCTTCCATTTGACGTACATGACGAGCATTAATACGTTTACCTTGCTCAACAATGACTTTACCTTCATTGTCAGTAATATCAAATTGAGCCATTTCACCACGTAAACGCTCAGGTACGAGGTCAATTTGATAGCTACCCATGTCAAGATACACAGGTACTTTTTCATAGAACAAATTCAAGATCTGTTCATTGTTATAACCTAGTGCACGTAACACAACTGTAGCAAGTAATTTACGACGACGGTCGATACGTACGTAAACTAAGTCTTTTGCATCAAATTCGAAGTCTAACCATGAACCACGGTAAGGAATGATACGTGCTGAATACAACACTTTACCACTTGAGTGGGTCTTACCTTTATCATGGTCAAAGAATACGCCTGGCGAACGGTGTAATTGAGATACGATTACACGCTCAGTACCGTTGATAACAAAGGTACCATTTTCAGTCATGAGTGGAATTTCACCCATATAGACTTCTTGTTCGCGTACGTCTTCGCGATCTTTAATAATCAAACGAATTTTAACGCGCATTGGTGCCGCATAAGTCGAGCCACGAAGAATACATTCGCGTACATCGAACTCAGGTTTACCAAGGCTATACTCAACAAATTCTAAAGCAGCATTGCCAGAATAACTTTCGATAGGAAAAACTGAACGAAATGCGGCTTGGAGACCGATATCTTCGCGGTTTTTTGGTGATTTGCCATCTTGTAAAAATGTTCTGTACGAGTCGACTTGAATCGCGAGCAAGTACGGAGCATCCATAACACTAGGCAATTTACCAAAATTCTTACGGATCCGTTTCTTTTCGGTATATGAG
>OKVW01000753.1_pt1 | contig 16765 bp, 16 predicted proteins | sample 1606991 | NCBI WGS metagenome assembly OKVW01 (sample SAMN03281021, study PRJEB24777) | human gut metagenome | isolation source: fecal sample PR177 from 1 month old male Malay infant, vaginal delivered...
ATGACGGAATTCTCTAAACATATGCGCGGCGTAAACGTGGTTGCCCTGTACGGCGGCCAGCGTTATGACGTGCAGTTGCGCGCCCTGCGTCAGGGTCCGCAGATCGTTGTCGGTACCCCGGGTCGTCTGCTGGACCACCTGAAGCGCGGCACCCTGGACCTCTCTAAACTGAGCGGTCTGGTACTGGATGAAGCAGATGAAATGCTGCGCATGGGCTTTATCGAAGACGTAGAAACCATTATGGCGCAGATCCCGGAAGGGCATCAGACCGCGCTGTTCTCCGCCACCATGCCGGAAGCTATCCGTCGCATTACCCGTCGCTTTATGAAAGAGCCGCAGGAAGTGCGCATTCAGTCCAGCGTGACGACTCGCCCGGATATCAGCCAGAGCTACTGGACTGCCTACGGCATGCGTAAAAACGAAGCGCTGGTGCGTTTCCTGGAAGCGGAAGACTTTGATGCGGCGATTATCTTCGTCCGTACCAAAAACGCGACCCTGGAAGTAGCTGAAGCGCTGGAGCGTAATGGCTACAACAGCGCGGCGCTGAACGGCGACATGAACCAGGCGCTGCGTGAGCAGACTCTGGAACGCCTGAAAGATGGTCGTCTGGATATCCTGATTGCGACTGACGTTGCGGCCCGTGGCCTGGACGTTGAGCGTATCAGCCTGGTGGTGAACTACGACATCCCAATGGATTCTGAATCCTACGTTCACCGTATCGGCCGTACTGGTCGTGCCGGTCGTGCTGGCCGCGCGCTGCTGTTCGTTGAGAACCGCGAGCGTCGTCTGCTGCGCAACATCGAACGCACCATGAAGCTGACCATTCCTGAAGTGGAACTGCCTAACGCGGAGCTGCTGAGCAAGCGTCGTCTGGAAAAATTCGCCGCGAAAGTTCAGCAGCAGCTGGAAAGCAGCGATCTGGATCAGTACCGTGCACTGCTGGCGAAAATCCAGCCGACGGCGGAAGGTGAAGAGCTGGACGTGGAAACGCTGGCTGCTGCGCTGCTGAAGATGGCTCAGGGCGAACGTTCGCTGATCGTTCCGCCGGACGCGCCGATGCGTCCACGTCGTGAATTCCGCGATCGTGACGATCGTTTCGACCGTCGTGGCGACCGTAATGATCGCGGCCCGCGCGGCGATCGCGAAGATCGTCCGAAGCGTGAGCGTCGTGACGTGGGTGACATGGAGCTGTATCGCATTGAAGTGGGTCGCGATGACGGCGTTGAAGTGCGTCATATCGTTGGCGCGATCGCCAATGAAGGCGATATCAGCAGCCGTTACATCGGTAACATCAAGCTGTTCGCTTCTCACTCCACCATTGAGCTGCCGAAAGGGATGCCGGGCGAAGTGCTGCAGCACTTTACTCGTACCCGTATCCTGAACAAGCCGATGAACATGCAGCTGCTGGGCGATGCGCAGCCGCGCACCGAACGTCGTGGCGGCGGTGAGCGTCGCGAAGGCGGCCGTGGCTTCGGTGGCGAACGTCGTGAAGGCGGTCGTGGTGAAGGACGTCGTTTCAGCGGCGAACGTCGTGAAGGCCGTGCGCCGCGTCGTGACGATGCATCCGCGCCGCGCCGCGATGACTCAGCCGGTCGCCGTCGCTTCGGTGGCGATGCGTAATCAACGCCGCCCGCTAGCGTAAACTAAATAATACAGCCCCGATCGTCATGATTGGGGCTTTTTTTATTCCCTTTGTACTCGTGTACTGGTACAGTGCGTCATGCTCAACGTGAGCGAAGTATTTTCGACTGGAGAATTCGGTAAATGGCGACACTAACCACTACGGCAACCCGTCCGTCTCTGTTTGGCGGCGTGGTGATTATCGGCGGCACGATTATCGGCGCGGGCATGTTCTCGCTGCCGGTGGTGATGTCCGGCGCGTGGTTTTTCTGGTCGCTGGCGGCGCTGGTCTTCACCTGGTTCTGCATGCTGCACTCCGGTTTGATGATCCTCGAGGCCAATCTTAACTACCGCATCGGCTCCAGCTTCGACACCATTACCAAAGACCTGCTCGGCAAGGGCTGGAACCTGGTGAACGGTGTATCAATCGCCTTTGTGCTCTATATCCTGACCTACGCCTATATTTCGGCGAGCGGTTCGATCCTCCACCACACCTTCAGTGAACTGTCGCTGAAGGTGCCGGCGCGCGCGGCGGGCTTCGGCTTTGCGCTGCTGGTGGCGTTTATCGTCTGGATGAGCACCAAAGCGGTGAGCCGCATGACGGCTATCGTACTGGGCGCTAAGGTGATCACCTTCTTCCTGACCTTCGGTAGCCTGCTCGGGCACGTCGAGCCGACGACGCTATTTAACGTTGCGGAGAAGAATGCCTCCTATGCGCCATACCTGCTGATGACGCTCCCGTTCTGCCTGGCCTCGTTTGGCTATCACGGCAACGTGCCGAGCCTGATGAAATACTACGGAAAAGATCCGCGCACCATCATCCGCTGCTTAACCTACGGTACGCTGCTGGCGCTGGGTCTGTATGTCGTTTGGCTGCTGGTGACGATGGGTAACATCCCTCGTCCGCAGTTTATCGACATTGCGCAGAAGGGCGGCAACATTGATGTGCTGGTGCAGGCGTTGAGCGGCGTGCTGAATAGTCGGAGTCTGGATCTGCTGCTGGTGGTGTTCTCGAACTTTGCTGTCGCCAGTTCGTTCCTCGGCGTGACGCTGGGGCTGTTCGACTACCTGGCGGATCTGTTTGGCTTTGACGATAGCGCGATGGGACGCTTTAAAACCGCGCTGCTGACCTTTATCCCGCCGATGATTGGCGGACTGGTGAAACCCGATGGTTTCCTCTACGCCATCGGCTATGCTGGCCTGGCGGCGACGATCTGGGCGGCGATTGTACCGGCGCTGCTGGCTCGCGCCTCACGCAAACGCTTCGGCAGCCCACAGTTCCGCGTTTGGGGCGGAACGCCAATGATTGTGCTGATCCTGCTCTTTGGCCTCGGCAATGCGGTTGTACATATCCTGTCGAGCGTCAATCTGCTGCCGGTTTATCAGTAAGTTTTATTTTATCTGAGCCAGAATTACCGATCTGGCTCAATATATATATGCATACATTCTCTTATTATCAGATAAAGGTTATTTTAAATAAGGGAATGTTTATATGCCTGAGCAGGACATAACTTTGCGCAAACTGGAGATTTTTCTGGGATATATGGATACCATGAATATTTCTAAGACGGCAGAAATCATGCATATTTCTCCGGTTAGCGTACATCGTGCCTTGCATTCTTTGGAGGATAATTTACGCTGCGATCTTTTCACACACAATGGCCGGAATTTACATCCCCTCCCCGGCGCATGGGTAATGCAAAAGCAGGCCCGCGAGGTGATCAATGCAATGGAACGCTGTATTTATCTGACGCGTGAGGCTTCAGGATACCATTCTCCTGCATTACGCTTAGGCCTACTCTATTCACTAGTATTAAAAACGGCACCGCAGATAGTACAGGGATTGAAGAAGCGGCGCCCTGAGCTTTCAATTGAGTTTATCATGAACTCTAATAAGAAATTATTAGAAGCGCTAAATGAAGGCAATATCGATGCGGCATTAATCTCTACGCCCGATGAGTATAATTCAAATTTATTTGAAACCTGGACGATATTTTCGGATTCGATTTATTTAGCGGTTCCTGTACAGGATGCGGATACGCTACAAACCCCCGTTGATCTCTCTCGTTTACAGAGTAAAAAATTTATTGCCTTGAGTGAAGGGTTCGCAACCTGGAGAGGTTTTCAGCAGGCCTTCCGTATCGCTGGCTTTGAGCCGGATATTGCGGTTCGGGTACACGATATTTTTTCGTTAATGAGCATGGTTAATGCTGGAGTGGGGTACACTCTCATACCCGGACGCATGCGCGGGCTTTTTCGGAGTGGGATACGCCTGCTACCTTTGCAGGAAGCCTATCGCATGGAACAAGAAATTTCGCTCGTTTTTCCCCGTAGTCAGGAAAATCATCCTGGACTGCTATCTCTTCTCGCAGAATGCCGTATGTATGCCAGGCAGCTTATGCGGGAGGATAACGATGTAGACAAAGTCCCATGATTTCCTGAGTAATCCGCTGATAAACCTGAGCTTCGCCGTACATGGCGACGGCGAGCCATCGGGAGGTACTAACTAAGGCGATTTTCAGACGGATATGATCGCCGGTGATGGTGTTGGTTAACGCGTGGGTCAGAGCCTGGCGGCTAAGTGAGCATAAGGTGAAAATGGCCGACTCCTGCCTAGTGATGATCTGATTCTTCAACGCACATCCGATGACGCAGCGCTGCAGCTTGTTTCGCAGTTCGTCAGAGGTGCCGCTGATAAACGCAAAGCCGATTCGGTGTTCGGGTTTATCACCCAGTAGCTTTTGCCGGAAAACCTCCTCTTCCTCCTGGGTGCACAGTGAGGCCTGTATCGCGATTTGCCCGGGCTTCATACGTTGAAATGAATACATAAGTCTCCCTGGCGCCTGTTGCATAAAACAACAGGCGCATGCGGTTAAAAGAACGGGGCTAAAGAGATATAGAGCGCAGACGGCGCCAACAGGCAGCCCAGGCCGGTATAGAAGGTGGCTGTCATTGCGCCATAAGGTACAAGTTTCGGGTCAGTCGCCGCCAGCCCTGCCGCCACGCCGCTAGTAGATCCCATCAGCCCGCCATATACAATGGCTGCAGCGGGAGAGTTCAGTCCGGCGGCTTTCGCCACCAGCGGCGTGACAATCATGATGGCGATAGATTTAATCACCCCGGCAGCGATACTGAGCGCGATAACATCGGAACTTGCGCCAAGCGCCGCACCGGTAACCGGGCCGACGATAAAGGTCACCGCGCCGCCGCCGATAGTCGCCATGCTGACCGCATCGGTATAGCCGAAGGCCCAGGCGACAATCGCTCCCAGGTAAAAGGAGAGCACGGTGGAGACGACCAGCGCCAGCGCGCCCGCGAGGCCCGCTTTTTTCAGCTCGTCAAGCTTCACGCCAAAGGCGGTGGCGATAATGGCAAAATCACGGAACATGCCGCCGCCCATCAGCGCAATACCGCTAAAAAGCGTGATGTCGGAAAGCCCTTTTTTGCCGCCGGTGAGTTCGCCGCCGAGCCAGGCCAGCAGCAGGCCTGCGGCAATGGCGATCGCCGAACTGTGAATTTTACCGCGAAAGACGTGGGTCGAGATCCAAGCCGCGACCCAGCAGACAATGCCAACCACCACAAAAGCGGTGATCAGGGCATTGCTGGTGAAGTTACTGGTAAGAATCTTTGTAAGTTGTTCCATTCTTTATGCTCTCCACCGGTTAGTCTGCTGAACGTGTCATCGTGCTTTTGCTGCCGATTTTGCTCAGTGGTTTAATCAGCAGAAAACCAATCACGACTGCGCCAAGGCCTGCAATAAGCGCCACCGGGCCTCCTTTGAGCGCGGCCACAACGTTCTGGTTCGCGGACATGGCGACAACAATAGGGATATACATCGCATTCCAGAATCCAACCCCCTGTTCGGCGGGTTTAGACAACAGCCCCTTTTCCGTCAACTTCTGGGAAATAACGACTAAAAACAGCATGGCAAAGCCGACGCCGCCGATATTGGCGGAAATTCCAAGCAGCAAACCCAAAAGATCGCCGACAATTAACCCGGCGAACATGCACAATCCCATTAACATCAATCCGTAAATAATCATGATGTTTCTCTTTCTATAACCACACTAAAAGCATAAGAGACTACCCGAACCGGGAAATGACAATAAAGTAAGACAAGGGCTTTTAGCACAGTATGTTTTTATGATGCGGACAGTCAACAGTAAATTTATTCGTACACACCCTGCCTGTCATATCAGCGAAATGTTTATCGCTGATATGACTGAGGCATAATGGTTATATCACAAAGGAATTCCGCACTATTTATTTAGTATTAAAAACGTGACGTTCTACTCAGCGGCAATTTCGAATAAGACCATGCCTGGGTTTACGCGATCGCCTGCGTTCACCTCCAATGACTTTAATACGCCAGCCTCCGGTGAGGCGACAGGCATTTTCATTTTCATGGCTTCAAGAATAACAATCGGCTGGCCTTTTTCAATTTTGTCGCCTACGGCGGCTTTAACTTCATCGACCACACCCGGTACTTTTGATTTAACTTCAGACATATTAATTTCCTTTAATATATATCATTGAAAGATGTTTTATTAACCCGTCGACGTCTTGTCGCGTCATTAATTCGACATCGGTCTCACCTTTAGCCAGCAGGGTCAGACTCCTGCTAAACCACTCTTTGATATTGATAGAAAAACCGTTTGGTAAATTAATTTCTCCATCAATACGTACTGAATATTGCTGGGCAATATCTGTCAGAACAGAGTAACAATCGCTTAACGCCATTTCGTGCCAGGGCGTTATGCGAATATCTAAATCGGAGCGACTGTCCGTCCATAGCCAGGGCGTCGTCATCTCCAGCGCCACCGACCCCCACACGCCAAGCCCGGTTTCCGGCCCACGCCACGCCTGACGCAGGGCGCTAAAGGCGCGTATCGCGCTGGTACGGTTGACGGCAGGCAGGATGGCCGTTTGTTCCGGTGTTGACACGCGCGTGACGGCCTGTAATGAAGCAACCGTCGCCAGCCGTAGACGCTGCCCTTGCCAGCGCTGCGGAAAGCAAAAGCCCAGGGAAATACTCGCTTCATCACGGATGCCCCTGCGCACGATGCCGGGGAGATATCCGGAAAGCAGATAGTCCCGCAACTCTTCCCGCAATGAGGCGGGTAGGGCACTAAACGCGCCGTTCAACTGCCTCGCAATCAGCCGCAGTTCAGCGCTCTCCAGCCAGCACAAAGTATGGCGTTGCAGGGCGCTCATCGCTGTTTGCTCCATGCCGGATCGTTTTTCGCTTGTTGCTGTAAATCCCGCTGTGCTGCAAGCAGGGCGTCAAACTGCGAGGTGGCCTGCGGACCGATAATATCTACCGGCGCGGCTTTTGCCGCTTCCTCCCCTGGAACAGTAACGGGGTAGAGGCGGATATGGGTGGCGCTGGCTTGGGTTTGTAGCTGCGTACTGACCCGGCAAACTCGCCCCTTGATACGTAAAATCGTCCGTGCCGTCCGCTCCACAATTTCCCGGTGATGGGCGGTAGTCGCCATCACCACCATGTCATATTCCGGCGTGGTGCGCCGACGCTTCCAGGTCTGGATTTTGCCCTGCAAATTACACAGGTGGCCGTTCGTTGCCACGGGAAAGCTGTCGCCGGTTGGCAGGCCGCCGACGATAACTTCCCGCCAGTCACCGCCCTGCGGCGCGGCGACCAGCGAGATATCTTCCCGCAGCGGAAGGCCGTCCAGGATCAGCCAACCGAACTCCTGGCAACCGTAGACATCATGCAGCCCATATCCCAGTGAAGCGCAAAGCGGAACCAGCGCTTCATCAAGGGGGGTGCCTGCGGTAATCAGCATCAGCGTTTTTGGTAAATACGCCTGCAGGTTCATCTTTAGCGCCTGTTCCAGCGTGGCGCGTAAAAATGAGGACTCTCCCACCACCACATCCGGCTGCTGGCGACACAGGGCAATGAGCAGCGCGTCCCGGCATGAGCGGGATAAAAACGACCAGTGCAGACCACTCTCATCCAGCGCCTGACGCGTGAACACATTCACCAGCGGCGCGTAGGTCACCACCATATGCTGCCCAGCGGTTACGCCGCATTCCGCCAGCACACGCTTACCCGCCGCGGAACGCAACAGCAGTTCGTTCTGCGTTACGCCGACGATGTTCTGAAATGCGCTACTGCCGGTGGTAAAGGTAACCAGCGCAAGATTTAACGGCGTGTGAATCTCCTCGATAACGTGAGCCGCCGTGGGGCCAGCGATACCTTTATCGCTAAGCGTACGGCGCGGCATTTCCGCTAACGTGGGGATACCCTGCTGGGCGTCAACCAGCCATTCGAGCATTGCAATGGGATCGTTCATCGCGCGCACTCCTGAATCAGGCCGGCAAGTAACGCGCCGCGACCGCCCGATACTCCTCGCGCATCTGCGCCAGAATCACATTGCGCATTTTTCTGCCGCCGCGATCTTCGCCTGCGCTCCCACGCCCCTGCGGGCCTGTCGACGTCACGCCAGCCGCTTGTTTCTGTTGGCGCACCTCTGCGATATGGCGAACGATCGCCTCTTTCATCTCCGGGATCGCCTTGATCAGTTCTTCCACCCCGCCCAGTTGCCAGAAGAACTCCGGTCCGGCCGCGAAGACCGGATTAGTGCGGGAAAGCTCGCTCAGACGCTCCACGTCCTGGCGGGTAATGCGCGCGATGCTGCTCAGCGGCATTACGTGGATCATGGTGCCAAATTCCGATGTCAGGCTCAGGATATGGTCGGCTTGCAAACCGTGGCAGAGGAACGCGCCGCTAATGGCGCGGCCGATGACCATCGCGATAATCGGATGCCCGGCATGGCGCGCCTCAGCCAGCGCCAGCTGATAGGCACCGGTCGCTTTATTCATACCAATTATCTCTTCCAGTTTGCCCGGTCCGTTGCCGGGAGTGTCAACAATCAGCACCAGCGGACGTTTCTCGCCGACGGGCTTGTCTTTATCCATCGCCAGCGTGCGATACACCGCCAGCGCCATTTTATATCCCTCTTCCAGCCCGATAACTCCGGCGTACACCACCGGAAAACGCGGGTTAAAGGTCATGGCGTCGTTAGCAATAACGGTGCAGATTTCACCGTTAATGCGGGCGCTGCCGACGACGGCTCCCGGTCCATAATCTTCATAAGGCAGCTTGAGATCCGCCAACGCGTTCTCTTCGAAGCTATTTTCGTCAACAAGCAGATCGATAGCGGCGCGGCCCTGGCCGAGTAAATTTTCCATTATGCTTCCTCCACCGGCAGGCGTTTAACGTTGCTCAGGAACGTCTCGAGATCCATATCCACCAGCGACTGGGGCGCGGTATTGCCTGCCATAGCCCAGACATCCCGTGCATCTGATGGCTCTGACTCGCTGATTTTTTTCGTGAGCGCCATCTGGGCGCGTACTTTCGCTTCGCTGCCGATGCGGCGCATGGCTTCAATCTGCGGCCAGGGCAGGTCGGCAATCAGCGCGGCCTGCTGGTGGAAAGCCGTTAGCGAGTCGGCAATCAGGTAGTTACAGTCTCCGACGATGTACTTATGCTTACCGCCGGTGGTGCGGAACACCAGCGCGCGGTCCGAGGCGTCAAACTCGCTGCGGCCCATCTCCTGTTCGATGACCTCCGGCCCGGTCAGCCCCAGGCGGCCCGATTCACTCATCACGATGATGTCGGTGGCGGCGGCGACAAAACCCATCCCGCCAAAGCAGCCGATCTTGCTGCCGATCATCGCCACGACCGGGACGCGACCGCGCAGGGTTTGCAGCATGTCCATACACTCGGCGTGGGCCAGTAGCCCGGCGTTAGCCTCATGCAGGCGCACGCCGCCGGTTTCAAAGGAGATGAGAACGATCGGGCGGCGGGCCGGGTCGGTGGTCTGCGCCGCCAGTTCGTCCGCCAGCATCAGCGCGCCGACCATTTTTGCGCCGCCCACCTCGCCCACCGCACCGCCGATAAAGCGTCCTTCCTGGGAGATGACAATGGCCGGGTGCTGGCCGAGCAGGCCGATGCCGGTAACGATGCCGTCGTCAAACTCCACCGCTTCATTCAGCACGGGCAGGTGCGGGCTGGTTCGTTTGTCCGCCGGGCCGATCAGTTCAGTAAAGGTGCCTTTATCCACCAGCGAGCTGGCGCGAACGCGGGCGCTGGCTTCCAGAAAACGCAGATCATTCATGATGGGTTTCTCCCGGCATAGCCTGCTGTAACGCTTGCTGAATTCTTAACGCGACGACCGCAGGCGTGGCGTTGTTGTCATTGATGCTGACCTGCATGTTGCCCAGGGGGCCGCTGTCCAGAAATCGTTTCAGTACGATTTCCCAGATATGATCGAAACCGGTCACCGGCGTGCAGATGCTGACTTCAATCCCGCCCGCCAGCGCTTTCGGCTCCAGCAGGATCTCCAGATCGCCGGAGCCAACAACGCCGCAGTGCACGGTTTGCTGCAGAGATGCTCTTTCGTGGGTGCCGCTGAAATGATGTGATATTTGATGTAGAGCCATGTCCTTTTCCCCTACCAGTTACGGAATCGAGTGGGCGGGTTATAGAGTCCGCCAGACCAGTCAACCAGATCGCGAATGCTTTTCGCCGCCAGCATCTGACGGTTGGCACGGCGACGGTCAATGCCTAAATCTTCCGGCGTTTTGACAATGCCTGCCTCCCGCAGCTGTGCGGTCTGTTCCGGATCGGCGGCAAGGCCAATTCCGGTGTAGCCCGCCACGGCGCGAATGGCCGCCATGCGCTGTTCCAGCCCTTCGCAGCGGTGCAGATAGGCGATGCCCTCTTCGGTCAGTACGTGGGTGACGTCATCGGCGTAGACCATCACCGGCGGCAGGGCGAGGTTGGCTTTTTCCGCCAGTTCCCAGGCGTCCAGCTTGTCGACGAAAGCGGGCTGGCGCTTCTCGCGGAAGGTTTCCTGCATCTGCACCACCAGACGTTTGCCGCGCGGCATATCGCCAATTAGCTGCTTTTGGGTGGCGTTAAACTCTTCGCCGCATTTCAGCCAGGATTGCGTTGCATGACGGCGGCCTTTGGCGTCGCAGCCCATATTCGGCGCGCCGCCAAAGCCCGAAACGCGGCTGGCGGTGGCGGTGCTACTGTTTCCGTACTTATCGATCTGCAAAGTGCCGCCGATAAACATGTCCAGCGCGTAGTGACCCGCAGCCTGGGCGAAGGCGCGGTTGGAGCGTAGCGTGCCGTCCTGGCCGATATAAAAGATATCCGGGCGTTCGGCGACATATTTTTCCATGCCCAGTTCGCCGCCGAAGCAGTGCACCGACTGGATCCAGCCGCTTTCGATCGCCGGGATCAGCGTTGGATGCGGGTTGAGTACCATATGGGTACAGACTTTGCCTTTCAGCCCAAGCTCGTCGCCGTAGGTGGGTAGCAGTAGCTCAATGGCGGCAGTGAAGAAGCCAATACCGTGGTTAATGCGCTCAACGCCGTATTCGGCATAGATACCTTTCAGCGCCATCATTGCCATCAGCACATGGGTGTCAGTAATAAGTCCCGGATCGCGGGTAAACAGCGGCTCGACATAGAACGGACGCGGCGCTTCAATCACCGCATTTACCCAGTCGCCGGGGATATCCACGCGCGGCACTTTATCGACAATCTTGTTGACCTGCGCGATCACAATTCCCTGGCGGAAGTGGGTGGCTTCGGTAATAACAGGAGTATCTTCGGTGTTAAAGCCGGTGTAGAGATTGCCGTCTTTATCCGCTTCAAAGGCGGTGATTAGCGACACGCGCGGCGTGAGGTCGACAAAGTAGCGGCTGAACAGCTCCAGATAGGTGTGGATGGCCCCGAGCTTGATCTTACCGTCCTGGATCAGCTTCGCCAGACGTCCATCCTGCGGCCCGGCATAGGCGAAATCGAGCTTTTCAGCGATGCCCTTTTCAAACAAATCCAGATGGATGGACAACGGTACGGATGACTGCACCATATGCAGGCCGGAGATCTTTTGCGGATCAAGCTGGCACAGGCATTCGGAGAGAAAATCCGCCTGTTTCTGGTTATTACCCTCGATATTGACGCGATCGAAGCTTCGAATAACGGCTTCCAGCGCGGCGACAGTATCTTTGGCGTCGATAATTTTGCCGTCACGAAAATACGGGGCCAGCTGATTCAGGCGCTGCGCCGTATCGTCCTTGAGTTGATGCCAGTTGTGCTCTTTTAGCATGGGTTGACTCCATTAATTCAGCAGGAATAGCGTGGAGATAAAGATCCGGGTGGCGATAGCCGAGACGATCAGACCGCTCACGCCCGCACCCATCGCTAGCGGCAGGATGATGGCGTAGGGGTTCTCATGGTTAACCTCTTTCTGCGCGATTTTTGCCGTCGTCGGCAGGCAGGAGACGCCCGCAATACCGATAGCCGGGTTATAACGCCCCTTCGAGATAAACCAGATAAACCAGCCGCCCAGCAGAGCGCCGACGGCGGAAATGGCCAGCGCGCCGATACCAAGGATCAGGATGATGGCAACTTTCGGGTCGAGAATAGTTTGCGCTTCACACAGCGTGCCCAGTAGCAGGCCGAGAAACAGCGTTGCGGTATAGGTCAGCGTGGATTCCAGTAATTTCTGAAACGGTTCGATCTCCGCCTCTTTAATAGCGATGCCGAGGAAGAACGAGAGGATCAGCGGCGCGGCGACCGGCAGCAGCAGGCACAACAGCAGGCAGGCGCAGACGGTAAAGATGAATTTCGCTTTCTTCGATACGGTGGGGTAGTCAATTTCAACTTCCATGCCACGGTATTTTTTCGGCACCAGCAGACGCACCAGGTACGGATAACCGGCATATGTCAGGCTCAGGTAGAGATAAGCGATAATGGCGATGGGGACGAACAGGTTCGGTGCCAGGATAAGGGAGGCAAAGAGCACCATCGGCCCATCTGCGCCGCCGATAGTGGCAATCGACGCGGCTTCGTTGGCGGGCAGGCCGAATACTTCAATACCCAGCAGCAGCGCGGCGAAGGTTCCCGCCTCGGCGAACAGAGCGACAACAATACTGGCCCAGGGGCGGAGCAAAATAAAGCTGATGTCGCTCATTGCGCCAATGCCGAAGAAAACGATACAGGCGATGAGGCCATTGCTAAAGGTGAAATTATAGACCGGCTGCAGGAAGTTTACCTGCATTAGGTTTACCAGCTCGTTAGGTTCGCTGACCATCGGGTCGAGAATTAAGGTCCCGGTTTGTCCGCCTGCCAGAAACAGTACCCCGGCGTTAACTGCAATCATACCAAGGCCCATCGGCACCATAATTAACGGTTCAAGCTTCCGACGGAATCCCATCCAGGCCAATATAAAGCCGAGAACAATTAACAGAAAACGTGCAATGGCTATTTTCGGGTCTTCAATAAAAAAAGTGCCAATGCCCGAAAAGAGCTTAACAAAGATATCCATAACTATATTCCTGATGGCAAAAGTAAAGTTCGCAAATTAATCGTCGGTGATATTTAACTTATTCATCATCTTGTTGACGCCAACGATGATGCCGACAACCGCAAATGAAATTACAATCGTTAAGCCATACGTTAATAAAGTATAAAAATAGATGTTCATATTCTTCCTTATGTCATATCTCCTTGCGGCTGGCGGCAAAGAAAATACATCGCCAGACACAGCGCTAATAAATCGGCCGAACCGCCTGGGCTGACCCACTTATCCATGCACCATGAATTAAAATCAGCCAGTTGCTGCTCGATCGCAGGGTTAAACATTCCGCCCTGCGTCACAAGACGCCGGGCATACTGCTTCATTTCCGCCAGCGCCTGCTGGCCGCCGCGAAACAGCACGGTAGTGTCATCGCAATGGGCCATTAAGGTGAGCAACGTATGAATAAGCGCTTCCCGCCAGGCCAGCCCGTTGTCCAGCGCCTGATGCAGCGCGGGTAAGCCAATCTGGCAAACTAGTGGGAAACCTTGCTCTGCCTCTCCGCGCACGCCGGTAATGCCGAATCCGACATACAATTTCTCACCGTGGGTTTGCGCCGGGCGTTCGGCCAGGGCGGCAAAATCCCTACGGCAGAGATCGCGGCAGAGTTCAGCGACGCACTGGCTTAAGGCGTTATATGAGAGGGTTTCTCCGCGCCCGGAAAGCCATCCTGCCGCTGTCGCCAGAACCGTGCCGGAAAAAAGAATGCCGCGCTGGGTATTAACCTGCTGTGTTGCCCGCAGCAGCGTATTTTCATAATGAATGCCAATGGCACGTATTTTTGTAAAGAGTTCCCACGGCGATCCTTGATGATTTTCCCCTGCATGGGCGCAGGCGCTAAAACAGGGGGCAATAGCCGATGAACTGGTAATAAATAACCAGATATCCATATCTTTATGCGCCCCTTGTGAATGAGGTGTAACAAGGCCAGGTTTAGGCCAGGCGGATACCTCCATTAACAGCGCTTTTAATAAGCACTCGCCGATCCACATAGCACGGGCAGTTGGTTGGCTCATGAGTATTCTCTTTTACCAGACTCAGGGTTGAAAAATAAAACAGAGGAAAACTAACACCGTTGAAAGAGGGGGGCAATTACGCCAGAGGTAATGTAATTACGCTCAACGTAATAAGGCGGGGATTATGTGAAAATATGAATGAAGACGATCACAAAATGGTTTAGCGGAGGAAAAGAAATGCGGCAAAAATGCCGCATAGCTCACTACCCCAACAGCTCCTCTTTCACCTGCATCGCTAAATCGAAAGAATGCAGACGCGCCTGGTGGTCGAAGATCTGGCCATTGACCATGATTTCGTCCGCCTCGGTTTCACGCAGAATCGACTCTAGCCCATGGCGGACTTTAGTTTTATCGCCGACCAGCGACATGCTCAGTGCCTGCTGCACACCATACTGCTCGGACGCTGACCACAGCTGATGCATATTTTCCACCGGCGGCGGCAACTGCCCGGTCTCGCCGCGACGCAGCTTCACAAACGCCTGTTGCATGGAGGTGAAGAGAAACTCCGCATCGCGGTTGCTGTCGGCGGCGATGATATTGATACACACCATCGCGTACGGTTTTTCCAGCCGCGCCGAAGGTTTGAAATTGCTGCGATACAGATGCAGGGCCTGGAACAACATATCCGGCGCGAAGTGCGAGGCGAAGGCAAACGGCAGGCCGAGCTGCGCCGCCAGTTGCGCGCTATAGAGGCTTGAGCCCAGCAGCCATACTGGAATGCGCTCCCCGTAGCCGGGAACCGGGCGCACGTGCGGGTTCGGATCGCGGGCGTCAAACCAGTCCACCAGTTCCGCCACGTCGCGCGGGAAGTTATCGACATCGCCGCTCATATGGCGACGCAGGGCGCGCATGGTGGGCTGATCGCTGCCCGGCGCGCGGCCAAGGCCGAGGTCGATACGCCCGGGATAGAGGGTGTTCAGGGTGCCGAACTGCTCGGCGATCACCAGCGGCGAATGGTTGGGCAACATCACGCCACCGGAACCCAGATGCAGGGTAGTGGTATTGGCGGCGAGATAGCCAATCAGCACCGAGGTCGCTGCGCTGGCAATGCCGACCATATTGTGGTGCTCCGCCAGCCAGTAGCGGTGATAACCGCGCGATTCGGCCAGCCGGGCGAGATCCAGAGAGTGGGTAAAGGCTTCTTTGGCAGAAGATCCTTGCGGGATCGGCGCCAGATCGAGCACCGAGAACGGAACAGATTTGTCAGTCATAAAGGCTCACTTTGCTACAGCATCGTCATCAGATTGAAGGTCTTCTTCCAGCCTGGCGCATCCTGGACGCGCCAGCCAGAAAAGCTGCATCTTTAATAATGCATTAAAATCTGAGCACTGTTGTTAACAAAGTGAGCGGTTTATCAGGCCTGAAGCACCAGTCCTGGCAATCGTTTCCAGTAGCCGTTGCAATCGCTATTGCTGGTGAGATCCAGCGGCGCAGCGCCGTTTTCGTTGGCGCGGAAGGCCTCGAGCATGGCGAAGGTCTCGTTGCCCATCGGCGACAGGCGCACCATATCCACCAGGCCGTGCATGGAGGTCAGCTCATTGCCCAGGTTATAGACGTAGCCGCTCATGGTCTGAATACCATTGAGCACGAACACCTGCTGGTTCTCCTGCGACAGCATGCTGCGCCCGGTAGGGTACTTGATGCAGCAGGTTTCGCACTCGTCCTTTGGCCGGTCTTCCGAGCGGGCGGTAAAGCAGCGCGCGGAATAAGCCAGCGGCAGATGGCCGTAGCTCAGCACTTCGACTTCAAACTGGTTGCGGATACCCAGCTCTTCGCACTGGGTCAGTAAATTAGCCAGCCAGTCGCGGGAGAGTTCCACCGGCATGCACCAGCGCACCATGCCCTGTTTCCGCAGCAGGCGCAGGGTAACGGCGTTGTAGCAGTTCAGCGCATGCCCGGCGACGAACGGTAGCTTGCGTTCGGCGCAGAGATTTACCACGCCCAAATCACTGGCCTCAATCAGAAATTCGCCGTTATCGACATAGCGCTTCAGCTCGCCCAGTTCAGAAGAGGCCTGCACCAGCGCGAGAGTGGAGAGCACCACCTGCTTGCCGCTAGCGGCCAGCGTTTTCGCCATTTCGATCCAGTCGCCAACTTTGGTGGCGCGGCGTTTGCTGCATACCGCTTCGCCGAGATAAATGGTGTCGGCGCTGCAGTTTGCCGCCTGCTGGTAAAAATCTTCCAGCGTCTCTTTTGGCCAGTAGTACAGCACCGGCCCTAATGAATATTTCATGTTTCTCACTGCCATTTACGGTGATAAGCGCCAAGGGTAGTTTGTGTCCCCTCGGACATGGCGCCCAGGGTCTCCATCCAGGCGGACTGCGGTACGAAATTCTGCGGATCGGCTTTGCAGCGATCGATCGCCTGGCGCCAGACTTTCGCCACCTGGGTCACGTAAGCCGGGCTGCGCTGACGGCCTTCGATTTTCACCGAGGCGATATTGGCGGCCATCAATTCCGGCAACAGTTCCAGGGTGTTGAGGCTGGTGGGCTCCTCCAGCGCGTGATAGCGCTCGCCATCAACCAGGTAGCGGCCTTTGCACAGCGTCGGATAACCGGCATTTTCGCCATCCTGATAACGGTCAATCAGCACTTCATTGAGACGCGATTCCAGCCCCTGCGGCGTTTGCTGCCAGCGTACGAAGCGGGCAGGCGAACAGGCGCCGACGGTGTTGGGCGATTCGCCGGTCAGGTAGGAAGAGAGATAGCAGCGGCCTTCCGCCATGATGCACAG
>OKVW01000755.1_pt1 | contig 16753 bp, 13 predicted proteins | sample 1606991 | NCBI WGS metagenome assembly OKVW01 (sample SAMN03281021, study PRJEB24777) | human gut metagenome | isolation source: fecal sample PR177 from 1 month old male Malay infant, vaginal delivered...
ATAAATTACATAAGGTATTTAAAAAAAAGATTACGTTTTGCATTGCACAATTCCAAATCCACAAGACAATTGCTTAAGAATGAAGTATTAACACAAAAAGAGTTTGAACAGTTATTCCAGAGAATGACACATCTGGAATGTGTCCAGATGCAATTGCAGCTTATAAAAAGGAATCAAAAGCTTGTAAATCAAATGGTTCATGATTTCGAGCAAAAATATGCAAATATAGAGATACCAAAAGAATTTAACAGCAACAGACTTTTATATATCATTTTACAGAAAACAAACAGGAAGTAGGTGCCTTTGCGGCGCCTGCTTCCTGTTTGTTCATTTGCTTTGTTTGTTGTGTACATCTGCACTGTAAACTATTCTAACGGATGCTCTCTTACATCCACCGGATAATCCGGATAATTCCATTCCACATCTCCTGTATCACGCACCTTGACGCTGATCACTCTTTTTAAAAGTTCCAGTGTCATCTCCTGCTGCACCTCCATGTATTGCGGATTGCCATACAGATTATGGACTTCTCCCGGATCCTCAGGCAAATGATAGAGCTCACACAGATCATCTGCATAAATGGACAGCTTATAATCTCCTTTTCGCAGCATAGCGGCACATCCATAAGAGGTGGGGGCAAAAGGTGCTTTTAATTCCAGCCCGTCCACTGCTTGTTTCACAGCCGGTGCTGCAACGCCGGCTTCACACAGCACACTTTTCCTGCCGGCTTCTCTGTCAGTCTTACCGCAGACAAGATTCTTTACCCATGACTTTCCCACCATCGTAGGCGGTACCGAAACTCCCATAAATTCAAGAATGGTAGGCACCAGATCCACTTCTTCTGTAAGTCCTCGAAACACGGTTCCTGCGGCGATTTCACCAGGATGGTATATGATAACGGGAATCCTGGTCAGGCACTCATAAAATGCCGGGATCTTATGTGTCATTCCATGACTGCCTAAGAGTTCCCCATGGTCGGAAAAAAACAGAACCACCGTGTTTTTTGCCTTTCCTGACTCCTGCAATGATTCCAGCAGTCTTCCAACCATATCATCCACATATCGTATCTGTCCCATATATGCGGCTGCTGCTTTCTTCATATCCTCCTCTGTACATAAGGACATTCTGGAATGCTCACGCCACACCTGGCAGCGAACCGGTTCCTTTTGAACATTGTAATCGTAATACGACTGATCCAGCTTTAAACTATTCGGATCAAATAAGTTACAATAAGGTTTGGGACAGGCAAATGCCGGGTGGGGGTCCTGGTAATTTACCCATGCCAGAAATGGTGACTCCTGCCTGCGCATAAAATCAATGGTTTCGTCTGTAAGCCGCCCTGTAATATGGTACGGATGTGTTTCCTCCAGGGTATAAGAACTGAAGGCATGGATATATTTCTCATGATCATCACAGTTTCCCAGACAAATTTCATCCAGTTCGTCCCAAACCTCAGACAAACGCTCATAGGTAAATAAATGGTTTTTTCCAAACATTCCGGTTCGGTATCCCTGGTTTTTCAGCACCGATACCAGATTTGGTACATCCGGACTTATTGTGGAGCCATAATTTCTGTGATTATGCTCACTAAAATATGTGGATGTGGCAAAACTGATTCTGCTGGGTCCGCATAGTGGCGCTGAACAATAACAATTTTCAAAAAGAATACCGTTTTTTGCCAGATCGTCCAGATGACTGGTTCCAATTGTCGGATGTCCATAGCATCCCAGATAATCGGCGCGCATCTGATCTGGTGTAATAATCAGTAAATTATATTTATTTTGTTCCATATCCATTTTCCTCTGACCAGTCATTTTCTGTCTTGGCATTTTCGCACATGTTTTTCCACTCTGTGTTCAGTTCATTCGTATAATCTTCCAATGTCATATCATCTGTCAAATATACCTGACTGCTTAACACCTGAAAATCGGTAAATTCCTTAGACGTGGCGTATCCGAAATAATTAGCATGAAGAACGTCTTCTGTATCAGTAGTCAGCCATCCCGACAATTTATCAGACAGATCCATATCCTTTAAAGGAGGAATTGTAAGGAATTCGTCCATAAGAATCGTAAACACTTCCGGAGACAGCAGGTACTTTACAAAATCAATTGCTGCAGCCTGTTTCACCGGATCTTCTACCTTTGTAACGGCAAAAACATCAACCAGCCGTCCTCCGTTGTTCAGAGATTTCCCCGTCACCTGCGGATAATCATCTGTCGTAAGTACCGGAAGCTGCATCAGACCATAATCAAATCCTAAATCCTCCAATTCCGTCAGAAGATTCGCCTGAAAACTGCCAACGGTTGTCATTGCCACTTTTCCGGAAAGCCACAAATCAACTACTCCATTCTGGTCGGTACTGTTGAAATCTGTATTCCAATAGGTAGAAAAATCTTTCAATAATTCAATAGCATCTTTAAATGGAGCTTTTGTATAATCAATCAAACCTTTATCGGTTGCTGCCACTAACTCATTCTTAGCCACAAATCCATCCCCATCTATGTCCATCTGTTCTCTGAGCCCGCTATCCATCTGAGAGACAAAATTATGCAGCCACCAGTTCATATGCGCGTCATTTACTTTAGCATTGGCAAATCCAAATGGCACATAACCTTTTTCCTGAAGTTTTTTGCAGGCAGCTTTGAATTGTGTATAAGTTTTCGGCAGCTCAGTTACACCGGCATCCGTAAGCATGGTTTTATTATAAATAATTTTTACCCCCAGAACTCTTCCCGGGATTCCCGGAACCGATCCGTTATCCGGGTTAACTGCCTGCTGCATTAAGATATCAGACATGGTATCTCCCAGTTTTTTATCTTGATTATATGGATTAGCGGTATCCAGATAATCGTTAAAATCAATCAGATATCCCTTGTTATAATCTTCCCATGCCCAGCTGTAATTCATATCAAATACTTCCGGTGCATTGTTGGCGGCGTGCTGAGTAGTAATCCAGGTTCTGAACTCAGCATTTTCAAAGTTTTCCATCTCTACTGTCACACCGCTTTTTTCTTTATAATTATCTAAGATCTGATTCCACACCGCCTGGGTTGCTTCATCCTTCAGCGCACTGGATGCAAAACGGATAGTTGTACCGGAGATGTCCCCGGCAGATGCTCCTCCCTCCTGGGAACCAGGATCTGCTGTACTGCTGCTTTTCGTCTCCTGTTCTGTATTGTCTCCTCCACCGCATCCTAATACGCTGCCTGCCAACACTGCAGCTACTCCCACACAAATTACCCTGTTTAATAATTTCTGTTTCATCTTTCTTCCTCCGCTTTCTTTCATCTTATTATCCTTTAATTGCCCCTGCCGTCAAACCACTGATAAATTGTTTTGATGCAAAAGCAAAGAGAATCAATATTGGTACCGCCGCTAACACATAAGCCGCAAAAAGAGGTCCATTTCCTTCGCTGATTGATGCGGTTAGTCTGGTTATGGATACAATAACCGGCATTACCTCTTTTCCATTTGTTATAATTAATGGCCACATATAATTATTCCATAAATTAAGCCCAGTGGTAATGGAAACGGTTGCCATAATTGGTTTTGACAATGGCAGTACAATCTTTACAAACATTTGCACAGGTCCGCAGCCTTCCACTTTAGCAGATTCCATGACACTTCCCGGAATAGCCTGAAAAAAAGTTGTCATCAGCATTACACCCATTGCCACATTATTTGCTGTAGGCGGCAATATCTGCCCCAGATAAGTATTGTATAAATGCATATCCCTGACAACAAGAAACTGTGGTATCAAAATGACAAACCCAGGTACCATGAGCAGAGAAATGATATAAAAGTATAATATTTTTTTCCCTGGCACTTCCGAATGCACAATCGCATACGCAGCCAGTGCCGAAAGAAGCAGTGTAAGTATAATCCCTGTTCCGGTCACCACAAACGAATTAAACACAGGTCTTATAATCTGCCAAAATGCTGTCTCATAATTGTGAAAATACATGGGCAATGTAAAAAACCAGGGTTCATTTACAAGCTGCATCTTATTTTTAAGTGACCCGAACAAAAGCATAAAAAATGGATAAAACGTAATAAACAACAGTACAATTGCAAGTATAGCCACGAGCATTTCGTTTCCCTTTTTCTTCTTCATCATCCTATTCTCCTATCCCATATTATCACTTTCTTTCAAAAATTTCTGATTAAAAAAGGTAACTGCAACTACGATTACAAACAGAATAACTCCAACCGCTGAAGAATAACCGAACTGATTATAGTTAAATGCTCTCTGATAAATATAGAGTGCAGGTGTAAGCGTTGATGTACCCGGTCCTCCGTTTGTGAGTACAAAAGGCTGGTCAAACATTTGAAAAGCCTGAATCAGCATATAAGTAACCACTAATTTTCTCTGGCTCGCCAGAAGTGGAATGTCAATATACCGGATTTTATGAAGCAGACCGGCACCTTCCAGATCTGCCGCCTCATAGAGATCTTCGGATATATTCTGTTTTCCTGTCAGATATAAAAGGAAAGGCAGACCGGCTATCCATGGAAAATTGATTGCAATGACAGACCAGAGAGCCGTAGAAGATTCCGCCAGCCAGGGTCTTGTCATGTTTTCCAGTCCAACTGCTCGAAGCAGCATATTCAATACCCCATAATCCCCTGCCAAGATCCATTTCCACAACAGAATCACAACCATACTGGGTACGACCATTGGTATGATAAACCCCATTTTAAAGAAATTCTGTTTGCGGACACCTTTTAGATTTGTTACAATCTCCGCCGCCAGAAAAGGAAAAACCAAGTTAATCGCTGCAGTAGCCATACAAACTTTCACAATGTTAAACATAGAACTGTAAAATGCTTTATCCTGAAATACGGCGGCATAATTTTTTAAGCCGTTAAAAATATGTATATTGGCCCCGTTCCAATTAAAGGCTGACTGGTATACGGATGTCAAAAATGGATAATATTTAAAAATGGTTATGACCAGAACCGCCGGTAATAAAAACAGGTAAAACACCTTGTTTTTTATAAATCTGCTTTTCAGACTTCTCTTATGACATGTTACAGCATGTGTGGTCTGACTTTCTTTTTGTCTCTGCATAATCTTCACCTCCGTTTTGATGATTTGAGTATAGCATTCCTATTCTTTCATTTCATGGGAGATATTTTGGGCGTTTATAGGAATATTTTTGGTTGACATTGATCTATATTGACACTTATTGACAGATATATTACACTAAATCTAAACATTTGGCAGCATGTTCCGGAAAGCAGGAGGAAATGGATATGATTAAGATAATGTTAGTAGATGATGAGACCTGGATTCGTATCAGTCTGAAAAATAAAATAGAATGGAATGACAATATGGAACTTTGTGCAGAAGCTTCTGATGGATTAGAAGCCCTCCAGCTTGCATCTAATCTGCGCCCGGATATTGTCATCACGGATGTTCGGATGCCGGGTATGAATGGCATTGATATGTTGGAACAGATGCGCCGGATCCTTCCTGATCTGCAGGCTATCTTCATCAGCGGTTATAATGAATTTGAGTATGTTAAATCGGCAATCGAACTGAGTGCTTCCGGATATGTGCTAAAACCCATCCGCAAGCAGGAATTAAATGAGAATCTGACCCGGTGCATTGAAAAAATCCGCCGAAATAACCTGTTTGTGCACAATACAAGGATACAAATTGATCTCCTCCACAAAATGCTGGAAGCATTTTATGACCGGCAGATCGTATCCGGGGATCGTATGAAAGAGGTCCTGGAAGATCTTGGCTTTCATTCTGAAAATATGTATGTGATGCTCCTGCGTTTTACTTCTGCAGACTGCGATCCGGAAGTACAGATCAGACAGTTAAACCGTATTGCCACATCTGTCTTTCCAAAAGCAACCTGTACGGTGTTTCCCTTAAGCCAAACCCTTTTTGGCATCTTTCTAACACAGCATGAAGAATTAGAGCTGCTTGCGGGTGCACGCAGCCTGATCAGGCATCTTTCAAGCCGTTGCGGTATGGATGCCAGCATTTCATTGGGAAAGCCCGCGCACACTTGCGATACTTTGGCACAGTCCTTTTCAAGTGCCAGAGATGGTCTGGATCTTATGCATTTTTACAGCAGCCATGAGATTATTCTACCCGGACAGGAAAAAGAAGACGGCCATATCTTTCTCCCCCGGGAAATATCTGCTCAAATACTGGAGGGGATCTATTCCCGCAATATTGTTGATCTGAATCGGGCTTTGAACGCTCTTCAGGAGTTTCTGGTAAAGTCTCCCTCTGTAACACTCTCAGACGTCAGCCATATTCTCCATCTGTTAATGGGTAACGTTTTACGGATTCTTTGTGAACAGGAAGAAAGCATGACAATGGCTGATGAAGGGATTCAACTGATGCACATACTATCCGCCGGCAGGCCCCGTCAGGAAATCTTGAACAGCTTCTGCTCCTTTTGCCAAAAAGCAGCCTCTATTCCGGGAAAGACAGCTTCTATTAACGTCATCATAGAAAAAGCCCGGCATTATCTGGATTCCAATTATGCCCAGGATATTACCCTAAAAAAAATGGCATCCATGTATTATCTGAATGTTTCATATTTCAGTGTTTCATTTAAAAATATAACAGGGAAAAATTTTAATGAATACTTAACTGGGGTGCGTATTGAACATGCAAAATTACTGCTCTCTGATAAAAGCCGTAAAGTGAATCAGGTCGCACATGCAGTGGGTTATGAAGACTGCAGCTATTTTGGTAAAACCTTTCGTAAGATCACAGGAATTACACCCGCTGAATTCCAGCGGCAGGTTTTATCTACACACAATCTGCAGGAAGATGAAAGGAATACATAGATGAAAAAAATAAAATTTTCTTTTACCAGCATTCGGGCAAAGCTGCAGACCTTTTTCTTAATTTCCTGCCTGGTTCCCTTTCTGATACTGGGCTGCGTATCCTGGTATAATTACCAGAAGACCATCAATGAAAATGTTTTACTCTATAAACAGCAGGTGATGTCACTCACTGCCGACAAGCTTGAAAATTTTCTGAATAAACTGGATCAGTTTTATTATGCCGTTTACGCTAAAAACCTGAACCAGAATCTTGCAAAGCTGGAAGAACGCTCTATAGAAGGGGTGAAATCAAATCTTTCCCTTGCCGAAACCATTTCCCAGCTGTGGAGTTATTATGGTCTGGTCCATACGCTTTCTTATGTTTCCATACTCTCTTTGGACGGAAAAATTGTATATCAGAATGACCTGGCAATGTCTTCTGATTATAACTTTCAGGACGCCCCCTGGTTTACATCCTTTACAGCATCCAAAGAGCAAAGCTGCCTGACATCCCCCCGGCGGCTGCCCTACCACGACACCCTATTTTCACAGCCCTCTGACTCCTATATGGGCTATGCCCGCAAAATCACAGGATACAACACCACCAGGCAGCAGTACATTTTCTATATGGAGTTTGACTCTGCTCAGATTCACACCATGCTCTCCCCCCTCATTGAAGGAAAAAGCGGGAATTTATTTCTATTCTCGGGTTCTTCTCCGATTTATACACTTAATGGAGATCAATTTTCAAACGAACAGATACAAGCCCTCTATACATCCTGTAATACAAATGGTAATTCCCACACACAAAATATAGATGGATATAACTACCTTGTCAACCGCTATCCACTGGAAGGACTGCCTTTCAGTATACTATGTACAAATTCACTCTCCGAAATTATGGAGGGGGTTCCTGACCTTAAGGAATTTATGATGATACTTATTATTCTGTCCTTTTTTTTCACCATCCTGCTTGCCAGATTTTTTTCACGGAAGCTTGTGAAGCCCATTGAAGATCTGAAAGCAGTCACCTATGAGGTTATGAACGGCAGTCTGGATGTAACCATTCCACCCCTTCCTAAAGATGAGACGGGAGAACTGGGAAACTGTATTGACCGGATGCTTCAGCATATCCGGCAGCTCATCCTGGAGAAATACCAATATTCTCTACGTGAAAAAGAGATGCAGATCCACACACTGCAGTCACAGATCAATCCCCATTTTCTATATAATACGCTGGAAACTATTAGCAGCATAGCGGAAAATGAAGGAGTAGAACAGGTAAGCGACATCGCCTTATCATTAGCTGACCTCTACCGCTATACCATAAGTCCTTCTGAAAGCCTGGTTCCCGTCAATGATGAACTCAACCACATCCGCAACTATCTTGATATTATGCATGTACGCTACGGAGAACGCATCCGTCCTCATTTTCATATAGAGAAAGAAGCTGAGAGCTGCCAGATTATGAAGCTTACCCTGCAGCCGCTGGTGGAAAATGCAATCTACCACGGTCTGGAAGAAAAATGCTCCCAGGGCAATCTCATCGTCAGTGCCTTTGCCGATAACCATTCGGTACGGATATGTGTCGCAGATGACGGAATCGGAATGGATGCCGAACAGCTGGCTTCTCTGCACCGGAAATTAAGTCCCCAAAACAAAGACCTCTATAACACCAGCGGCCATATCGGAATCGTCAATGTCTATCAACGCCTTCGGCTTCGTTTTGGCAATGACTGCGCTATGATTCTGGAAAGTGAAAAGGGAGTTGGTACAAAAGTAGAGGTGCAGGTACCCAGAGATTTTCTTCATAGCAGACCGTAGTATATCTCTGACCTAAAATAAAGAACTATCATGTTTTTCTGATAGTTCTTTAAATCTTCATGAAGTGACTCCTGTCCTTGTTCATATATAAAGTATTAACTTATGAAATACATTACTCACCCTATCATTCAAAAAACTGTTTCATCACCTCTTCCCTGGTAATATATTTCTCCCGCTTTTTCATATATTCTCTGACATATTCCTTCGCATGAGCCTCTTCCTTTGCTTTTTTCTCCTCGTCTCTGAAGACCGAAGCTCCGAATTCAATCAGTTTCTTCTGTACCTGCTGCACATCCATATCTTTTGGCTGAATTCCCTGTAGGGCACATAGTCCCGCCAGTACACCTGATGCCTGTCCTATTCCCATTATTCCTCCCTGTGTGCGATAAGAACCATGTGCCTCACTAGTTCCGGAAATACATCTTCCACTCAAAACCATTCCGTCAATTCCCAATGGAATGAGACAGCGCATGGGAATATCATAAGTATCTTTCAAATCTATCCAGCACCCTCCCTGATTGCCTTGTGTGTATCCCGAAGCACCATCCGGATTATGGATATCCATTGGAAAATAGCCTCGGGATACAACATCCTCAAATTTTCTGCCCTCTCCGGCATCTTTGCCTGTAAGCGTATAGAGGCCCTTAATATGCCTGGTTTCCCTCACTCCCACTTCATTACTGGTAACACTGACATAGGATTTTTCAAATCCGGGCACATACTTGATCATAAATTCTGATACCGATTCGATCTGACGCCTGCCCTCAATCTCACTGATTGCTTTTTCCTCAGGATTTGAAGAATCATAACCGCTGACTCTGGTTGCATTAAAATGGATGCTTCCGGGATGAATTCCATTCAAAACGATGACACTGTCCCTGCCAAAATGCAAATCCCCGGCTTCAACAGCTCTTTTCACCAGCTTCTTAAATCCCTGCGCCACAAAATAATGCTGTTTCAGCCTGTCGCTGTATTCCCGTATGGGAACTAAATCCGACATCCATTCAAAGTCCCCTGGATTTTCATAAATGTAATCATATACCTTATCGGTATCCACATCAGCCATTTCAAACATTGCAGATCCTGGCTGCGCTTTTCCTGTATGTTCATTTCCATACACATATTCTGCACCTGCCAGTACAGCTGCATCTCCGTCTCCGCTGGCATCGATTAATATTTTACACCCAAACTCCCTGGTTCCTGCCTTGGTAATAGCAGTAACTCCGGTGACACGATTTCCTTCTTTTTTCACCTGACTGATAAAGCCGTGATAGTAAAGATGAACACCTGCCTTCAGCAGCATTTCTTCTGCCACATACTTATATTTTTCTCTGTCATAAAAACCCAGATATGCACCGCTTCCATATGGGTCAAGGGCTTTCAAATGTCCTGTGCTTCCATGTACCCTGATCAATTCATCCATGAACTCCTGGGGAATTCCATTGATTACCTGCTCATCTCCGAAATGAAACGGGGAAATTGGACCTAATACAGAATTTGTCGCTGCCCCGCCAAGGAATCCATTTCGCTCAATGATCAACGTGTCCGCTCCCACTCTGGCACTTGCAAGTGCCGCCATAATTCCCGCCGGGCCTCCACCTGCAATAATGACATCATATTGTTCCCGAAACTGTTTTTCCATCATATTCTTTTCCTCCTATAATCCATTTTTCTCATTGTACCAGTCTGCGGTTTCATCTAATGCTGTCTTAGCATCTTCTCCGTTAAATACCACGTTCTGTGCTGCCTGTACCAGTTTCACGGAAAGCTCCGAATAATCTTCCGGATAGAATTCCACAGCACCGGTAGCTGCATATTCATTCCACATCTTTAATTCTTCATAGTTATCGAGAGCCTTGATCTCTTCTTCCTCATATACGCTGGAAAGAACCGGCAGCACATTTGCTTTCAGCCATTTGACCTGATTTTCTTTTGTATAGAAGGTTTTGATAAAATCAAATGCCGCATCTGTATCTTTACAATATTTACCGATTCCAAGGCTCTGCCCTGCAACAACTGCCGGACTCTCCTTTCCATCTTCGAATCCGAGAATAGGAGCTGATGCGATCTTGTCATTTAGCTCTGAAGAACGAATGGCTGCTGCCCTTTGAGTTCCTGCATTACAGGAAAGGATTGTGCCTGCTTTAAATGCATCAACCACATCATCAACTCCAAGACTTAATGTAGTGTTATCCATTGCTCCTTTGTCAACCAGACTCTTAATATATTGGAGAACTTTCACTCCGGCATCATCATTAAATACCGCTTTTCCATTTTCATCAAAAAGCCTGCCCCCTGCAGATCTCAGGAATGGAATGAAAGACTCCATAAAACTTGCTGCATTACTTCCATCGGAGAGACCGATTACAAAACCCTGCTCCAGAGCTGATGATTTAGAACCAGCCGTATCCGCCAAATCACTGAGGGAATTTGGTACGTCTCCAAATACATCGGTTCGATACCAATAGGTGAATGTACGGCTTTCCCATGGCAGCGTATAGATTTCATTGTTAATTTTCAGGCTGTCAGCAGAATACGTATAGCCCTCCATGGAAGGAATAAATTCTTCGGCATATTTTGTCATAGGCTGTACCGTCCCCCCTGCTATGTGCTGTTTTAGCATGTCTGTATAAATATTAATGATATCCGGTCCAGTTCCGGCTGCCGCTGCCTGTATTGCCTGGGATTCAAATTTACTATAGTGGATACTTTCTACCGTAACGGTATTTCCCATGGTATTATTCTTATTATAGTCATCTACTATTTCTTTCAAAACCACATTCCTGGGATCCTCAGCAGATTCTGGGTTTAAGAAAATCCAAAAGGTAAGGTCTGCTCCTCCCTCTGACACACTCTCTGTCTTTGCAGAGGTTTCTTTTCCAGCCCCTGCTCCTGACTGATCCGTCTTTGTCCCCTGCCCGCATGCCAATAGTCCGCAAGCGAGAACTGCTGTTAAAACCATGCTCATTACTTTCTTCATCTTCATATCCTTCTTCTCCTTTATGATATTAATTTTACTGGTACCTTATTATTGGTAACTCCATATTGGTTACTTATTATTGCTCGCTTAAAGATACATCAACCCTTAACCGCCCCAGCAGCCATTCCGTCAACAAATTTCTTCTGGAGGCAGATAAACAAAATGATAATAGGAATGATCGTGATCATCACGGCTGACAGTAATTCCCCCCACTGTACACCGTATTGTGTAATATAGGAATATAAACCAACGGATACAGTCCTCAGCTCCTCCTTTGTTACAAATGTAAAGGATACCAGGAAGTCGTTCCACACATAAACTGCGGTAAGAAGCGCACTGGATACAATACCGGGCTGTGAAATGGGCACTACAATCCGATAAAATGTGCGCAGTCTTGAGCATCCGTCAATCAATGCAGCTTCTTCGATTGCCTCCGGTGTGGATTCAAAAAATCCTTTTAATATCCAGGTAAGCATTGGTGTTCTCCAAGCTGTATAGACCAGTACCAGCATAAACCGTGTATTATAAATACCTATTTTTACAGAAATAATGTAAAGCGGTATCAACAGCGCTACTGCCGGTACCATGCTGGTCATCAGTATTGCAAACATAAATTGTTCTTTATGCTTAATGTGAAACCTTGCCAGCGCATATGCTGCATGACCTGCTATTATAGTAGAAATAACGACACACAGAAGCGTTATCACACAGCTGTTCTTAAAATAAGTTGAAAAATTGGATAGAAACAGAACTTTATAATAGTTTGCCATATCTATGGCTTCCGGAAAAATGGTTGGCGGAAACCGGCTGATTTCTCCTGTACTTTTTAATGACGTCATAAATCCCCATAAGATTGGAATTATCATAACCATAATAAATATCCCTAAAATAAGATAGGTCAGAAACAGGGATAATCTCGTCTTTGTCTTTCCTCTCATGTTATCTCCTCCTATTAATCTGGAATGTATTTGTCAGTGTATTAATCCTCTTTTTTATTTAATATCCGCATGTAGATAATACTGAATGCCATATTTAAAAGAAGAATCACGATACTGCTTGCAGATCCATATCCCAGATGCCAGTAATCAAAACCTTCCTTAAATGCCAGAACGCTGACCGTTTGCGTAGCATCAAAAGGTCCTCCTGACGTCAGGGTATAAATTAAGGTAACCATGTTAAAATACTCCATACTCTGTAATACTACAGAAGTCAGAATAGTCGGTTTTAAAAGAGGAAGTGTGATCTTAAAAAAGGTCTGCAGCTTTGTAGCACCATCTACCTCAGCCGCTTCATAAACATCTTTGGATATAGACTGTAATGCAGCCAATATTAAGATCAGTACAATGGGAAAAGAGTTCCAGACATTTGCCATTACAACTGTCAGCTTTGCCGCCATGGGAGAATTGAAGAAATCCACTTTCTGTCCCGTAAGCACATATACAATATAACTGATTGGTCCATAATTGCTGTTTAATAGCCATTTAAATAATAATGCTGTTACTGTCTGGGAAAGTACCCAGGGAATTATAATGAGAGTCCGGATGGCCGTGCGCCCTTTCATTTTACGGTTAAGCAATACCGCGCTTACTACTCCCAGCGGAATGACCAGCACCAGAGACATCAATACATAGGTGATGGAATTAAAAATGCTGTTCCATCCTTTTGATGACCCCAGTATTTCTATGTAATATTTCAGTCCTACAAATTCCTTTACCTGCGCATATTCTGTATTGTGCAGGCTTGTATTGATTGCAATGATAATAGGCAGAACTGTCATACCAAGAATTAAAATGACCGCCGGTGCGAGAAAAATAATAGCCAGGAGTTTTTCTTCCCCTATCCGGCTTTTTTTTGCTGCTTTTCCTTCCATACTGCTACCTCCTAACGTCATAAGCTTCTACCAGATCATCCGAAACACGGGAAAGCATATCTACTTCTTTTTTAAAAGTTTCTGTCAGACCACTCTCATCCTGTACCCGGCAGATTGTTGAAATAGGTAAATTCTCCTCATCTGCCAAAAAATATTTGGCGTTTACCGGATAATACTGACGTTCTATGAGAGACATCATGGAAAGCTGGTCTGACAATTCCTGGGCTTTCTTCTCCATAAAATGCTTACATAGCCATACGTAAAGCTCCGGGTGGAAATTAGCCATTACACCGCTATAACCTGCTGCCCCGATCTTCAGAGACTCCAAAAGAGTAGAAGTGTTCGCATTATAAAGCTTTAATTTACTTCCTTTCAGCCAGGAAAGCTTTTCTGCAATTTGCATAATATCACAACAGGTATCTTTCAAAAAGTAAAAGCGCTCAGTTCCCAGGCACCAGCGAATATTTTTTTCCGACAAAATCCGTTTGTAAGGATATGGGCATTCATAAAAACCCAATGGGATATCCGGGGGAATCCGTTCCAGAAGCTCTTCACAATTCTTCTGCCATACATCATCTCCCTCATCTTTTTTTGCCAGCCTGTTTGTTATCAGAATAACAGCTTCTACGCCAGTTTCAGCCATTCTCGTAATTTCGGCTCCCTGATCCTTTAGAGATTCTGAAATATGACCGGATGCAATAACCGGAATTCTGCCATCAGAAGCTTTAACTACCGCTTTCGCTACCGCTATCCTCTCTTTTAGTGAAAGTTGAAACATTTCACTGGACTGACATACCGCGAACAAACCGGAAACCCCTTTACTTATGTACCAGTCAACCAGAATTTCTAAAGCTTCATAATCCACTTCATTTTTTTCTGTGAAAGGTGTCAGCATAACCGGCCAAACCCCTCCTGGAAATTCTTTTGCCATTCCCTTCTCCTCCTTCTGTTCTATAATTAAGAACGACGTTCTCTTATATTTCTTTAAGGAAAACTTAGATATCTTTGTACCTAAGTTTTCACCTTAAATTCTGCTTTCAATTAATTTCACATATTTTTTAATCAACTCTGCGATCTCAACGATTTTTTCATCCGTAAAATGCACCGATGCCCCGCTGACGCTAATGGCAGCCACTACCTGCCGCCGGCTGTCAAAAATCGGAAGTGCCACACATTTTATTCCAAATTCATGCTCCATATTATCAATCGCATAACCCCGGACTTTCGTAAGCTGCAACTCCTCCAGTAATTGTTCCCTGTTGATAATCGTATTTTCTGTGTATGGCTGCAAATCTGCAGGTATACACTCCTCTATCTGCGCACCAGGCATCCCGGATAACATGGCTTTCCCTAAGCCGGTACAATACATCTTCGCTCTTTCCCCCAAAAGGGAACGCATCAGGTAGGTCGCATCTGCCGGATAAGTTGCATCCAGATACAGAACCTCATCATCCCGGGGAACTGCCAGATATACATTTTTATTGGTAGTATTCGCCAGTTCCTGCATGTAAGGCATTGCCACCTTTGTCAGGGTAAATCGATCACCCAGTGCCCTGCTCAGATCAAAAATCCCAATTCCCAGGCGATATTTCCCGGTCTCCGAGTCCTGCTCTAAATATCCCATAGCCTTATATGTATTCAGTATATTATGAACATTGCTTTTATACAAACCCAGCTGTTCACTGATTTCCGTCACACCTAAATTGGGTTTTCTGGTGAAGCAATTTAATACTTCTATTGCTTTTTGAAGGCTCTTTACTTTTACTTCGTTTTCCATACACTCACTCCTTCGTTCTATATTCCAGAACGTTGTTCTTATTTATTTTCTATGGATTAATCATAGCACAAACAAAGAGATATGACAATTGTCTGAAATATGCAAAATTTGTCTTATCTCTTTGTTTAGTTTTAACATATGGGGTTCTTTTATGGAGAACCGCAAACCTAAAAAAGCCAATACACTTTTTCAAATTAAAGTATATTGGCTAATCTTCTATTAACTTAACTCGTAATTCTGGGCTTCTTAATATATCTTTTATCTGCCACATCTTCCAGTGCTTTTCCCAACTGAAGCTGTTGTATCACATCGATCTTTGCGTGATACCACTCCAGCAATCCAGATATCCTTTTCGACTTTACATCATCTTTTTTCAAGAGATCAATGAGAAATTGATCAGATGGTACCTTTGACAAATCCACTGCTTTGAAATCCCTGATATATTTTAAAAGCTCTGTTTCGCTACTTTTAAAGGACGTCACGGAAACCGAAAAAAGGCTTGATTTTAAATTCTCTTTTTCAGGCAGAAAGCGCCGGTTCCACAGCATACTGTTACCACTGTCAAAAATTGGTGCCATATCTATATACTTTAATGTTTTTACATCACGCAGAACACCGAAGTTATTAAAATGCCTGTCTGTGTTCGTTATCATAAAATCAGTGAGTATCTGGTATTCCAGAAAGTTTCGAACATAATCCTGAAGAAGCCCATTGTCTCCGCATATAGCTATAAAGGATTCATATTCCGAAAGATCATTTCTTTTCTTCACGCTTGAAACAACATCATATGCTGGTATAAATTCAACGTTTGTACCGGCAAAATTTTTACATATGCAGCCGAGCGCCTGTTCTTCTTCTAAATCTATTTTAATAAGATCGTATGTTGTATATGGCATGATATTCTGTTTTTCATGAATTCTTGTTGCAATTACTTCATTGATACTTTGTTGGTAAGACAGACCATAATTTCCTTTTATTAAATACCGTTCGCCATCTTCACCAATCACCCATTTCTTCATCAGCTCCCCTTGCAGCGAAGCTCCTGGCACGAATGAGGAACCTTGATAATCATATTGGCTTGATGGCCGAAACTGTATCTCGCCAATGGTATCCCTAAAATCATTTTCATATGGGTTTATCTGCTCCCATAACAAACTTTTATTTGCAGGACATACCCAGTAATGATCTGACAAACTGATTCCCAGATTTTTGAGCAGCAAACTATGTGTATTGACAGCACCGGATTCTTCCAGAACTTTTTTTATATTTCCACGAAGCTGAGGAACTGCCCTGCGCATCCACCAACGCCTTAAATCTTCTGTTGAAAGATTTCCTCCTGGGGGCAATAATTCCCCATTTTTTATTTTGATTTTACGAATAGATCCGTCCAGCAAATCAATCTCCAAAGATGCCACTGTATCGTTTTCATGTTTGAGTAAAAAAATATTGTCTTCTAACATTTACGCTCCCCTTATGTGATTCGTATACGACTATTTTACTA
>OKVW01000757.1_pt1 | contig 16742 bp, 12 predicted proteins | sample 1606991 | NCBI WGS metagenome assembly OKVW01 (sample SAMN03281021, study PRJEB24777) | human gut metagenome | isolation source: fecal sample PR177 from 1 month old male Malay infant, vaginal delivered...
ATGTTGTAACACAGTATCTATTTGATAATGAACCATTGATGGATATTAATGGGGCAGATGAAATTATAAATTTTTATATACAACCAGAGCCACGATTACAACATAGGTGGATTATGATAATAAAAGATGATGGAACTAAAATAGGCACTTGTGGATTTCACTGTTGGAACAAAGAAAAATCCACTGTAGAAGTTGGATATGATTTAAAAGAAGCATTTTGGGGAAATGGATATATGCAAGAGGCATTGAAAGAAATAATCGCATATGCTGTTAAAAGTATGAATATCAAGAGAATAGATGCAGTTGTTTTTGTGGAAAATCCAAAATCGATTTCTGTTGTAGAACGATTGGGCTTCTCATTTGATGGTAAAACAAAGAATGAAGTTTTTAGAGGCTCGGAATATCTACATCATATCTATTCGATCCACTTCACAAAATGAGGATAATCCGTATGTTAAGATAGCAGGGCCAGCCCATCCTTGTTAATAAGGATGTCTGAGGGTTAATCCAGATACCTCTTTCACGGCATTGGATTATGCATATTGAAGCAATTTTGCGTATCAGAAATAAAATACGGCAAGCAGGCAGTAGAAAAAACACATAAAATAGATGAACGAAAGGGGGCTAAATAATGAAAAAAAGAGAAGGTTAATTTAACAATTGTTAGAGGAATAACGGGAAGAAGTATTACATTTCGGGATACCGAGATTCATCAAGATATTTTAAATGCTAATTCTGAGAAAAAGGCAATAGGAAAGGACAAATACCGGTCTTGGTTTTGGAGATATTTGTGTTGCGGACGAATATAGGCCGGGAAGGTAATGGTTTGGAATCACAATAATAAATCAAAGAATTATCGAAAGAAAGGACAGAGGCTATCATGAAGTACAAACAAAAATATAAATGGATAGTTTTAACATTTGTTGTTTCTACACTATTCTTATTGTTTGGGTTTTCCTTTATAGGAGTGTATGCCGCCAATGATAATAACAATAGCAATATGATAAGTTCGCTAACTCCAGCATTAGCACTTGATATTCGAGATTCTGCCGTTACTGTGGAAACCGCAACGGATGGACAGATAACCGCTGATTATAACAGTGACATATATAATGTGGTCATTGATACTGGAACAGATACATGGAAGGTTAGTGTTTCTTCTAAGTTGCAAAGCAACACGAATGATGACCCAATTATTCTGTATTTGCCTGATGTTGAGTACAGTGATATTTCAATGAATATTACAAGTGCGTATTTTGCCTGTTCCTCTATTAAAGCTGGAAATATTATTGGTAATTACAAAACGGCCGCAGTATATTTGACATTACCGACTAACTATGTGGGGTCACTCGATGCAGCTGTAACCAGTGGATATTTTCAGTTGATTTCTAAAGACGATTTTGGGAATACAAATACAAGCATTATAGATGATGGAGAATTTGGCGAAGTGTATGTACCAAAAAACTTTACTAAAGAAGGAAACGTGTTTACCTATACAAATGGGACAGAACAAAATGTAATTAAAGTAACAAGAATGGGTATGGGGGTTATTGGAATTTACTCGTCTGGTGAATTAAGTTCAAAAAATGATCAATTAAATTCGGCAGAATTTCAGTATAGCCAATCAAATGACAGGCCCTGGGCTCCTCCGATTCCTCCAGTGCCAGAAATGAACGGACCTTCATGGGAATAAGACAAATGATATGAAGCAGTGTACGATAGAGGCTAGACAGAAAAATAAACCGGAGGGGAACAAAGCAGATGAATAGCGAGTGCTTGTGTTTAATATAGATACTGCACGGTAACGGAGTTGTTGATTATGACAAACAAAATGTTTCAATTCAAATCTCGCAGGAGGAGCATTACAAATTAATCCTCCTGACATTAAAATTAGTGGAGGAAACTATGAATACAGGAATTAAAAGAAATAAAATTCTTCTTTTGCTAACTGATTGTTGGAATGATTGGGAAGCAAGCTATGCAATAGCGGTTGCAAATTCCTTTTCTGATTATACTGTAAAAACCATTGCGATTGATAAAGCCTCAAAAGTTTCAATGGGAAATCTGTCTGTAAATGTTGATTACTGCATAGCTGATTATGATGATTTTTCCCATACTGCAATGATTATTTTACCCGGTGGGCTATCTTGGGAAGAAAATGATTATGATGAAATTGCAGAATTTCTTAAAGCCGTTGTGCAGGCAAATATTTCTGTTGCCGCTATTTGCGGTGCAACTACATTCCTGTGTAGGCACGGTTTTCTTGACACTATCAAGCACACAGGAGATAGCTTAGAGCTATTTCAAAGTCAAAACGGTTATCATGGAGAATCATTATATATACCTGCTCAAGTTGTTGTCGATGGCAATTTCATCACTGCCAACGAAACTGCGGCTGTTGAGTTTGCTTATGAGATATTTAAAATTTTAAAAGTAGACAGCGATGAGGAGATGGCACAGTGGTATGATAATTTTAAAAATGGTGCAATATGTTAGATTATGAGCATTTTACGTAGTGCACCTTTTTGGCATAAGGCGTACTTCCCCTTTAGCTGTACTTAAATAGTGGCAAGCAGGGCAAAGTGGTACACACTTTGCGATTTTCCCGATTTTCGCCTGGGCGAAAATCGGGAAAATCCGCTTGTTTGGGGCCGCCCCCAATCCCCCGGCAAAGGCCGCTTTGTTGCCTTGCCAAACGCTTCACAGGTGGAACGGCTACGCGCCCTTGCGGGCGCTGAATACGGGAGACTTGACCGGCTGGGAAGTATGCTTCATGTTTGAAAGCGTCCGGCAGGACGCGCAGACGCCCCGTTAGGGGCGATGAAAAAGACCGCCGTTGGCGGCTCTTTTCCGGGGTTTGGGTTCCAGTACCCAACAAGCGTTTTGCGGGAGTGCATATACTCCTGCCCTGCTTGCCACGATTGTTTTCGGTGGGATTGGCATTCCCGCCGCGCATGAAAATAGCCCCGGCATGAGAGGGAGCTAAGTCTCACGCCGGGGCGGGTGTACGGAACGATAGAAGGCCGTTTTCAGAGGTTCAGGTGAAATGATACAGGCCCCCTCGGTTTGGCGCCCGCAGAGGCCTATTTTGTCAGGGCTTTGGAGACCCTATACTTCCGCTTTCGCAGTCGGTTCTTTACAGCACATCATTCCTCTTGCAAATAGGCGACGACCTATTACATACAAAACGCCGGTGTGATGGTTTCCATTTTACATGTGAGAAAATCCCGCCCAACTTTACAAAAGTATGTTGCAAGAACTTTCAACACAGAATGGGGCGGATATGCGCAAATCTGCCATGTAATCAGGGTTTCCGCGTGATGGTATAAAGTCCTATGTGGCCTTTTGAGCCACTTTTTTTGCTATTCAGGCAATAAAAAAGAGCCATAAAACGGGCCAATTTCAATTTTGGGCCATTTTACAGCTCTCTTTCAGTTAAATCATCCATATTATAAGAGTCACTCCGTTGAATATCCTTAGCTACCGACGTCTTTTTCCTACCCCCGCGCCTGGATGCGTCAGCGGGCGGTCCATTCCCCAGCAGGTGAGAGTCAGTGGCTGCGGGCGGATGCACCTAGCTCCGCCCGCGTCCCCTTCCGCGCCCAAATCCCCATTTCCCCTAATTTTTTCACACCAAAACAAAAAAATACCGCCAGCTGCCCCCGCAGCTGACGGTAAAATAAAAATCCTAATAAAACAACCTATTCACAGCACTAAAGATACCCCGTATAGAAGCCCTCGTAATATTGGAGCTAATACCCACACCATAAGTAACCTTGCCGGTATTCTGATCCATCAGATGGATATAGGAAGCTGCCTGCGCTCCGGAACCTGCGCCCAGGGCGTGCTCGCTGTAGTCCAATACCTTAATCTGGATGCCCAGCGCATCTTCCATTCCTCTCTGAATAGCATCAATAGGTCCATTTCCAACTCCCTCAAAGGTTTTCTCCATACCATGATCAGAGTATACCACCTTAGCCAGGGTTGCAAACTCGCCGTCCCCTGTCTCGGTGTCGGTGATGCGGCATTTGCGGAAGTGCATGGGTTCCTTGCGCTCCAGGTAGTTCTTCTTGAACTCATCCATGATCTGCTCAGGAGCCACCTCGCCCTGCTGCTCGGAGATCTTCTGGATCACATCCGCGAACTCCTTGTGCATGCCCTTGGGCAGCCTGAAGCCGTAGAAGGTATCCATCACAAAGGCTACGCCGCCCTTGCCGGACTGGCTGTTGATCCGCACGATCGGCTCGTACTGGCGGCCAATGTCGCTGGGATCGATGGGAAGGTAAGGCACTTCCCAATATTCGCTGTTTCTCTCATGAAGGGCCTGCATGCCCTTGTTGATGGCATCCTGATGAGAACCGGAGAATGCGGTGAACACCAACTTACCTGCATAAGGATGTCTGTGCGGAATATCCATCTTGGTGCAGCGCTCATACACCTCTGCAATCTCGCGGATATTCTCTATGTTCAGCTCAGGGTTGATTCCCTGGGAGAACATGTTATAGGCTATGGTCAAAATGTCAACATTTCCCGTGCGCTCTCCGTTGCCGAACAGGGTTCCTTCCACACGGTCCGCTCCCGCCAGAAGAGCCAGTTCTGTGGACGCCACGCCCTCACCGCGGTCATTGTGGGGGTGTACGCTTAAAATGATGCTCTCACGGTTCTTAAAATGTGTATTCATCCACTCGATCTGATCTGCATACACATTGGGGGTTGTCATCTCAACGGTGGACGGCAGGTTGATAATAATGGGGTTCTCCTTGGTGGCTCCCCATGTCTCCTGCACCGCCGTACAGATATCCAGGGCGAAATCCAGCTCCGTGCCGGTAAAACTCTCCGGTGAATACTCCAGACGTACCTGGGTGTCACATTCTGCTGCATACCGCTGCACCAGCTTGGTGCCGATAATAGCGATATCCTTGATCTCTTCCCTGTCTTTGTTAAACACCACATCCCGCTGCAGGGTTGATGTGGAATTATAAATATGTACAATAGCTTTCTTGATTCCGGCCAGCGCCTCAAAGGTCCTCTTGATCAAATGCTCGCGGCACTGCACCAATACCTGGATCTCCACATCATCGGGAATCAGCCTGCGGTCCACAAGTGTGCGCAGGAAATCATACTCGATCTGGGAAGCTGCCGGGAAACCAATCTCGATCTCCTTAAAGCCCAGCTTCACAAGAAGGTTGAACATCTCCACCTTCTCCTCCACCACCATAGGCTCCACCAGAGCCTGGTTGCCGTCCCTCAGATCCACGCTGCACCAGACAGGCGCTTTCATGATCTCCTTGTTCGGCCAGGTTCTCTCCGGAAAATCCACCACGGGTACGCGTTTATATCTTCCATAATTTAACATAGTTCTTCCTCCATTCATCTTTTACGGTTACTCTGCTCTGCTGCCTTGACATTCTTCTACGTTCAGCCCAGGCCGGGCAGTCGCTCGATTACGCCGTAATGTCTGACGATGAACAGTATTACTCTTACAGGCTCAGCCCCATCTTTCATCAGTCCTTTTCTTTAAGAATCGCCGGCAGCAGGCAGTCAGCCTTTTGCCAAAACGTTAATTAATTATAGCACAGGCCTCCATAACTGGCAAGTCGGAGGCCTGTATTTAACCATTCCTAATGGTTATACCAAATATTCCCTTGTTTTATGTCATGCACTGAATATGCTGCCTACAGGCAGTGCCCCTGCTCCTTCATCACGTCAATTACCTGGTTCACATTCTTCTCGCAGGTGTCCAGATCCGGCGCTTCCACCATGACCCGAACCACCGGCTCAGTGCCGGACTGGCGCAGCAGGATGCGGCCGTCTGTTCCCAGGCTTTCCGACACTTTGGCTACCTCTGCCTGAACCGCGGCGTCATCCTGGGCCGCTTTTTTGTCCTTAACACGGACATTTTTCAGGACCTGGGGATAGATCTCCACCTCAGAGGCCAGCTTAGCCAGGGATTCCTTCTTCTCCAGAATCACCTCCATCACCTTTAAGGAGGTCAGAATACCATCCCCTGTGGTGGCGTGTTTGCTGAAAATGATGTGGCCCGACTGCTCGCCGCCCAGGCAGTTGCCTGTACACGCCATGTTCTCGTACACGTACTTGTCGCCCACAGCGGTTTTTTCGTAGGAGATTCCCTCCCTGTCAAAGGCTTTGTACAGGCCAAAATTGGACATGATGGTGGTAACCACCGTGTTGTGGAACAGGGTGCCCTGCTCCTTCATGTATTTACCGCAGATATAGAGGATGCTGTCCCCATCCACCACCTGGCCGTTCTCGTCCACGGCGATGCAGCGGTCCGCGTCCCCGTCGTATGCAAAGCCCACGTCACAGCCATGGTCTGTCACAAACTTCTGAAGATGTTCAATGTGGGTGGAGCCGCAGTCCGTATTGATATTCAGGCCGTTGGGGGCATTGCTGATCACATGGGTTTCGGCGCCCAGGGCGTCAAACACGTTCTTGGCAATGGCGGAAGCGCTGCCGTTGGCACAGTCCAGGGCTACCTTCTTGTTCTTGAAGGAGCGGGTTGCAATGGAGATCAGATAGCCGATGTAGCGGTTGCGGCCCGCGGCAAAGTCCACGGTGCGGCCAATGGCATCCTTATGCGCAAAGGGGATCTCCTCTGTCTCGCCGTCCAGATACTTCTCGATCTCCAGGATTACGCTCTCCTCCAGCTTCTCGCCCTTCTCGTTAATGACCTTGATTCCATTGTCATAGTATGGGTTGTGGCTGGCGGAAATCATGATTCCACAGTTGAAGCCCTCTGTGCGCACCACATAGGAAACGCTGGGCGTGGTGGTCACATGAAGCAGGTAAACATCAGCCCCTGAGGCGGTAAGCCCCGCCACCAGGGAGTATTCAAACATATAGCTGCTGCGTCTCGTGTCCTTGCCGATCACCACCTGGCAGCGCTGATCCGGCGTCTTCTGTCCATAATACCATCCCAGGAAACGTCCCACCTTGTAGGCGTGCTCCACTGTAAGGTCTACATTAGCCTCTCCTCGAAATCCGTCTGTACCAAAATATTTTCCCATCTGCTCGTTTCCTTCCTGTCCTTAATTACTGTTCCTGTTTCAGAGCTTCCAGATAACGTCCCAGCGCATCCTGCCAGGACGGAAGCCGTTCAAAGCCCTTTTCTGTCAGTTTTTCCTTGCTCATGCGGCTGTTCTTCGGCCGTTTTGCCTTTGCCGGGAAGGACTCGGTGTCCACGGGGGTCACCTTTACATCCATACCGGCCTGTTTGAAGATCTCGCAGGCAAATTCATACCAGCTGCAGATGCCCTCATTGGTGGCATGATAGCGGCCGTAATGGTCGGTCAGAATCATATCCACCAGCAGCCTGGCCAGATCATAGGTGTAGGTGGGGGAACCGAACTGGTCATTGACCACGCTCACCGCGCCCCTCTCCTCCCCCAGCCGAAGCATGGTGCGGATAAAGTTCTTGCCGTTGACGCCGAACACCCAGGCGATACGCACAATGAAATACTTCTCCAGCGCATGTTCCACTGCGATCTCACCCTCATACTTGGTCAGGCCGTACACACTGATGGGCTCCCTGTGGTCATCCGGCTCCCAGGGGCGCTCACCCTGGCCGTTGAACACATAGTCTGTGCTGATGTACATCATCTTGATGTCCATTTCTTTACAGATTTTGGAAATGTTGCGGGTTCCCTCTGCATTGACCTTGCGGCACACTTCCAGATTATCTTCTGCTGCGTCTACTGCAGTATATGCGGCGCAGTGGATCACTGCGTCAGGTGAAGCCTGTTTAATTACGCGGCTGCAGGCTGCTGCGTCCGTGATATCCATCTCCTCCACGTCCACTCCAATTGCCTCAATCCCACGTTTTTCCAGCTCATTCACCGTATCATAACCCAACTGTCCTCTTACACCTGTTACAAGAACCTTCATAAGCACAAACCTCCTGATTGTTTTCCATATTACAACGCCTGAGCGCAGAAATATCTGCTCCCAGGCGCGGTTTCAGTCAGACCATTACAGTCTGTTTTCATACATTTTATCAAAATATTTGCTGTACTCTCCGCTGAGGATGTTCTTCCACCACTCCTGGTTGTCCAGATACCACTGGATGGTCTGGGCGATTCCTGTGTCAAAGTTGTACTGGGGCTTCCAGCCCAGCTCTGTCTCGATTTTGGTGGGATCGATGGCATAGCGCATGTCATGGCCAGGGCGGTCCGTCACATAACGGATCAGGCTCTCAGGCTTGTCCAGTGCCTTTAAGATGGTCTTAACCACCTCCAGGTTGGTGCGCTCATTGTGGCCGCCGATGTTGTAAACCTCGCCCTCGCGTCCCTGGTGTATCACCAGGTCAATGGCCTGGCAGTGGTCTGCCACATGGAGCCAGTCGCGGACATTTTCCCCGGTTCCGTATACGGGAAGCTCCTCGTCTGCCAGCGCGCGGCTGATGATCAGAGGAATTAGCTTCTCCGGGAAATGATAGGGTCCGTAGTTGTTGGAGCAGCGGGATACAGTTACCGGCAGCCCGTAGGTCCTGTGGTATGCCAGTACAAATAAGTCGGCGCTGGCCTTGGAGGAGGAATAGGGGCTGGAGGTATGCAGGGGCGTCTCCTCTGTGAAGAACAGCTCCGGACGGTCCAGGGGCAGATCGCCGTACACCTCATCCGTGGATACCTGGTGGTAACGCTTGATGCCGTACTGGCGGCAGGCGTCCAGCAGGGTGGTTGTCCCCATTACATTGGTGCGCACGAAGCTCTCCGGGTCAGTGATGGAGCGGTCCACATGGCTCTCCGCCGCAAAGTTCACCACCATGTCGGGCTTCTCATCCTCAAACAGCTTGAAGATAAAGGCCCTGTCCGCAATATCTCCCTTTACGAACTTATAGTTCGGCTTGCCCTCAACCGGCTTAAGATTCTCCAGGTTGCCCGCATAGGTCAGAAGATCCAGATTGATGATCTGGTAATCCGGATACTTGTTCACCATGTGCTGTACGAAGTTACTTCCGATAAATCCGGCTCCGCCGGTAACAATAATCTTCATGAAATAAATGCCTCCTTAGTCTGGCTCCGTTATCAGCGGCGCAGCTTGTCCACGTATTTTCCGTCCAGAACGTCCTTTAAATACTTGCCGTACTGGTTCTTCTTCAGGATCTCATATACCTCCATCACCTTCTCGCGGCTGATCCAGCCGTTGAGGTACGCAATCTCCTCCAGGCAGGCGATCTTGCGGTGCTGATGGGTCTCCACAGTCTTTACAAAGTTGGTGGCCTCCACAAGGGACTCGTGGGTTCCAGTATCCAGCCAGGTGAAGCCCTGTCCCAGAAGGGTCACATCCAGTTCCCCGTTCTCCAGGTAGATGCGGTTTAAGTCGGTAATCTCCAGCTCTCCTCTGGGGGAGGGTGCCAGGTTCTTGGCAAACTCCACAACCCGGTTGTCATAGAAATACAGGCCGGTCACACAGTAGTTGGACTTAGGTTTATCCGGCTTCTCCTCGATGGAAACCGCCTTGCCGTCCTTGTCAAATTCCACGATTCCGAAGCGCTCGGGGTCATCCACATAGTAGCCGAACACAGTGGCTCCCTTGGCCTTATTAGCCGCGGCACGGAGGCGTTTGGTCAGGCCCTGTCCATGGAAAATGTTGTCTCCCAGCACCATGGCCACGCTGTCGCCGCCGATGAATTCCTCACCGATGATAAATGCCTGTGCAAGGCCGTCGGGACTTGGCTGGACCGCATAATTCAAATTGATGCCGAACTGGCTGCCGTCCCCCAGCAGAGACTCGAACCTTGGCGTATCGTCCGGTGTGGAGATGATCAGAATATCCCGTATGCCTGCATTCATCAGAACGGACAGCGGGTAATATATCATTGGTTTGTCATAAATAGGAAGCAGCTGCTTCGAAGTAACCTTGGTCAGCGGGTACAGTCTGGTACCACTGCCCCCGGCAAGTATGATCCCCTTCATTTTTTCCTCCTTGTAAAGGCGCGTAAATTTTCTTTGTCCAATATAACATACTCTTATTAGTTTTTCAAACAAAGTCAGGAATTTTTCGTTATAATTTAAGAAGATTTAAGATTTCCCCCATAATGGGGGGATTTATGGGATTTCCTGCTGTCAAATCTGGGAATGAAAGGGTATAATGTAAGGGATTGGATTATAACAACAGGAGGCGCGCCATGTCTGCAAACCATTTTCCCAGGAAATTCCTGCTTTGGTCCGTGGGGACTGCGGCCCTTCTTCTGGCCGTGTTTTTTACAATATACGGTATTTCTGCCCGCAGAGGGGAAACAGCGCCCCTGCAGCCTGTGGTCTATGAAATTATCCCCGTCTCCCCAGACGGAACTCCTCTGCTGGCGGAATACAATTCCCGCAACATGAGCCTGATGGAGAGCGGCGACTTCAGTTCCCAAACCGTCCGCATCTATGAAAACGGTCTGTGCCAGCTGACGGTGACGCTGGCCATCTGGAACGATCCTCCGGAGCTGATAGATGAATTGGCGGAGATCGCGGAACAGGCCCACGTCTCCTTTATGCTGTCGCAGGAAGATCTCTCCGGCCTTACCGCCTATTTGAAAAATGCTGACCTGGAAATGCTTCCCCCTGATGTCAGCCGCCAGGGAGCCGATGGATACAGCGCGTATCTCACCGTTTATCTGGATCAGCGAAAATACCACAGCGGCGGATATCTTGCAGATGGCGAGCAGTTTAATGAAATAGTTTCCAAAATTTGGAGCTATGTCGGCCAGGAATTTTCTGAGCTGCGCGGGGAGACTGAGGAGAAGGTGATGGAGGCTACAGGGAGGGCTTATGTCAACTGATCAGTCTTTCTATATGTCAGCCTGCCCTTCCCCTGTTATTATATCCGCAATCCTGTTAAAATCCCGGACCAAGCGGCCCCTGTTATGAATGATAAATGCATAGAATTCACCTGTTTCCAGCGCCAAAAGCTTCTGCGTCCGATCCCCCTTGTCCCTGAACAGCCGTTCCAGAATGGACTTGACTGTTCCGGCCTTTATGCTGCCTGTCTTTGCCTCCAGGGCTGCTTTCAGCTCTTCCACAATGTGCGGAAGGATTGAACAGTCTGGGGACGCAGATAGAACGTATCCCTCATTCAACAGTATTTCCCGGTTCCGGTTCATATCCTCCGTAAGACCACAGTTTTCCACGTAGTACCGCCATACTGCGGTAAACAGCGCCCTGTCGGAGATACATGGCTTACCTGGCATTACCGGCATGTGTGCCGGTGTATTCGGCTGCGCATCGGCAGACACGTTGAGCCGCACATTGGCAGACACGTTGGGCCGCACATCCGGCAGCGAAGCAGTCCTCCCGCCTTCCACGTGAGACTGCCGGTCCGCTTCATAGGCCCTCTTAACGTCTGAGAGCAGCCCTGCCTTGTACTCTCGGTCCAGTGTATACACATAGCTCTGGTCCAGCAGTTCCATATCATAGTGCTTGCGTTCCGGCATTCTCCGTATCCTTCCCACAGTCTGAATCTGGAATATCTCGCTTCCGCCCTCCCGCAGTTTCACCAGGATCTTAGCTCTTGGACAGTCCCAGCCCACGCTGACAGCCTGTTTCATCAGAAGAAATACCGGCATACCGGCATTGTCCGTAATATCCCCTGACAGTGCCCGTTTATCAGAAGCCATCCACTTGGCTGCCAGGCCGTTCTCATAGGTATAGCCCATCGCCGCCAGCCTGGACTCCACCTCCGCCACACGTCCAGGCTTGCCGTTAGGAAACTGTATCAGCACCAGCGGGCGGACATTGACGCCCAGCTGCTGGTAAGCGGCGGCAATCTGCCTGCGCTTCACGTCCGCCAGCTCAATCAGGCGGTCATCTGACAGCTCTGCGGTGCTGTCATCCTGTAGCTCTGCGGGGCAGCCAGCCTGCAGCTCTGCGGTGCTGTCATCCTGCAGCTCTGCGGGGCAATCAGCCGTCACCCCCACAGTGCCCCCGTACACGCCCTCATTTACACAGACAGCCCTGGTAATCAATCCCTCATTGATTACTTCCTGCTCCTCCACCTCATAAAATTCATGATCCCGGTACCCGGTGGTAGTAGCCGACATGCGGATCAGGCGGAGGGGATTCAAGGCCCGTATGATGGTATCAGCTTTGGCTGTCTTGTTGGAATGTTCTTCATCAATGACGGCCACAAAGGAGATTCCCTCCCGCCTGGCCTGGGCGATCCGCTCATAGAGGTTCTGACGCTCTGTATCCTTTATCGCATTATTATCCTTTTTTGTCACCAGTTCCCAGTTGATAAAGGTGACTGTCCCCGCCTCGAACCCGCCGTTTAGAGCGTCCGCCAGATTCCTTGCGCCGCGGTTCGGACAGATCTGCTGCATCCTCCTCCTGCTCTGCTCCTCCAGATCCCCTTTACCGGGACACAGCCAGATAAAGGCTGTACAAGAGCATGTTTGTACATTGCTTTCCACCATGCTTCCGTGTCCTGCGCTCAGATAAGCATCCATATAGGCAATCAGGATCACCGTCTTACCTGAACCGGTGGGGGCCTTCACCACAATCGTCTGCCTGCCGTCCTGCCTTAAGGTCTGGTCCAGCAGGTACCGGACACATTTTTCCTGAAATTTAAACAGCCCTTGGGGCAATATCACCATAGTTCGCCTGCCTCCCGCAATTCACGTTCAAAATAATACTCTGGAACCAGCCTGCGCCCAATGCCCCAAAACATCTTCTCCTGAGCCGCAGTCAGAAACACATGTGCTGCAATGTAAACCGCCTGCGGGGCCGCCTGCCTCTGCAGATCCGGCGTCTCCTGCCGTAGTGCCAACGCCTGCGCCGTCTCCTCCTCCGAGATACACGCTGCCCTTAAAAGGCATTTTTCCAGCTCATCCGCCTCCTGGTCGGTGGTGAGGAGCACCTGTTTACCATCCGCCATGGACCTCCCATTTTCCAGCTGAACCAGCTCCGGCACATATTCCATCAGGCGGTCCCACAGGCACTGGCCGTGGTCCTGCCTGGGAATCAGACATACCTTATAATATTTCAGATTGGCAGGCAGTCCCTCCACCCGCCGTCCTCTGTCCGTCACATATCCACTGATCACATTGCGCAGCCTGGGATATGTTTTGCTGCGCACAATTCCCAGATTCTGGTAATCCTCTGAGGCAGCCAGGTCCCGGTATTCCTCTGTTTTCATAAATCCGCTGATTCCGTTCTTCCCGGGCACCAGCTGCCGCTCCAGCAGATATTTGTCCCGGACTGAATTGCTGATCTCATTGCCGGAGCACAGGATAAACCGCCTGTTCCCCCCATCCTCATCATTCAGCGCCAGCACAGCGTGTCCTGTTGAGCCGCTGCCTGCGAAGAAATCCAGCACAGTGATATCCCTGCGGGGATACATACTGATGATCTGCTTTAACAGGGAAATAGGCTTCTTACCGTTACAGAATTCCACATTTCCCTCTTTGGTCAGATTCTTGGTTCCCGCCGTAAAATCCCAGTAAGTGCCCTGCAGATCCTTCTTGTACAATATACCGTCTCGCACCTCAGAAGTATCTTTCAGCCACACAAACAGAGCACAGCTGTCCCCTTTATAGAACTGTTCATACAGCCTGCCCTTGTTTTTCCCTGTTTTGGGGGTATATTCAATGGAAATGACATCATTTTCCATGGGATTCTCCTGCCTGAAACGGATGATCCTGGTTCGGATGGAGGACTGGGCGTTGGTGGTGCGGAAAATCTTAAGGCCGTATCTCCTGTAGGCCTCCTTCTCAGAGATTCCCTCCTCCTCAGCCGCCTGCTTCACAGACTTGATCACCAACCCGTTTCTCCGGTACACCTTGATCTCATTGCCATCCCCGTCCGTGGCGGAGCCTGCGTATTCCCTGGTTCCTTCGTCCACCAGTACAGATGTATATTTCCAGGAAATCCCATTAGTCATGTACTGCGCGATCAGCTCCGACAGCTCCGTGTACACGAAGGGACCGTTAAATACAGGAAGGCGGTCATACTGCCTGGCGTATACCAGAATGTATTCACAGTTCTTTTTCAGGCGCTTGCCCTCGCCTCCGCCGGAAGCACCCGCCGTATTTTTCATGTTGACGCTGATGATATTCAGGAAATTCTCCTCGCCGAACACAGAATCACAGAGCAGCTTCAGCTGGGCGGCCTCCACATCGCTGATCTGGATGAACATCACCCCATCCTCGGTCAGCAGACGCCGGGCGCATTTCAGACGCCGGGCCATAAAAGACAGCCATTTGCTGTGGCGGTAGCCGTCCTCCTCGTCCACATAGCAGTCGTCGTAAATGAAATCTTCGCTGCCTGTATTATAGGGCGGATCAATGTAGATCAGTTCGATCCGGTTACTGTGGGTCTTTTCCAGCAGCCTCAGGCTGTGGAGGTTGTCGCCCTCCAGCAGGAAATGAAAGGGCTGGTCCCCGCCTGTCCGGATCTCCCGCGCCTTCTCCTCTTTAAATACAGGCACGAAATCCCGGTCACAGAGATCGGCCGCCTCCTCATGCTGCTCCCAGACCAGACCATATTTCCGCTCCAGCAGCTCATTCTCAATCTCAGTGACCGCGGCCAGGGACTCGCTGTCCTCAAGCCGGGTTTTCAGCTGCCGCAGGAAACTGAGCATACGGGTTCTTTTTTGTTGGGACAGATTCATGGCTGCGCCGCCTCCCTCACCCCCGCCAGCAGCCCCTCATAATATTTAAACACAAACTGGTCCGGGGACAGGCCGGACACCTGGCCATCCCCTGTCTCGATAACCGTCCATCCGCCATCCGCCAGCTGCGCAAAATCCACAGTATAAAAATTGCTGTCCAGAGCCGGAATCGCCTCCGCCAGCGCCTCTGGCAGCCGGTCACCGCCTGCCTGCCCTGAGTTGGGGGAAATGGATAAAATCCGATGGTACAGGAAAAATACCCGGTACTCATTTGTATTTCCATCCGCCCGCTTCAGGTCCACATACTCTTTCAGCACAATTCCCTTCTCAAACAGCGTTCCCCGCATTTCAACAAACCGCTCCACGTACCTGTCCATCTCCGCGTCCGCATATCCCCCGTCAAAATACACCGGGAAATCCGTCCCCTTCACCGACTTCACGAAATCCTTCATCATAAAACGTGGAAATGCGGCCCGCACCTCATACCAGGGAATCTTCTGATCCCGGGCAAAATACTTGAGACCAGGAGTATATCCCTCCAGGAGTCCATAGGAGTTGGGGAACTCATGGCAGTTCTCATACTCCTGAGGTGAGTTAACCAGCCGCAGCCCCAGCTTAAGAAGGCCGCTGTACAGCTCACCGTACTTATGGGGATGAAGCATCCACCCTCTGTAAACGCATATCCCCGCCTCAGGCTGCCGCGGAACAATCCGTAATGGCTGGCCTGCCACGAACTCATCATAATTATAAAAAAGGATCTGAAATTCAGGAAATCTGACAGCTTCCTCGTACTCGTACCGGTAATCCGTATCCACCTTCCGGCAGTCAAAATAATCACCGGGATATAAAATCGTAACCTTCATCTGCATACCTCTTCTATCTGCTCTTCTAAAAATTATACCCCATGCCACAACCATTGGCAACGTATAAACACAGTGAGTCCTATGCTTCCCGTGCAGGATATAAATTACATTGACATCGTAATATAAGAAATTTACAATGAAGATATGCCCAAAGTTAACCAAAATACAAACCGGCGGCAGAACATATGGATAGAAAAAAACTGGTCAATGAAATGATCGATTATATTATGCAGCATTTAGATGAGGACCTATCCCTTGATACCATATCTGCTCAATTTTTTATATCAAAATTCCATGCAGACCGCTTATTTAAAGAAGAAACCGGTGAAACCATTTATGCATTTATTAAACGCTGTAAGGTAGATCAAAGTGCAGTAGATATGAAATTAAACCCTTCGAAAGCAATCACGGACATTGGCTTAGATTACGGATATAGTTCTTCCAACTACAGCTCTGTATTTAGAAAGCACCATCATACCTCCCCCACTATGTTTAAGCAGTCAATACCAACTCACAGTATGCCTGTTCCCTTTGCCCCGGAGCGGATTGTTCACTTCAAAACAGCGGAAGAATATGCCGCCCGGATAGAAATCCAGGAGTTAAAAGACTTCCATGTGATATATGAACGTTTCATTGGAAACTATGCAGACCTTGAAAAACACTGGTATCAGTTCCTAGATAAATACAAAACATTTTTATATGGTCAGCCTGTTCTGATAGAGCGTTTTTTTAACGACCCGGCCATTACAGACTCATCACAATGTATCTGCGACATTTGTATGACAGCGGATCAGGATTGTGACATGGAAAATGTCATGTGGATCAAAGGCGGCAGATGGATTGTGTATCATTTCGATGGAGAAATCAAAGACATTTTTGAGACATTACAGGGGATTTTCAACGTCTGGCTGCCCCAAAGCGGTTACCGTATGGCGCAGCGGTATGGATTGAATATTTACCACAGCTTTGACCGGGACAATCATAAAGTTGTAATGGATTTATGTATTCCAATTTAATAACAGCAAGAATTCAGAAGTCAACGAGATTACTTTCTATCTATAATGAGAGGTGTTAAGAAACACTCTGATAGAAAGGAACAGAAGAAGAAATGTTTGATATAAGAAAAATTCAAGAAAAGGTAATTTATGAATCTGTCAAGGCAGAAAGCAATGCAGATATCGCCAGCGAAGTGGCTGTCTCTTATACACATCTCCGAGCCCACGAGACCAGAGAGGATCTCGTATGCCGTCTTCTGCTTGAAAAAAA
>OKVW01000759.1_pt1 | contig 16708 bp, 13 predicted proteins | sample 1606991 | NCBI WGS metagenome assembly OKVW01 (sample SAMN03281021, study PRJEB24777) | human gut metagenome | isolation source: fecal sample PR177 from 1 month old male Malay infant, vaginal delivered...
GCCCATATGCTGAAGCTGACCGAGAAGGGTGCGGACGCATTCCAGATCAGCCACGACCTGTTTCATCAATGGGATCAGGAAATTTTAAGGGAAATGAAGCCCGGGGACAAACAGCTGCTGCTCTCCCTGCTGGAACAGGCTGCCCGGGACATGAAGGAGGCCGGGAATGTTTGAGAAAATCAGCAGCCCCGTCTCTCTGGGCGGGGTGACATTGAAAAACCGGGGGATCTTCGCTCCCACCTCCATGGGACTGCCTCCGGGGAAGGCCGAGGAGAAGATCCGCCGCATCGCAGCAGGCGGCTGCGGGATGATCATCATCGGAGATGTGGCTGTGGGCCGGTCCCCCTTTGGGTCGCTGTACAGTAAAAAAGGCTTTCAGGCCTACCGGCGTCTGTGTAAGACCGCCCATGAAAACAGCTGCCTGATCTGCGCCCAGCTCCATCAGTCGGACAGCTATCTGCCGGGAATGATCCGGTACATCCCCGGCGTTCTCGCCAAGCGGATCACCATGGAAGAGCTGCGGACACTGCTGAACCAACAGATTGGCCCTTACATTACCGGCCTGACCGCAAAAAAGGCGGGGGCCATCACTGCTTCCTTCGGCCGGGCTGCCGTGCTGGCCAGGGAGGCCGGCTTTGACATGGTGCAGGTGCATGGGGACAGGATGTGCGGCAGTTTCTCCTCCACTGTTTTTAACAGCCGGACAGACTACTATGGTGGAAATGCCGAAAACCGCGCCCGCTTCGCAGTGGAGGCCGTATCTGCCATCCGCAGCAGCCTGCCGGATATCCCCATTGACTACAAGCTGACGGTGCGCCAGGAGAATCCCCACTATGGAAATGCAGGGGTGCTGACGGAGGAGCTTCCTGTTTTCGTGCCGCTGCTGGAACAGGCCGGAGTCACCAGCTTCCATGTGGCACTGGCCAACCACTCGGAGCTGGAGGACACCATTCCGCCGGCCGCCCATCCCTATTTTGGGGAGGAGGGCTGCTTTCTGCGATACGCGGATGAGGTACGGCGTCTGACATCTCTGCCGGTATGCGGAGTGGGCGGAATCACTTCCCCCAGCTTTGCCGAAGAGCAGCTGGAAAATGGCCGGGTGGACTGCATCGCCATGAGCCGCCAGCTGATCGCGGACCCGGACTGGCCCCGCAAGGTGATGGAGGGCCGGGCTGACACCATCCGCCGGTGCGTCCGCTGCAACCGGGACTGCCTGGGCGGAATGAAGCGGCATGAAGGCGTTCACTGCATTTATGATAAGGAGGATTAATATGACATACTCAATCGTGTACAGCACCAGAACCGGCAATACCGGACTGTTGGCCGAAACCATTAAAAATGCCCTGCCGGCAGAGGGCTGCGCTTACATCGGCGCACCCTGCCCGGAGGGCGGTATGGCGGATCTGGTATTTGCCGGGTTCTGGACCGACAAAGGCTCCTGTTCCGAGGAGCTGCGTGAATTTCTGATCGGACTTCGAGATAAACAGGTATTTTTATTCGGAACTGCCGGATTTGGCGGAGCGCCGGAGTATTTCTCCCGGATTCTGACACAGGTGAGCCAGCTTCTGGACAGCTCCAACACAGTGGCCGGAACATATATGTGCCAGGGTAAAATGCAGCAGGCCGTGCGCAGCCGGTATGAAGCTATGCTGGAACAAAATCCGGGAGATGATAAGGTTTTGGGGATGATTTCCAATTTTGATATGGCTCTGATGCATCCGGATGATGGTGACCTGCAGCGGCTGGCTCTGGAGGTTAAAGGGCTGCTGAGCCAGTCAGATCAGCCCGGCCTTCCAGCAACAGACGCTTTATAAATAGAAGCAGGGCCGCCCGGTTTTCCATGTGGACAGGCAGGGCGGACGGCGTTTGGGGGCTACCCGGTTCGGAGGATGCCGGGAGTGCCGGGTTCTCCTCGGGCTCGACCCACAGGATCTGCTGCTGTTCCTGCCAGCGGACCCGTTTGATATTAATCTGCTTTTCCTGGGCAAGGTCCGCCGTGACTTTATAATAGCTGATGTCCCTCATTTCCAAAGACCAGTTTTCCTTCTTCAGCCAGGGATACTGGTCTTCCATGGAGATGGGGGACGTTTCATCTGCCCGGGCAAATATGTATTCCAGCTGCGCCAGATAAAGATCTCCAAGGCGCTCCTCCCCGGCCAGGCAGATGTACTGGCGCAGGGTGCGGGCGGAGGAGGGCAGGCAGGCCGACCGGATGGCCTCGGCCAGGGGGATGGGGATGGATTGGGGCGCTTCCTGTAACACCGCCCGCCATACTCTTTCATCGGAAAAAACCTGTTTCATCGGAATATTGCACCGTTCTATATTTACGCGTCTTTCCATCTGATGATTTCTCCTTTATAGGATTACTTCATAAACTCAAACAGGCTCAACTGGCGGCCGGAATCACTGCCTTGGGGTCGTCCGGCATGTTCACGGATCATATCCGATTCCGGTATATCTGCCAAAAAAGGGGATGGTTCCCGGGAAACGGTAAGTATCAATTCCTCTCTTGCCCGGGTCATACCCACAAAGAACAGACGGCGCTCTTCCTCCATATCCGCCGGTCCATTTCCAGTATCCAGAGGGATCAGGCCCTTGGCCGCCCCGTACAGCACAACAGCCGGAAACTCCAGGCCTTTTGCACCATGAAGAGTCATGAGTGTCACCGCATCCGAGGTATAGGTCTTACCGCCGCAGCGTTTTAAGTCGCTCTCCCGGCCAAATGCCAGATCAGTCATCATTTCCGGCATGTTTTTATAACACAGGGCCACGGAGGCCAGCTTCTGCATAGCGGGGTCTGCATCCAGCTCCATGTCCTTCATCCATGCGGCCATCAGCTTTTGGGGACGGGATTTTTTAAACATAGGACCGTATTTTTCAACCATTGCCTGGAACACGCTGTCCCCGATACAATCCTCCCCCAATTCCCACAGCAGCTTTAAGCACAGCCTTTGGGACAGGCGGTCCTCCGGGTCTGCCAGGCAGCGGAAGAAGCTGACTGTGCCGCGCACGGTATCCGCATCAAAGAAATCATCCCGCCCGGCTACAACATAGGGTATGCCCTCCTTTTTCAGGCATTTCTCCAACAGGTCTGCCTGGCGGTGGGTGCGGTAGAGCACCGCAATCTCTGCAAAGCTTCTGGGCCTGCGGTCCTCCGGGCAGGCAAATCCCTCCTGGGTGTCCAGCATATCGATGCCGCCGATCAGGCGGTTGATTTCCTTTGCCACAAATATAGCCTCCGCCATGTCGCTGACAGCTGAAACCGCCCGGATCGGATATCCGCTGTCCCGTGTGGGCAGCAGCTTACGCTCCTCCCCCGGATTCCTGGAAATGACGGCCAAAGCCCCTGACAGAATCTGTGGGGTGGATCGGTAGTTCTGAGTCAGGTGAATAACCTCTGTATCAGGCGCCTCCTCCAGCAGACGGTCAAAGCACCTGGCATCCGAGCCGCGGAATCCATAGATCGCCTGGTCCGGATCTCCAATGACAAACAGTTCCCTCCCGCCCCTGTTCCAGGCCATAAGCAGCTGGTACTGGACGGGATTGATATCCTGAAACTCGTCCACCAGAAGATACTGGAAAGGACGCAGATCCGCTCCGGCCGCGCTGGATAATGCCAGTGCTTCGGTGAGAAGGTCATCAAAATCCAGGGCCTGAAGGTGCTTCAGGCCTGCCTGGTACGCAGCGAAGGCGGCTTCCCATTGAGAGGGTGAGGGGAGCGTCTGGTCCGCGGGGTGCTCCTGGTCCGCGGGGCCCTCCTGGTCCGCGGGGAATTCCTGGTCCGCGGGGACCTCCTGGTCCGCAGGGAATTCCTGGTCCGCGGGGTGCTCCTGCTCTGCGCCTCCGTTCTTCCTCTGGGATATGTATCGGAGCAGGTTTCCTGGCCGCAGCTTCAATCCCTGATCCCGGATGACCTCCTTAGCAATTTCCAGCATTTGGGACTCATCTGCCAGAGTAAATTCCCTTCCCTGATTTTTAAGAAGGCTGTAACAGATCGAGTGGAAGGTACCGATCTGAATCCTGCGGACCGACTGCTTCCCGCCCATCTCCTCCGTCAGACGTTTTCTCATCTCCTCGGCAGCCTTGTTGGTAAAGGTAACGGCCGTAATCTCCGATGGCTTTACCTTGCGGACCTGAAGAAGATGAGCCAGGCGGGCGGCCAGCGTCCCTGTCTTGCCTGTGCCGGGACCAGCGATGACTGCTGCGGTGCGGCTGACTGTTTGGACTGCGGCGGCCTGGGCCTCGTTTAACTGGCGGACTGCCGCAGTCTGGGCATCGTTCAACTGGCGGACTGACGCAGTCTGGGCATCGTTCAACTGGCGGACTGACGCAGTCTGGGCATCGTTCAACTGGCGGATTGCTGCAGTCTGGGCATCATTCAACTGGCGGACTGTGGCAGTCTGGGCATCATTCAACTGGCAGGCTGCCGCAGTCTGGGCATCATTCAACTGGCGGACTGCCGCATTAGCCACCTCATTCAACCGGTAACCGTTTATTGGGCCGCCTTTACCTAATGCTTCTGCCATTTGGTCCGGCTCCCCTGAAACTGCAGCTGCGCATGCCTCGGCCGCAGCTGCAGCGGCCATCTCGCCCGGAGCGGAAATCTCCTCCTTAACTGCCGTCTCCGGCCCGGACGCCTCCATCTCCTGGAATAGGCTCATCTGGCCGTCCAGATTGTCTATCTCAGAAGGAGTAAACAACCGGATGGTCCCATACTCCCCGTCAAAGCCAGGATGTCTGATCACCAATCCATCCCGCAGACGGCGGATTCCCTCTGATACCAGATAGCCTCCGGCCCTGCGGATGTCCTCCACCGGCATTTCCCGAAGAATCGTAAATTCCGGGCCAAGGCTGCCCAGCAGATCCTGATACAGAGACTGGACCAGCTTGCTGGCTGAGGATTTACCCGTGGATGCAGCGATGACCTCCGGCAGAGGAACCAGGCTTTCAAACCGCCTGGCCCCCGGCAGCACAAAGCCCTCCGGCCGGTCTGCCAGCTGTTCCACACGGTGGGATACGCCAATGGTCAATTTTCGGCCGCACACCGGGCATTTGCCGTCATAGGCCTCAGCCTGGATGGGGCTCAGACAGAGATTGCATTTCCGGTGGCCGTCAAAATGGTATTTGCCCTCCTCAGGGAAGAATTCGATGGTACCGTTTAGCCCCTGCCCGTTCTGGATAGCCTGGTACAGGCCGTCGTAACTCATCTCAATATCCAGCAGGTTTGCTTCCCGGCCCAGTTTCGCCGGGGAGTGGGCGTCTGAATTGGACACAAGATTGTAATTATCCAGGGCAGACAGCCGCCAGTTCATAGGCGGATCTGAGGATAAACCTGTTTCCACCGCGCGGATGTGGGGCGTCAGATCCTCGAAACACTCCTCCACGGTATCAAAGCCCGAGAAGGCGCCGAACATGGAAAAATGAGGCGTCCAGATATGGGCTGGGATAAATATGGCTTTGGGGCATATTTCCAGCGTGATCTCCAGCAGATCCCGGCTGTCCAGCCCCAGAATCGGCCGCCCGTCGGAATGGATGTTCCCTATGGTCTCCAGCTTATGAGCCAGCTGCTGTGCCGCTTCCAGGCCAGGCAGCAGGATCACATTGTGAACTTTCCGAACTCTGCCGTTTTTCTTATAAATGGAGCTGATCTCCCCGGACAGCACAAACCGCGGCCGCAGCCCTGTCACTGCCGCCGGGTCCTGAATCCGCAGCTCCTCCTTCAGCTGGTACAGCCCGTCCTCCGCCGGAACCAGCTTGGCCTCCAGCTCCTCCCGCCAGGCGGGGTGGGTGAAATCACCTGTACCCAGAAGATGGATTCCTTTTTTCCTTGCCCAAAGATCCAGATATTCCGGCGTACAGTCCCTGCTGGTGGCCCTGGAATATCTGGAATGAATATGTAAATCTGCGATGTATGTTGGCATTCTGCTCTCCCGCTTTTGTATAAGATAAAAATATTATAGACGTTCCGGAAATGCGTTTCAAGCAAAACCGGGAATTCCCAGGCGCATTCTCTCCTCTAAAAAAAGAACACCAGGACGATTGATGTGAAAATCAGGAAAAACGCCGGATATATCCCTCTTGTGAGCATCACATTCCGATCCTCCCCCGGCGTATAAAATTCCTCAGGATTTTTGGGGTTCACATACAAAACTGCCTCGGTCCCAGGCGGTCCCGATCTTAAGACCGATAGCGCCATACGGCTGTCCATTCCCTTAAACTCCTTCCCATCAACCTGATAGCTGTATATCATATAACGGTGGCCGGTGTAACTGTGCACATAACTTTTCTTGCCTCCTATTTGGGTCCAATGCATCCCATTATAAAATGTTCCGCTGTCCATATGGTCGATTATACCGGCGATTCGCTGTGTACACCTCTGCCGGATGCCCTGCTCCTTGTCGCAGTCCTTCTGGAATCCTGTAAACGCGCTGTAACCTACTGAAAGAATAAAAAACAGGATAAACAATTTCCCTGCATCCAAAATATCCACCTCCCTTTTATCTGAAAATGCCCGTCCGGCTGAGAACGATTCCCTGCCGGGCGGGCATAGTCTGTTCTGCGGAAATAGGCAGCATCCACAGCGCAAAATGCTATCTGCCTCTGTGCTTTTCTTTCCGCTTCTGCTGTTTCAGCTCAAACAGGCGCTGGGCCTCCTCCTCTTTTTGTTGGCGGCTTCGTATCTTCCTCTGAAGCTTCGCCTGTTCATGCTGCAATTGAAGGGCCTGCTGGGACTTGGTCCCCATCCCCGCATTGTCAATCTGCTTTCTGGCTTCCCGCTGCATGCGTTTGGGATTCGATGGCCGTTCCTTCACAGTTGCTTCCACAGCTGGACTGAACCGCAATTCATAGTATTTTCCAAGAACGAGCATCCACACATCATAATCCTTAGGTTCAGCTCCGAATGTGATCTTACACACCTCCAGCTTCCCGCCGGAGACCCGCTCCAGGATTCCCACCCAAAACGGGTCCTGGAAAAACACCTGCAGAAATACCGCTTCTTTGTCCATGTTGCATCCTCCTAAAAATAGATTCATAGACAAAGAACGGACAACCTTAGGAGGAAGGTTACTGACAGCGTTTTCATTAATATTTGCCGCTGCGCCCGGACTACCGGCCGGGGCTGTGTTTTTATCTTTGCATTCTTATAGTAGCATATGATGGTTTGTTTTTCTAGTAATAATAGATTATTTTAATTCTTACAAGGCCTTCGCAGGCCCTGACACAAAATGCGAAAGACGCTTGGTATGAATCTCAAATTTAAATCCCCAGGACCTTCGCAGGCCCTGACGCAGCCAGATAGGCTGGACCTGACCGTCTACATTATTTAAATCCCCAGGACCTTCGCAGGCCCTGACGCAGCTAATCCGTGAACAGGGGGTTACTGCTTTTATATTTAAATCCCCAGGATCTTCGCAGGCCCTGACGCCAGCACCCGGCGTCCTGAATAGGCGGCTACGCTATTTAAATCCCCAGGACCTTCGCAGGCCCTGACAGATAGAAGGTTGTCCCTCCGATGAGCTTCGACATTTAAATCCCCAGGACCTTCGCTGGCCCTGACCACCGCCCAGCAGCAGCTTGGCGTCCACCTTACCATTTAAATCCCCAGGACCTTCGCAGGCCCTGACTCCTGATCCTCCACCATTACAATTTTGTATTTCCTATTTAAATCCCCAGGACCTTCGCAGGCCCTGACTGAAGAAACGCAGGTAACAGAGTTTCCAAGTATATTTAAATCCCCAGGACCTTCGCAGGCCCTGACGCTGCCAGTTGGTGACTGCGTAACCGTCACCATTATTTAAATCCCCAGGACCTTCGCAGGCCCTGACACAGGAAACCAGGTGGGAGCATACCGGACCAGGCATTTAAATCCCCAGGACCTTCGCAGGCCCTGACAGGCGCTCGCTACAACGTACCGCCCGGGCAGATCACATTTAAATCCCCAGGACCTTCGCAGGCCCTGACGTGCCTTGCTTTCCTCGATGACCGCGTCAAACATATTTAAATCCCCAGGACCTTCGCAGGCCCTGACGGTGGATAAGTTGGTACAGTATCAGCTAAAGGCCATTTAAATCCCCAGGACCTTCGCAGGCCCTGACAGTATTACCCACAGCTGTGGGATATTGACCGGCTTATTTAAATCCCCAGGACCTTCGCAGGCCCTGACAGCAAATTCTACCTATTACATCACTATTGTAACAATACTTTTTGTCTATAAATACAAACCTCTACACTCCTCCCTTCTATACCTCCTCTCTTCCTCATCTTTTTGTTCACTTTCACCACACTTTTCAGGTGCGAAAGGTACGGGCTTTTTATGTTCACATCGCATTCGCACTATTCAAACCCCTAAACAACCTCCCCCCAATACAATCCCAAAATCTCCAAAATCAAACATACCGCTCCTGGAAGCAGCATTTATATACATGCTAAAAGATAAGAGGTTCTGTAACATCAAATCCAGGCTTCGCTCCTACATGTTCAACCTTATTTTTATAGTTCTCGCCTAAATAATAAAACCTCAGGCTATCTCTGTCCTTGTCTATAATGCCTTCTAATATTGCTTTAACTTGCCTGCATTTCGTAGCATCCATGTTACACTCAAATACTGAATTTTGAACACGCTGACCGTAGTTTACACATTGCTTTGCCACCTTACGCAGCCTTGCTTTCCCAGCAGACGTCTCTGTATTCACGTCATATGTAATCAGTACCAGCACCTCTCTCACCTACTTCCATAAAAACGGCGGATATTCATCTAAATCTCCCCGCAGATACCTTGCCAGTAACAGGGCCTGTACATATGGAACCATTCCCCACTCGATTTTCTCATCCAGAAAAGGGTGCCGGATTATTTCCGCCTTCTTTGTCTGCCACGAAGCCAAAAACTGTTTCCTGGTATCATCATCCATGATCACAGCGCCGTCTTCTTTTTTTATAAAGCCCTCTGGGCCTATCATCCGTTTATTAATCAGGGTAAGCACAAACCGGTCAGCCATGACTGAGCGCATCTCTTCCATTAAATCCTGAGCCAACGACATTCTTCCCGGCCTATCCCTGTGGAAGAATCCCACATATGGATCTAAGCCAACCGCTTCCAACGCCGCGCCGCACATTCCCGACAGCAACGTATATGCAAACGAAAGCATCGCATTGGTCAAATCTAGTGGAGGCCTTCTATTTCTTCCATGAAAACGAAATTCATCTTTCTGTTGAAGAATCAAATCGTCAAACACAGAAAAATAGACCGATGCTGATTCTCCTTCCAACCCCAGTAATTCCTCCGCAGAACTGCTCTCTCGTATCTTTGTAAGATTGACAGCCAAAAATGCAGATTTAGCCTTTAGCTTCTCTCCGTCTAAACGCAATGGATAATCCCGTGCAGCACGTTCTAAAACCCACCGCGCATTGTATACCTTGCCTGTTATAAAATTTTGTGCAATTGATAAGGATTTATCTTGATTTTCGCTGACCCTGTACTGTTCCTTTCTCAAAGTAACATTGCCTCTGATCTCACCGGACACTCTTGCCAGGAATTTGCCGTTGCCTGACAAAAAGCAGAGATCAATTCCTTTTTTTGCGCAGGCTCCCATAAGGGCTGGGCTGGCGCCGGGGTATCCAAATGTGACGATTGCTTCAAGGTTATGCAGCGGTATGCGCCCGATCTCTTCATCCTGGTTCCTGACCACAACATTTTCACCGTCAAGCGACAAATAACGATCCGGGGCCGTAATATAAAGTGTATTGAGAAGCCGTTTCATAAGTCTTCCTCCTCTGCCAATGCCTTTTCAATATAGGCCTTCGCCAACTTTTTCTTTCCCAGTACAGGCACACAAATATCTCTCAATGAACAGGCATTACAACTTTTTGACCATTTAACCCTTGGCGTGTATCGTCGGTCATAATACCCATGCATCTCCTGAAACATATTTATCGTTTTCCGGCGCAGTTCTTCACTTATGTCAATCTGTTTTCTGTGCCTTGTTTCGCCATAATACAGAAAGCCATATGGAATATGACAGCATAACATCTCTTCCAGGCATAGCGCTTGTGCTGTAAGCTGCAGTGTATCCACGTCCGTGACCTTAGGTGAACCTCGTTTATATTCTATTGGGATCACCTGATAAACCCCTTCTCTTCCAGTCAGAGCAATGCCATCCTGGCAGCGGTGAAATTCCACGGTATCACATTCACCGCTGACCCCCAATTCCCTGGACCGGATTGGCATTGCCCTGCTGATAATCAAATCCCCTCTTTTTTCAGTGGATGATGCGTCATGGGCTTTCAAATGCAGCAGTTTCCCTTCCACTGTTCTCACATTTTCCTGCCACTGCATTTCTATATAAGCCAATGCCCACTGCCTCCGGCAAAATGCAAAATGCTGAATACCTGACAGTTGAAGGAACTCATCCTCCTCATACAAAATCATACACCTCCGGATTCTTGCATGTAAGAGATGACAACTCAATCTGATAATCTGAAAATGCTTCCGGCTTGTCTTTTAATTCCTTTATCTGTAAACTTCTATGTATCTTAGCTGTAGATACCGCAGGTGTCTTCTCCTCATGCTGCCACCAGTACAGGCGGCATACTTCCATACTGCCCTCAGGCCTTGCAGAAGATGCATCATTTTCAAACAGCGTTTTAAGCGCTTCCTTCAGGAGTTCGGCATCTTCCTGGGAAAACCCTGTCTTCTCTGCCAACTGGACATTCACACTTCCTTTAATCACATAAAGCCCAAAACCAATCCGGTGCTTGGCTCCCATTGTATCCGATGCCTTGCTGTCCTTTCCTCCTTCGCTGTTTACACTCTTTGTTATCTGCATACTGACAATATCCACCGGCGAAACGCTGACCGCCTGCTGAATCGATACCGGCCCGCGTATTCCCACAGATACTTCCTCACCCTTAAATGCAAACACCTGGCCAAATGCCCGTACATCAATCCACTGTCTGCATGCAATCTCACCAAACCGTTCCCTGTCCGCCTTTTTCTTTTTCTCCAGTTCCGCTTTTAATTCCCCGCAGCCTTCTGCGCGGTCCTTAAGGCTGGTAAATCCATCGTCCGCACGGTCATCTGACTGTACGAATACCCTGGCGCCCATATCCTGAAAACGATTACGGATTTTCCGCTTGATGCATACATCCGATATTTCACCATACCCATCAAAATTTTCCCGCGGCCGATTTCCATTTAATGGGTCTCCATTGGGATTGGCATTTGTTACAGAAACGATCACAGCAAAATCAATTTTCCCTTTTAAATTTGTCATATCTTTATTCCTCCTCTTTCTGCTCGTTTTCCGTTTTTTGTCTCAACGCAATTGCCTGGCTGTGAAATCCCAGCAAATACAGCCCTCCCAGTCTTTCATCCTTTTCATATGCCTCAACTGTAAAGTGATTAAATATTTCATCAATCAAATTCTTATAGACAATACGCTCCCCTGTCTTCAGCCGCATCCAGTAAGGCTGCAATTTCTCCTCCAATACTGTCCAGGTGCGCATAGGCTTTTGAGCAAATGCTGCCATATAACGCTGTGCATTTGTTTCACGCCTGTCATCCTTATCGTATGTGCGGTATTCCACCCGATCCGCCACTGCCAGAAGCCTTCCAAATAAATAGTCTCTTTTATCACACTGAACGTCCAATGCCACGCCCCATACCTCCTTTGAATTGTGCTCATGCCGCTGTCTTTTGAACAGTGAGCAAGCCAGCGCCAAAATTCTCTCCCAATTATACCGTTCCTTGTAAGACACCGGCGATGATGCCCTGCGTACCGCCAGTTCAATCATATCCACTGGAACAGAACGACCTTCAGAGATACATGGCAGCAGCCGTTTAAACACCTCGCCATACAGTTTTTTTCCGCTGATCGTCAGCCTTCCGTTCTGCTCTGTGCCATATAGTGCCTCTGCAATCTCATCAATTCCGATCATCCCCTGAAATACCATTGGCCGCCCATCTTTTAATTTGACATGCTGCCATTCACAGCTTTTATGCCAATTTCGGATATTTTCCACATAACTGCTTGATTCAAACTGCTTAAACTCGGTCATGGCAAGACGTCCGGGTGTGGCGGAGTCAAACGCCAGCAGCACTGTCCTGGAAGCCTGATTCAAGCATGCCCCATATCCCCGCATAGCCGCAGCAAATCTCGAAGCCCCCATTTCATCTGTTCCCAAATACTCAGAATCAGTCTCCTCATCTCCCCATCCCTCGTATTCATTACATATTTCATCAGTATCCAGTTTTAAATCCGGCACAGGGTTCAAATCTGACTCCCAAACTACAACACAAAGGCTGTCCCAGCTGTACCCCTGTCTGCGAATGATCCACTTTAACGCATTGTGCGCCTTCTGTGAGTCTTCATAGCCAATGGAAAATGCCTCTGATTTATCTTTGAACCTTCCCCGAAATGTAAAATAGTCTTTGTCATTAGAGGAAATCAGCTTAGCCCCGTCTCCCTCGTTCCTTATCTTTTTCGGTTGAAGAAATGACAATGCCTCCACATTTCCAGACAGATATGACAACCCTTTTTTCGTAGAAATAGACCGGTAATATGCAATAAAGACATTCTGAAGCGTTCGGTCTTTCCAACATTCGGCACGGCTGCTTCCCATCTCGTCTGCCAATACCTGCTCATCCAATTCCTTCAAGGACTGTATCCTGAATCTTACAAACGCCTCCGTCTGCGCAATAGACTGTATCTTCTCCTTGTCATCCATCTTTCCATGTTCATTCAAGCGGATGAGCCTGGCGGACACCAGATCTTTAAGAAGGCATCCCTTTTTCAGGTACTGATAGACCGCTCTCACTTTTTCGTGGCTGTAAACGGACTCACTCCAACGCTCCAGCGCCTCAATATAAAGCTGATAATTTTCTGAAAAATCCTTCTCTTTGCCATTTTTACTGTCATAATAATCCATGTAATCCCCAGCCAGGTATTTCAGATTATCGCAAAGAGGATGGGGCGCTTTACCAGCTGTGCGGCTGGCCGATTCCTCCGTTACCGGAATAATCGTCAGCTTTTCCGCTTCCACAGGATCTGCCTTAATAAAATTCCCGTCCACATCAATTGTCACAGTGATCTGCGCTGCTACTGTCGTATGAGATATGGGGAGCAAAACCAGAGGGATTTCTGTGACTCCTTTACTTGAACGTTTTTCAATACGTTCTATTTTGCCGACTCGTTCCAGGTTCTTATCATATAAATCATATAATTCATTCAGATAATTCACTCCCCGCCTCCTCGTCTGAAAATTCTTCTGCTCCGGTAAAATTCCCCTCCCCAAAAGATTTTACCGCCATCTCCTTTATTTGCCGTTTCTCTGTGCATTCTTCCGGCCGAAGAAAATCAATGATACCTTTCCTTTGCATCACTGGGCGCCAAAAGCGAACCGTCATTTTTCCTTTGTCCTCGGGAAGAACCGCCTCGTCCGCATAGGTAATTCCATGATACATAAATCCATATGCAATTTCGCCATCCAGATTGTCGTAATAGCCTTCCTCCTCACCAAACACACATGGCTCAACGTACCCCTGGCATTCTCTGGTTCCCAGGAATATATCCCTTCTTCCGCCTCGGTCAATCATTCTTCTGGCGATATTATGGTGTTTGTGCTCGTTTCTGTCCTGCTCCAATTCCATCCTGTTTTCATTCCACTCAAAATGTGCCCTCACTTGATACCGGACATTTTTCAGGTATGTGTAGTAAGACAGATCATTTCCTCCATTATAAGCAATGGGGCGGATTCCCTTTGTTTCTGTCCGAATAGGGTTCATCACACGCACCTCATCAATAATCCACACCAGCGTTGGCTTCCAATAGACGCTCTGTAATATCCCCTTTAATGCTTCATATGTGGGAATATGATAGGTGCATTTTTCGCCCCCAACTCTGGTTACCGGGTCAGAAAACAGTGCGTAATCTCCGGTTACCTGAAATTCAACCGTATTGCGATGTTTCAATATCCTTCACCTCCTCTATTTACATGTTTAAAAACTCCATACCTACGGGTTCTGTGCTGACACCAGTCTCTTTGCTGTAATAGTCCCGTGTCAGTTTATTGACAAGACCTCCGCAGATTGGGGTGACGGCTCTCCCCAATGTATTCTTCGTCTGTTCGGAAATCCCTACCGTAACCAGCTGAAGTTTCTGCAGTATTTCTTTTTGCCTGCTGTAAGGAATATATGGGGTCTGAAGTTCTGCAATCAGCACGGCGGTGGCTGTGTCATATTCGACTACCACATTTACCTTACCGTCTTCAGATATCACCTCGAACATGTCACCAGCAGTTTTAAATGCCTGCTTCATGAACAATTTAGGCCCTTTCCCAGCATTGCGGCGATATTGCTTTCGTGCCAGATCATTGCCGGAAAGTAAATCCACAAGTGTTGCCGGCGCTCCATGTATATTCACATGAAAATCCACCTCTCCCTCCTGCTCCTGCAAATAACGCAGATAGTATTGCTCTTTGGCTTTATCTGATAATAAATCTCCTCCAATTGACTCCGGATTTTCCCGATAACGCCTCAGAATTTCCTCCATTGCCTCCTGCGCAATTCTGATGTCTCTAAGTCGTGATACATTCTCCGCTTCCCTTGACATCTTGACTATGTAAACATTTCCGCTCTTCTGATCTCTATGACGGTTACAGCGCCCTGCTGCCTGGATAATATTATCCAGCCCTGCAAGTGAACGGATTACGCAGCGGAACGATAGATCAACCCCCGCCTCAATCAGCTGTGTGCTGATACAAATAACTGGTTTGGGATTGTGTTTATCCAGCAACAGCGAATCTATTTCTTTAAGAGTCTCCCGGCGATGCAGTGCACACATATTGGTGCTCAAATGGAATAATGCACACTCAGGGCTTTTGTTCATCTTCAGGTAATTGTAAAGTTTTCGTGCGCAGGACTTTGTATTCACAATCACCAGCATCTGCTGTTCATCTGGAAAATGTTCTAAAACAAATGCTCCCAGCGCTTCGACCGACAGACCTCCAGGCTGAAACTCCGTCTGATCCACCATCGCCACGCGCCTAAATGCACCATCATACCGCATATAATCTTCCACCAATTCTTTTGGCGGCAGAAGGCGGTTTTGAGGAAGTTTGTCAAAAACAGGCTGCGTTGCTGAACACAGGACCACCGTCGTGTTACAAAAGGTCGTGAGATAGTTCACCGCCAGATTGAACAGGCTGATAATTTTAACCGGCAGAGCCTGAATCTCATCAAATAGAATAATGCTGTCACATAAACTGTGCATGCGGCGAATGCTGCCGGTTTTTGAGGAAAAGAGCGTGTTTAAAAATTGCACTGCCGTGGTGGCGACTATTGGGCTTGACCAATTTTCAGTTAATCGGTCATATCGTTCCTGATCTTCCTGTGTCTCCTGAATAACATTACAGTGATGTTCAAGAACATATTCCGGCCTTCCTATCGCATTTCGAATCTCATCTGCATTCTGCTCCAAAATGCTGTTGAAAGGCGCTACATATACAATTCTCTGCTTCTCGAATTTTTTTGCATGGTGTAAAGCAAAGCGTAAGCCGCTTAATGTCTTCCCTGAGCCGGTCGGCAGTGTCAGGCGGTAGAGGCGCTGCTCGGACGACGCGGCCGCAAGGCAGGATTCGGATATTTCCCTGCGATAAATGTCAATATTGGAGGATATCTCTTTTTTTGATATGTAGTCCTCAAAATACGCGGTGCACTCCTGCCAAATCTGCCTTGTAAATCCATTTATTTGAATCCTCTCTTTTGTTACCCCTCCCATAAAATCTGCTGTGTTGCTGCGGTCTGCATCAATCAAAAGAGACATCAGGAGCCGTTCAAACATTCCAAAATAGAAATCCCTGCTTCCAAAAATCCTGGTGGTATCCTGTTCCGCAAACTTCTTTATATCATTTATCAATTCTTTTAGCGCTTCCTGCGCCGTATGGCAGGATACGTTTAATACTTCTTTATTTATAAAGTGGTAAAATCGTTGTCTGACCAGTTCGTACTCGATCTTCTCTTTGTTTTGGTAGGCTTTACTCTGACGTTTCTCAATCAGGGACTGGCCGTTCGTTAGATCTATGGCATCGTATATCCCGTGGTGGGAGTAAATTGCGATCTGAATCATCTCCGACAAGATACTCTTGGGCGCCAATTCGTCAATCAATATTCCACCTGCGGTAGCATGGTTAACGTCTCCCCGCTGAATTTTTGATTTTTCTTTTTCATTATCGTTCTGGGTAATATATTCTTGGAACCGTTCGCTATATTTCCCCGCGTCATGGAGTTTACCCGCCAGATATGCAATAGGCACCATATATTCTACTGTGCAGCGTTCCTCTGCCAGACAGGCAGTTTCTTTGTTGTGAATGGATACGGATTGGATTTCTTTGGAATTATCTTTGCGGTGGGCTATGAAAGGGTCTTGCTCAATGTCTGTTTGATCTGCTTCAAACGTTACTTTTTCAGAAGATTTATCTTGTGCTTTTTTATACTCCATTAGCATTTCTCCTTTGTTTATACAAGTCCAATGGGTCACAACTTAAAGCGATGATATTTTGAGCGTAATAATTTTAACTTTTTATGATTATAGAGGGGGTTTTATGGTAGAATTAATATCGGTCGGGTACTAAGTAAATTAATAATTGATGAGTCAATTTTAAAAGCATTAATTTGCGATATATATTACAAAATAATTCTACCACTATTTTACAT
>OKVW01000760.1_pt1 | contig 16698 bp, 21 predicted proteins | sample 1606991 | NCBI WGS metagenome assembly OKVW01 (sample SAMN03281021, study PRJEB24777) | human gut metagenome | isolation source: fecal sample PR177 from 1 month old male Malay infant, vaginal delivered...
CGTAAATTAAATTATATTATATATTATGTACAATAGTTGATAGTGCAAATTTATTACCATATATTATTGTTAATGGATAAAATCATTTAGACTAGTCAAAATAATCGCTATTTTACGGTATTTCTCTCATGCTCTCAATGAATGGTGTATTATTACTATAATCATTGTTTACTACCAGCTTCGCATTATAACCATAATACTAACTAAATTTCGTTTCTCTTAATTATACCAGAATAAAAATAAGAGTAAAAGCACAAACCGTTGAATATCACCAAATACTAATTTGAACTTGGAAAAGCCAAAATCACTTTCCCTTCAAGCCAAACCGCTCCCCATCAGTCCGCCCCGCGCAAATAATATCCCCCTGCATACTACAAGTAAACGTATACGACACCTGATCCACCATAACTTCCGCAGTCATCCCATCCTCTTCTAACATACAGAACACATCAAACTCTAATTCCTCCCTATACCGATTTAGAAATCGGCTAATAGCTTCTTCTGTCTGCACTTCCAGTGCTTTCACCTCATCTGTTACATCTTCACCATCACGATACACTGAAACAATCTCATCCCCAGCTCGGATGCCCCTAGTCGAATGCCCTTGTTTTCCCTCCTCTGCCGAGGCACAACCTGTCAATAACAACACCACTGCTAAAATAATGCCCTTTTTCATATTTTGCCTTTCCGGCAAATACGCAAAAAGCAGCCCATCCCAGACTGCTTTATTTCAATTTCATACCCCTCACATATATTTCAACCGCTTCTTTCTCTTTATCAGTCAAAGTCTCCCATGTTTCTAATACTTTCTTTTGCTCGGATGACAATTCCAGTTTTCCAATATCTTCTGAGAAGAACTGCGCCAAAGTAATACCTAATCCGTCACAAATTTTATTCAAGGTATAAAAAGTAGGTGTGCTTCCTCTTTTCATCAAATTCGATAAAGATGACTGACTAATGTCCGTCTTTTTAGATAGCGCATACATAGACATCTGCTTTTTATCGCAGAGTGCCTTTATACGATTTGCAATATACTTCTCATCTAACAAGCAACCTACACCTCACTTCCGATATATGCTGCTTTTATTCTATCCTGTATTCTCTGATATTATTAGATTTTATCAAAGCAAGTATATTACTTTATAGTTGAGTAGTATTGAACTAAAAAATAAGCGCATTGCCCAATATTTTATTATTTCTCCTTAATCTGCTTATACATATACTCAATAACTTCTTCTGGCGTTGGACGCTTTCCCTTAAAAGGTATCTTCGCCCACTCCTCTTGCACTTTCACATCAGGATTATCAAACCCCATATCAATTGCACGTTGAATTTCGTTTTCTACTTCTTGGGGACTTATTCCCTCTCTTCTTCCAATAATGCCAATCACTCTGTTGATCTTACCCTTTTTCATAATTAAATATCACCTTTCTTTTTGCAATCTATTAATTGCAATTATACAAGTATTTTATACTAGAATCAATATAAACCTATAATACGTTAAATGAAAGGTCTGGTAGCCACTTATGCCGCAAAAACTAAAACAAACACAAGATATTTCTCTGGGGGATAACCTTAGAAAATTAAGAAATGACGCTAATCTAACCCAAGAGCAGGTCATTGCACAATTACAGCTTCGCAACTTTTCCCTCTCAAGGAGCGCTTACTCACAAATCGAAGCCGGCACATACAATATCCGCATTAGTGAATTAATTGCATTAGCGGAAATATTTCATACTGATTATAATACTATATTTCAAGGACTAACCTATAATAAATAGCCCTGGATTGATAATTTATGCAATCCAGGGTTTATTATTTATTTCTATATCCCACAAGCTTTGAATAAAAAGCAATCGTCTAAATATATATTAGTTCCTGCAGCACAATTTCCTCGGCAACATTTTTTATATTGTTCATTGCTCCCACCCATTTCATTGGTTCATCAGCCTTAAGCTGCTCTGTTATCTTCTGGCTTTTCTTCATTTTCTCCATTAAGCGTTCTATCCTCACTCCCGCTTCTTCCTCTACACAATTCAGATGTTCTACCAGCTTCCCTTGCGTTAACAAAGAAACATATAAACCTCGCTTATATTCTTTCAGATAATTAAGTCTTAAAAAGCCATATTTTCCGTAGGCCGCTGTTTCCACTTCCGGCAATGTCAAATCCGGCAAGTAACAATCCCCCGTTAAAGTATAAGTTAATCCACTCTTCTCATCATAAATGTGCTTTTTCATGCTCGTTCTCCTTATCTCGCATCCCGCTCTTTGGAACGGGAATGCATATGTTTATTTTTACGATCTTCTACATTTTGTTTATGCATTTCCAATTTAGCTAACACGCTAGTAGGTTCTGCTTTCTCTTCTGTATGACTTTTCCACTCTGCAACCGCTTTTAGATAATCGTCATACTCGACTCGTGCCACTTTATACTTGACTAAAAATTCTTTTGCGTTTCTATAACCATAGTCATTCACGATCCCTGTTAAACGCTGTTTCATACCGTCAATTTCCAACGATATTGCACTTATTTCTTGCTGAATATTTTTTCTCTGTTTCCCCTTGAAAACCCCTTTGCTTTTTTCCAACTCTTTTTTCTTTTCCGAAAGCTGCTATTCTTTTACATAAATTGCATGGTTGTGATTATTCAGTTTCCGGCAGATAACTTCTAGCTGCGGATATTCTTTCACCAGTACAGACTTTACTGGTGGCATTAACAAATTTCCTTTCGCATCGTCTTTCTTATCAATGCCACCGGCTGCGCTTGTTACATCGGCATCCGGTACTCGATACATATGGTTGAATAATTGTGAAATCAAAATCTGCAAGGCTACAATGGCTAACTTCACAATTGCCCTAAAAAGCTCTGGCTGCCTTCCCTGTTTCTTAAACGATACATTTACCTTATCTGTGATCTCTGCCTGCTTGATGCTCATAACCTTTTCTTCTGTTATTCCACTTATCAAAGCTCTATCTACCGTTTGATTCCACTTTTGACGCATCGTATTATCTTCAGTTATCTGCATTTCTTTCGGATTATTTTTCCCGATCTTCTTCATCGGCAGATAAACACCATTTTTGGTAAATACCTGAAGCCGCTCTGCATCCTCTTTCACATAAATATTGATTAATTCTGTAAAAGAACATTTCACCTCGTCTACAAATGCTTCACTTTTAAATTTCAAATCTTTTGCAGTAAAAATCTTTCGTTCATACACCTGCCCCTTAGAAATAATTTTACAGTCTTTCCTCAACCGACCTGTCTCATCCATTATTTCTTTCTTCGTGCGGACATGCTTGCCATTTTCGTCATAGAACATATTTCTGGCAGCAATTTTCTCAATCGGTTCTTCCAACAACCTGCGTTCCGAAAAGATAAGATGAATATGATAGTTTGTCTTACGCTTGTTTTGGTGCAATGCTGCAAAACACTCTGTTCCATACTTCTGTTTAAAGTGTTCTGTAAAGAGTTTCAATAGCATTTCCGGCGCATATTCTACAAAACTTTCCGGTAATGCAATAATGAATTCTCTGGCTTCGATACACTTTCCCGCAGCACCGCTCTTCTTAAATTCCTTTTGATTGTATTCTGCCAGTTCCCGCCAAAACTTTCGCTGTGTAGTTTTATATACCGCATATAGATTTTCTTGCCTGGCATGACTGGATATATAATCAATCCTGCCTTTTAGATTTGTCAGGTTTACATCTGGACAAAAGAATGTCTGGGCAATCAGCGTTCCCCCTCTCTTGCTTTTGTGAGTGGACACATCAGTGGCCGGTTACGAACTCTATGCCCGTCGCCGGGCTGACAGCCCCCTGCAAGGGCGAAATACCCAGAGCATAAAACGAAGTTTTGTGCGACGGGTGTATTTCGCTCTCAAACGCCGAGGGCTAAGACCGGTATAATTACCGCCAACAGCACCTACCAATATATGCTTTTATTGCGGGCGTATCCGCCCCATCATGTACCCACCGAAAGACTGCCTTTTTATTCGATCGGACATTTCTCATCAATACGTTTATCAATTATCGCCATACATATCATGCTGTACCTTTGCCACATAATAACTGTCCATCGTCGATACTGCGTTATATAAGCTCGTAATCAGCATTGCCTTAATATTCCTCACCTCAGTAGTGTTATTAGCCAGACAGTCCATTATATAGCGTATATGGCTCATATTCAGCTTCCGAAACTGGGCTTGAACCTGAGCCGTTCGCCGTTCTTCTTTGTTCACCCGGACAGTTGGTCTTGATGAAGTCAGGATTTCCGATGCCAAATCCACAATATTATCCAACTGCTCTGCTTGATATGGCATATCTGATCGAATCGCATCGTAATCAATCTGCTTTTTAAACGCTGTGATCTCGTCTTGATAGGATAGGATTGAATACTCTTTGTTTTTAATCTCTGTAGAAATCTTTGTATTTGTATCACATTCTCCGGTATGACCTGTCTCTGTTTTTTCTATATCTCCATTACTTTTTTCGGTATCAGGTGTCGCCAAAATTAGTGATACCGTTTCCTCCTGGCCTTGTAACGGGTTAGTTAGTTCCTGCAACCTATCTGGTATCAGTTCTAAATACATCACGTTATTTACATTCCGTCCATTAATTTTTAAGTCACGAAATTCTCTTCGTATCACCCCTAATTCTTCTAAAGCGATGATTGCTCTGGCCGCTTGCCGCTTAGAAATACCGATTTGATCCGATATCTGCTGGTAACTTCTTTGCAGTAAATCCCCATGAAACTTTTTCTGCAGCCTTGTTGTCTGCCCTGTCATCTCATCTCTAATCTCGGTAGGGCGATACCAATAAACGATATCCGCTAATATTATAATTGCTTCCAAATATGGCTTCCCGGTTGCCTTTACAATTGTCCTATACCAATTCTGCGCAACAACATTCCCGGTAACTACAATGCTCCTCATTTGATCTACTATCGCATTCTGGGATGATCCACATGCCACATAACCGCCCCCTTTCCTCTAGCAGTTTAATATTGTATCTGCCATTTTTTCGTGCTACAATATCCTTGTTCGGAGATGCATTTTGCATTTCTATAGCTCTTGTATTTGCAGATACAAGGGCTTTTTTAATGTTCACCATCATTTTCTCCCATACTGGTCTTGCGAAACCCCTCCATGATCTCTAACATACTCCTGATCGGCGTCAGCAGTTCCGGCTCCATATCATCAAACGATGTCAACCGTTCCAGTTCCTTTTCAATGTGCTGCAGCGTCCTTCGGAATGTTACAAGCATCAACGGATTTCCTTTTGCAATGACCTCCTGGTGCAAAACACTTTGAATAATATACTCTTGTTTTGTCTCTGCACCAGACAACCTGACCCGCATATTTAACTCCGCATTTTCTTCTGGTGACACCCGAAAGGCCACGGTAACGTTCCTCCATCTGTTTTTATCATCTTTCTTCTTCTGGGACATCTAATATCTCCTCTCTTTCTACGCTTAATTTTTGTGCCATCTCCGTCTGAACTGTGGGAAAAAGATGTGCATACCGATACGTAACCTTAATACTTTCATGCCCTAGCCTTTCACCAATTGCCAAAGCCGAGTATCCCATATTGATGAGTAACGATACATGGGAATGCCGTAGATCATGGATACGGATTTCAGGCACATTGGCTGCTTTAGCGCCCCTGTCCATTTCATGGTGCAGAAAGCTTTTACTAATCTGAAATATTCGGTCTGTCGCACGATACCTATACAAACTGTCAATATACATCTTCATTTCCTCTGCCAAAAATTCCGGCATAATGATCGTCCGATTGCTTTTTGGGGTTTTAGGAGTTCCGATATGGTCTTTTCCTTCCAGTTTCTGAAACGTCTTATTAATCCTCACTGTTTGTTTCGTAAAATCAAAATCCTCCCTCGTCAGAGCCAACAGTTCCCCCTCTCTTATTCCGCACCAGTAAAGCATTTCAAAAGCGTAGTATGATCTGGGTTTATTGGCTATCTCTTCAACAAATTTCTGAAATTGTTCTTTCGTCCAAAACTTCATTTCTTTATCAAATTGTTTTCCCATTGAACCCGCCTGCCTGGCTGGATTAGCCGCCAATCCGTAAAGATTCACCGCATGATTGAAAATAGCACTTAATTGTGCGTGAATAGTACGAAGATAATCTTGTGAAAGACCTTTCCCTTTGGCGTTTTCAAAAGAAATCAATTCATTCTGCCATTCCACAACATCAACTGCGGTAATCTCTTTTAACTTTCGATCTTTGAAATAGGGAAGAATTTTCTTTTCGATGATATGCTGCTTAGTGAGAAACGTACTTCTTTTTACCCTTTTTTCTTCATTAGTCATATACGTTTCCACAAAAACCTCAAAGGTCATATCCAGGTTACGGTCTTTTTTCAAATTGAACTGCCGCTCCCATTCTTGGGCATCTCTCTTTTTCTCAAATCCGCTTTTATGCTTTTGTTTTCTTCTTCCGGTATAATCGTAATAATAACTATACGCATCCCACTTACCCGTTACTTTGTTTTTATGAACTGACATTCTCTCTCCCCCCCTTACTCATTCAATCCGTACATTCTCTCTTGAAAATACTTCCGGCTAACCCGGCCCGGTATAATCTGGTAGCCTTTATCGGTTAGTTCCTTGTTGAATTGCTGAATGAGCTTATACGCATAAGGTTTTGATACATTCAGCATATCCACTACTTCACTTGCATTGATAAATAAGTTTTTTTCCATCCATTATCCGCCTTTCTTTTTTATTTGCTCACATTTCAATATCGAAATGTATATTTGTATTATAAGATTTCATTTTTGAAATGTCTGTGGTATACTGGTTATAATTAAAAAATACAAGTATTGTGAAAGGATGATTGCAATGACTGTCGGCGAAAAGATCAGAAAATTCAGAACCGAACAAAACCTGTTACAAAAAGAATTGGCGGTAAAATGCCGTATGAGCGAATCAGCGATCAGAAATTATGAATTAGGCAACCGTACCCCCAGCCCCAAACAACTTGAAATCATTGCTGCCGCTCTTGGTGTCAGCGTATTTGCTATTTCTGAACCAAACTTAAACAGTGAACTCGGTGTCATGCACGCTTTATTTGAATTAGAAGAAAACTATAATCTCAAAATAGTTGAAGACGGCGGCGCTTATTATTTACAAGCGGCTCCTAAAAAAAGAGGACAAGCCAGCATAGCTGACCTTATCATTGAATGGGGCGAAACAAATAAGAAATACCAGACTGGAGAAATGACCAAAGAAGAATATGCTCATTGGAAAAATACTTTTCCCAAAGGCATATCCATTAATAGACGAAAATAACAAACCAACAGCTCGTTACATATATGGATATTACGAAAAGTCTTACTAAAATCTTACTTTTCGGGCATAAAGAAACCCCGCAAGCCTTGTATTTACTGGCTTGCGGGGGTTTAGCAATCTATTCAAACTCAATCGTAGCCGGCGGTTTCCCCGTACAATCATAAAGCACCCTATTCACATGCTTCACCTCATTCACGATCCTGCTGGTCACCTTCCCCAGCACATCCCAAGGCAGTTCTGCCGACTCCGCTGTCATAAAGTCTGATGTAGTAACCGCACGCAATGCCACAGCATAGTCATACGTTCTCTCATCTCCCATAACACCAACGGATCTCATATTCGTAAGTGCAGCAAAATACTGCCCGATCTGTTTGTCAACACCTGCTTTTGCAATTTCCTCACGATAAATAAAATCTGCTTCCTGTAATATCTCAATCTTCTCAGCCGTTACTTCCCCAATGATACGGATAGCAAGTCCAGGACCTGGGAATGGCTGTCTGAATACCAGATAATGCGGGATGCCAAGTTCTAATCCGGCCTTGCGCACTTCATCTTTAAATAAAAGGCGGAGTGGCTCAATGATCTCTTTAAAATCAACATAATCAGGAAGTCCTCCCACATTGTGGTGGGATTTGATCACTGCTGATTTACCTAAACCGCTTTCGATTACGTCAGGGTAAATCGTTCCCTGTACCAGATAATCTACCTTACCGATTTTCTGTGCTTCTTCTTCAAATACACGGATAAACTCTTCACCAATGATTTTTCTCTTCTCTTCCGGTTCTTCTACACCTGCCAGCTTTTCATAGAATCTGTCCTGTACGTTTACACGGATGAAGTTCAGGTCATAGTGGCCTTCCGGACCAAATACAGCTTCTACTTCATCTCCTTCATCCTTACGGAGAAGACCATGGTCTACGAAAACGCAGGTCAGCTGTTTTCCAACTGCCTTTGCCAGCATTACGGCTGCCACAGAGGAATCCACGCCGCCTGAAAGAGCGCAGAGCACTTTTCCATCGCCTACTTTTTCACGAATCTGCTGGATGGACGTCTCTACGAAGGAATCCATTTTCCAGTCGCCTGCGCAACCGCAGACATTATATACGAAGTTAGACAGCATTTTTGTACCCTGCTGTGTGTGCACAACTTCCGGATGGAACTGTACCGCATAGAGATTCTTTTCTGGCATTTCCATTGCAGCTACCGGGCAAACCGGTGTATGCGCTTTGATATGGAACCCTTCGGGCGCATTTTCAATATAATCCGTGTGGCTCATCCAGCAGATTGTCTTGCCGTCGATGCCATCAAATAATTTGGAATCTGTGTCTACATCTACTTCCGTTTTTCCATATTCGCTTACAGGAGCTGTTGTTACTTTTCCGCCCAGTAAATGAGCCATTAATTGTGATCCGTAGCAGATACCCAGGATTGGGATGCCCAGCTCAAATATTTCTTTTGTGCAGGTTGGTGAATCTTCTCCATAGACACTGTTTGGTCCGCCGGTGAAAATAATTCCTTTGGGATTCATTTCTTTTATGGTCTCAAGATCCATGTCATAAGGATGCACCTCACAATAAACATTGCATTCTCGTACACGTCTTGCTATTAACTGATTATATTGTCCGCCGAAATCCAGTACAATAACCATTTCTCTTTTCACGGTTTGTCCTCCTACGTTTTCTTTCATTCCTTAGTCTTTATGATGCATTCTCTCCATTATAATGGAAGAAATACAGTTTTACAAGTAATTTACTTTATTTTTTTCATCCTATTTTTAAATAAAATGCCAAATTTTTATATAAATAAATAAATTTAACCAATGTATAGGGCTGTAAGAAATTCATTCCTACAAAACCATACTCTAATCTATATTTTCTGGTACTGCCATTTACCTCTGGCATAGCGAACCATGAAGCAGATTCCACGGAACAGCCAGTCAATGGTCATGGCTACCCAAACGCCAAATACTCCCCATCCCAGGAATTTCCCCAGCACATAGCTAAAGGCTATACGGAATATCCACATGGATAATATGGATATAATCATGGTCAATCTCACATCATTTGAAGCCCGCAGCGTGTTGGGCAGTGAGAATGACATTGGCCAGATTGTACAGCAGCAAATGGCATGATAAGTTAAAATCTGTGTTGTCATCTGCGCCGTTACATCAGATAGATTATAAACTTTCATGATCAAAGGCAGCAACAGGAAAATAATAACGTTCATTCCCCACATGGCAACATAGACGATTTTCATCAGCTTTTTGGTATAATATTTTGCCTGGTCATAATCCCCGGCTCCCACACACTGGGATACAACCGTCAGTATGGCAAATCCAATTGCCATTCCGGGTAAAATCTGGAACATTGCTATGGTATTGGATACGGCATTTGCTGCGATAGATGCGGTGCCAAAGCCGGCTACCAGGCTTAGTACCAATATTTTGCCCAACTGGAACATACTGTTTTCCAGTCCGTTTGGTATTCCGATATGTAAAATTTTCCGAACCATATGTCTGTCAAATTTGATCGAAAATGGTCTTGGAAGGTGAATTTCCTGATTGGTTCTTGCAAGCAGAAGTATCATGATGACTGCTGCTACGATTCTGGAAATCAGCGTTGGTATTGCCGCTCCTGCAACACCCATTTTCAAACCGAAGATTAAAATAGCATTTCCGGTTATATTTATGGCATTCATAAGCAGCGATGTTTTCATAGAGACTTTGGAATTTCCCATTGCGCGGAACAGGGCTGCACCACTGTTATACAGGGCAATAAACGGTATAGATGCTGTTACAATTACAAGATATGTCTCTGCATGTCCCATTACATCTGCTTCTATTTGCCCGAATACTCCGTGCAGGATCAATCCCTGCCCCAGATAGACCACAGCGGTAATTATAATGGAAAGTACGGTAGTAAACAGTACCAGCTGTTCTGCGGCCTTACAGGAGCGCTCTGCACGCTTCTGACCTATGTACTGCCCCGCAACCACTGCACCGCCGGTCGCCAGGGCCGCAAAAATATTGATCAGCAGGACCATTACGGTATCTACCAGAGATACACCCGATACTGCTGACTCTCCTACACTGGCGATCATTACTGAATCCGCCATTCCTACGGTTACCGACAACAGCTGTTCAATAATCAATGGTACAATTAATTGCTTCAGCTGTTTATTCGTGAACATCATTGTTCTCTCCCCCACTTCTTCTCTTCCTGTAATTTTACTTTAATCTGTTTTCTTAAATTTATGTCTATTCCATTATGTCTTTTCCCAGCCTGTTTTCTTATGCATCATCCTTCATGTCTATTTTCTATGTCCGATTTCTTATGCCTCTTCCTTCACGTCTATTTTGTATACCTGTTTCCTTATACTTCTTCCTCTTTCTATTTCCTTATGCCTATACCATTATACCTAATCCCTTTGCTAGTTACCTTCTACCTATTTCCTAATTCCTCTTCACTAATATCTATTTCCCAATATCTGTTCATCAACTTACAATGATCCACTCCATATAGGCTTACAATATCCCGCATAATCATCTTCTAACATCAAATATATTCTTTAATCTGCCCCCATTCTTTCAGCAGACGTTCGATGTTAAATGCTGCATTCGCCGGACTGCTGCTTGGAAGACGAATAATTTCACGCTGTGTCTCAGAAAAAGAATACTTCTGATAAAGCTCATATGCTTTGCCGCCGTTGGCATATATTTTCCTGATATCAGCCTGTCCCAGAATCAATTGAAGATCTGCCGGAACGACATTTTTAATGGAACTGTCACTGGAGCCGATAATGTCACAGCTTGCAATTACATCCCAGATAGCAATGTGGTTTTTTAATAGAAGGGACTTCTTTTCCTCTATTGTCACAGGAACTTCACCCTCAGTCAGCGCAGCTATGATTTTCCAGAAACGGTTCTGTTTGTGTCCATAGTAAAATTGATTTTCTCTGGATTTTACGGAAGGAAATGTTCCGAGTATCAGTATTTTAGAATCTTTGTCAAATACCGGATCAAAGGTATGGGACAAATGGGTATACTGTTGATTATCTTTTAATTTCATATCTTACTCCTGTCTGATCGAAAGCCCGGCTTATGATGCCTGGCTTTTACAAGAAACTATAATATTATATCCCCTATATCTATGGAATACAATAGAGATATTATATGAAATTTGCAGCTTTTTGGCGTTTATCTGATCTTATTTGCCGGATCTTAGAAAAAAACGGGGAACATCCATTTTCGTGTCCCCGCTTTTCATAACTCCCTCTGTGAATCCCTGATTATTGGTTTGTCTGATGAAGATATTTTTCCCGTGTAGCAAGCCCACCTCTTATATGACGCTCGGACTTGTTGACATCCAATACCTTTCTGGCACATTTCGCCAGAGTTGGATTAATCTGAAGCAGTCTTTCGGTGACATCCTTATGTACCGTGCTTTTGCTTATCCCAAATTTCTTCGCTGTTTGTCTTACTGTGGCATTTTGTTCTATGATATAATTCGCAATGTCAATTGCCCTTTCCTCAATATAACCTTTCAAGGAAATCCCCCTGCAATCACTGTGTTTTTAACATTGTATGCAGGGGGGTGTGGGATTAGAATATAGGATATGCCAAATTCTATTTCAGCTTTCCTCTTCCGGCTCCCATCAGCAATTTCTCCTCATTTCCTAATTTTACAGTACAAAAATCATTGTACCGCCCGCCTCCATCATAGTGCTTTACTTCGACCAGCTGAACCGTCTTTCCATCCAAAATCAGGCGTTCCTCTATTATTTCTTGAGAAAACCAGCGTTTCTGCACCTGTCTTTGCATAAAAAAGCCTTCTTCATCTAATATTACTTCAAACCGTTCCCGCAGAAGCTTTTCTGGTGCTTTCTGTTCCGTTGTATATCCTCCGTCCCGCACCAGGACACAGAGATAAAGCTTACCTTCAGAGTAATATAAATAGCTGCTTTCTGACACCAGGCATCCAAAATAAAAACCATCCAGACTCTCTAAATCCCCGTCTATTATTTTATTCAAACCAGTTTTTCTCTTTACTTCTTCTTCCTCTTTGTCTTTTTGTAAATAATCATTATACACCCCGACATATGCGGACCATTCCTTAGAGATTTTCTCTGCAATCGAATCCGGTGCCAGTTTGATTGCTTTATTTGCACAATCCTGAGCTTCCAGAACGTCCTCCGAAAGCAGTACACCTATCATATATTCATTAAAATCATTAGTTACATATAAAACATATTCCCAAAGAATCTCATAGTCCGTCGAATATTTTTTAATTAGCTTTTTGAACCTTTTTTCACATTCCTCATTTTCACCAATTGTTTGCAATTGTTTTATATTTTGCAGTTCCCGTTGCTTTTCCGAAATCTCTGGAGATTCACCCAGCATAAATGCTGTACCGCAATAGTCGCAGACGGCTATTTTGGTAGCTAGATCAATCTTTAATTTTCCATTACAATTCTGACATACAAGTTCCTCCATTCTAATACCTCCCTATGCACATTATTTTATAATAAATTTTACTGGCTCAGCGTTAAATACGTTTTGTCTTCCCAATCGCCTGTATTTCTCCTACGTCTGGCAAACATTACTTACTTTCATTATATCTTTCTTTTATCCCATAAGCAATATCATACCTTCGCATATGAAAACATGTTATAACTTTTCAAAGCGAATGATCATCATAGCTGAAATATCACGCTTTTATCACTCCGCACCATATTCTCTTTCCTAACCAATCCTGGCAATCTGCTTCCTGGTATGCTAAAATAAAGTAACATAAAATCATCGCATAAACAGTATCGGTAGCTATATTATATATGAACAAAAACGAGTTTTAAAACTAAAGGAGGCGAAAAATGCAACAACAATTAAATGAAAAGATTCGTGTAAAAATTAATGGCATGCAGCAAGGCATGTTTTTACAAAGCGAGGATACCAACAATCCGGTATTATTATTTCTCCACGGCGGTCCAGGTTCACCTGAGATCGCATTTACACAGAAGCATCCAACAGGACTGGAAAAATTATTTACGGTATGCTGGTGGGAGCAGAGGGGCAGCGGCATTTCTTACCAACGCAATATTCCAAAAGAAATGATGACAATCGATCAGATGGTCTCGGATACCATAGCGGTCGCTCAATATCTGCGGCACCGTTTCGGGAAAGATAAAATATACATAATGGGACATTCCTGGGGAACCGTGCTGGGGACTCTTACGGCACAGCGGGCACCTGAGCTCTTTCACGCCTATATCGGCATCGGGCAGGTTGCCCGGCAGACGGAATCAGAACGACTGGCATATACTTACATGCTGAATAAATTCGGTACCGCCGGGAACAAAAAAATGGTGCGTAAATTCAAAAAATACCCTATCGATACAGGTGGTGAGATCGGTATCAAATACCTCTCTGTGCGAAGCGATGGCATGCAGAAGCTTGGCATTGGTACCATGCACCGCAGTAAATCCATGTTGGACTGCGTAAAAATTGTACTTGGTTATAAAGGTTACACATGGCGGGAAAAATTGAAGTTCCCAATGGGCAACAGTTTTTCGCTGAACTGTCTATGGGATTTTGTACTGCAAAGTGATTTATTTAAGCAGGTTCCCCGGCTGGAAATCCCGGTATACGTACTCCATGGTAAGTTTGATTACCAGGTATCTTACGTAATTGCGAAACAATTTGTTCAGGCCATTGAAGCTCCTGTAAAAGGTTTCTATACCTTTGAACGTTCCGCTCACAGCCCTTGTTTTGAGGAACCTAAAAAGATGTGCCATATTTTACGCAAAGATGTGCTGAATGGGAAAGCCGACTTGGCTGACAGATAAAAGCAGCAGTAAACCTGAGAATGAAAAACGCCGCAAACTTTAAAGAGCTGCAGCGTTTTTCATTGATCATAAAATAATATATATTGAAGAATCTGCCTAAGCTATGGCTGCCGCCTCAGTTGTCTGATCAGTTATCCGCTCAATTCCACTCCCAATTCCCCTCTCAATTACTCGCTCAATTACTCGCTCAATTACTCGCTTAATTCCCCGCATTCTGATGCTCATCCCCACTTATCCTGCTCCGATATTCCAAAGGTGACATATAACAAAACCGTTTAAAAACAGTTGCAAAATACTGGCTGGAAGAAAAGCCATACTCATAAGCGATCTCCGTTACCGTTCTATCGCTGTACAGTAGCTCATTTTTCGCTGAGTCTATTTTTCGCCGCAAGATATATTCTCTGGGCGGTATCCCGGCTGCTTTCACAAAGTTATAATGAAATCTGGAAACAGACAACACTATTTGACATGCCAGCTCCTCTATTTTAATATCATCTTTAATGTGATCTTCTATATAGCGAAAAACTTCTTCCATCTGTTTTTCTTCTTTTTTGTTTCCTTTTTTATTCTCTTTTTTATTGATATCATCTTCTGTTTCATTTTCCTTATTATCTGCTGTTTTTTCCTTTAAATTATCCCATATATCTTCAAACCCATCCTCATATTTTGAGGTACAGCTGGTCATGGATAACATCAGTGAAGACAATGCATTTCGAATTCTGGTATGATAAAACATATCCGGATTTAACATGATTTCCATAATCTCTTTGCACATACCTGTTATTTGGTCATTGCCCTGATAAATCCTTCCGGTTTCTTTTTGAAAATATTCCATGAGATTCTGTGCTTCCGATTTGTCACAAAGAAGCCCTGAATCTATTGCGCTTTTTAAATCAACAATCAAATAATATAAAGATGCTTTATCTTCAGGATTTCCTCCGGTACTATGCCATTCTCCCGGTCTGGCAATAAAAATATCCCCGCTGTTAACCTTATAGGATCTATCCGCAACACTGTAAATCTGACATCCCTTTATGAGAAATACAAACTCTGTCATATCCTTATGAGTATGTACTTTCAGCGGCCTGTGGGCTTTTGTATAATTTACTTTTCCCAAACGGAACAGCATACGTTCTCCCTGGCAGTACTCCACAATCTTTTTATCCTCTTTCACCGCACGTTTCCTCCGTAAAATTTCCATACTGTATGGTTTGTTTCATTTTCAACTGCAATATAAACTCAAAAGCCAAACCGGCAATTATGATCTACAATAATCTTAACAAAAATCAGCAAGAAAGGAAATACATTATGACACCAAAAGAAAATATGTTGAAAGCCATCCGGTTTGAATCACCGGACTATATCCCCATGACCTTTAAAATCAATGACTCCTGCTGGCATTCCTATCCCCAGGATTTCCTGTTTGAACAGATGGAGCGCCATCCGCTGTTATTTCCCGACTTCAAGCGCCTCTCCATGCCCCATACACCCAAATACGCCGCAGTGGCACAAAAAGATGTCCCATTTAAAGACGATTGGGGCTGTATCTGGCACACGAGTATGGATGGGATTACAGGTACCGTAACAGAACATGCGCTGGCATCCTGGGATTCATTTAAAAACTATCAAAGTCCCGATCCGGCTTACTGTATGGGTATCGGGCCTATTGACTGGACTGCCGAATCAATGCGCATTCGGAATCTGCAAAATCAGGGGAAGCTGGCAAAAGCCGGACTCAGGCACGGGCATACCTTCCTCCAGCTATGCGATATCAGGGGATATGAAAACCTCATTTTCGATATGGCTGATGATGAGCCAGAACTTACAGAACTTATAGATAGGATTGAATCTTTTAACCTGTATATCATTCATAAATATCTGGATATGGATGTGGATATCATTACCTATCCGGAAGACCTTGGAATGCAGACAGGTCCAATGCTATCTCCCGCTCATTTCCGGAAATTCATCAGCCCAAGCTATAAACGCCTGATGAAGCCCGCATTAGAAAAGGGCACCATCGTCCACATGCATTCTGACGGTGATATCCGTATGCTGTTGGATGAACTTTTGGTGAGCGGTGTAGGTATCATAAATCTCCAGGATCTTGTAAATGGAATCGACTGGATTGCAGATCGTCTGGCTGGACGGGTCTGCCTGGAACTTGACATTGACCGGCAAACCATTACTTCCCAGGGAACCCCCGACCAGATCCATCGACTGATTCAAGAAGAAGTTCAGAAGCTTGCATCTCCTAAAGGAGGGCTAATGATGATTTATGGCCTTTATCCTGGGATTCCATTAGAAAATGTCGTGGCTGTTATGGACGCTATGGAGGAATACGCGGCATACTATTAATAGTTGCAAGGAATAATTTACGGGGGGATTAATTGCAGGACAGAATAAAATAATGGAGTATAAAACCATAAAATTGGGTTTCGCTGAGTAAGGACGCTTTGTATACAGAGGTTGTGTACGGAAAGAGAAGGGGGCGGATCAGAAGAGGTGTTTGGAAGGCTTAACGCAGAACTGGCATTTTCTAACCTTC
>OKVW01000761.1_pt1 | contig 16686 bp, 12 predicted proteins | sample 1606991 | NCBI WGS metagenome assembly OKVW01 (sample SAMN03281021, study PRJEB24777) | human gut metagenome | isolation source: fecal sample PR177 from 1 month old male Malay infant, vaginal delivered...
AATTGATACCGCCATAAGCTCTGACATCTGCGTTGGTTCCGCCTCCGCCATTACCGCCGTTCCCCCCGCGTCCGCCTGTTACAATCAGCTTGCAAGCTGCATCCGGGTTAGCTGGTTTAATCTTTAATATGGTTCCCGGAGGTACTTCGATCCCGGCGCCGGCGCCGGTTCCTCCAGTCCCACCATTATCGCTGCCGTTGCTGGCTGCGCCTCCGGTGACGGTAACCGTCCCTTCTATGTACATGGTCAGGCTTCCCTGTACTACAATTCCGCTTTCCCCTGAAGCGCCGGTAAAGCTGGCACCATCCTTCAAATAGACGGTCCCCGTCATTTGGGTGCTTGTATAGCTTCCGGAGTATTTCACTGCAGTGGATGGCACGCCGCGCAGCAGATCGTTCTGACTGCCGGATTCCATGATATTCATCAGCGCGGAATCTGCCGGAGTGGCCTGCGCCGGAGAATCCGGGGATTGGATGGGCTGATTATCTGACGGATGGTTCATCTGGTCATCTGCAGTGCCTGAGTTGGGCTGGCTGGGCGTTGCCATTGGAATTTGCGCATCATCGCCGCCCTGCCTGTTCTCCTCAGGTGCACTCCCGCCGGCTACATACTCCTGACCATGTCCTTCAGCCAGTTTAGTAGCAATTCCTGTGAAAACGCCGCCGCCCACTTCCTCAGACAGCGCCTGCTGTTCCGCCTCATCAGCCTCGAACCAGCCCGCTATAAATGCGGTGGCAGAGCGCACGAATCCCTCCCATGCGGACAGCAAGCTGGTATTCGTCTTATGTAATGCAGCGCTCTCCTCGGAGGCTGCTGTGTATTCCTGATTTTCATGGAAACACATGAAATAGAGCTGAGGATATGCCTCCTCCGCCACATACCAGGCTCCTTCTAATGTAATCCCCTCCGCCTGGGAAAGATCTTCAGTACCGGCTGCCTGGGCCCACTGGTCTGTGCAGCCGCTGACATCTGCATCATACACGCAGTTTGTAACGGTACGATTAGCAGCCACCCATTTGCGAAGCTGGGGTTCTTTTCCTGCCTCAGATGAGGTTGCTTCCTGAACCTCTGAGGATACCGCCTCAGATGGGGTTGCTTCCTGAACATCTGAAGAAACCGCTTCTGAAGGTGTGGCCATTGGAGAAAGGTCTGGGAACTCTCCCAGTTCATCATCCTCACTATTCTCATCTTTCTCCCTATACAGCACGGACTCTCTTCTGCTCTCATCAATAGACTCCTGCTCCTGTTCCACTGACTCCCTGGAGGCGTCCCCTGCCTTCAATCCCTCAAAGTCCACCTGGTCCTTTGAGCGTGGTTCCGGCATATAGGCCACAAACGCCGCTGCATTTTCCGACGGATGCTCAAGTGCTGTAGTCGCATAGCTGCTGTTGATCTCGCCGTAGTTTTTAGCGGCCAGTCCGCCGGCCATGGAATCGGCGCTCAGAAATCCTGTAGCATAACTGCCGATAATCCCACAGTCTCTGCCCACCACACCAACAAGGCCGCCGGTTTCCGTCACCAGCTGCTGTTCCCCGTCCACAGACAGATCGGTATATGCATAGCTGTTCACTATACAGGTGCTGGACATGATCTCGCCAACAAGTCCACCGGTTCTCAGTCTCCCTGCCTGGCTGCCGGATAGCGCCGCGTCCCCCGCTGGGGTTGTCCCCTTCACCACAATCCGGCCTTTGGCAGCACAGTTTTGGATCAATGCGTCCTCCGCATAAGCTGCAAGGATTCCGGTGCCTGCCGTTAATACAGGGGTTCCGTTTTTACGGACGGTCCCCTCCTCGCTTCCCTCCCTCGCCTGATAGAGGATAACATTTTTAATGGATGCATCCGTCATCAGCAGGTTTTCAACCTCTGAACCTGGACCCATCACACCGAACAGCGGAAAACTCTGGTTGCTGATCACAAATCCACCGCCATTTAAGGAACCCGTAAAGGGGATCTCCATGGTACCCGGGCTCACCGTCACATCAGTAAAATCCAGATCAGCCGCCAGAGTAATACGGTAGGACAAGAACCGGCTTCTGTCGGTCTGCTCCCCAGATCCAAACAGACGGTTCCAGCCCTCCTCATGATATACCACCGCCGTCCTTGACAAATCATCCACCAGCAGCTTACCTTCCTCATATATGCCCTTTGCAAAGGGGAACTCCTGGCCCCTCTGGGCAAAGGCTTTCAGCTGTGGAAAGTAGTAGATGTATCCACCGGAAAGGTGGGGACTCCCCTCAGGCTCAGCCTGAGAATCCGTAGCCAGTCCCGGACCTGCCGGACTATAGGCCGCCTGGCCGTTTGCATGTGTTTCCTCTGCGGACACCCATACTGACTGGTCGAAGTCCAAAAAGCCGACAGCTGACCCGCCGATCATATCGGCCAGCGGCGCTGACTGAATCCCGCCATGGTCCTCCTGTCCATATACGCCGGACCAGGCCGTGCCTTCCAGATACCAGAAGCCGTCCACAACTCCAATTTCACTGCTGCCTGCGGCCGCGCCCAGGCCCCAGCCGTTGTGTGCTGCGCCGATATTGCCGATCTGATAGCTCTGGGATATGCTGCCCTCATTATATCCGGCGATTCCCCCGGCATAAGAAATCAGGTAGCTTTTATTTCCCTCACTTACGGACTCCACAAAATCACTGAGGCTCATCCATCGTTTGCTTTTAGATGCAGTGCCGGTTTTTACCTCCTCGCCCGGTTTATAACTGCCGCCAATTGTGCCGCTGTTGTAGCAATTGGCAATACCGCCGCGGTTCAGGCCTGTCACTCCGCCCGCTCCGTCCTTCCTGGCATAGATGGATCCATCCTGGAAACAGGAGTCAATACTCCCATAGTTAGTTCCCGCAATAGCACCCACATATTTTTTACCATATATAATTGATCCGGACACGCCTACACTGTGGACCCTGGCTCCGTCTCCGACAACGCCAAATAAACCCAGATTTACATCATCCGGGCCATAAATATTGATTCTCCTTATAACATATCCGTTACCATCAAAAACACCGTTGAAAGGATAACGCTCATTACCAATGGGCGTAAAATTACTCCTGCGGCTGCCTTTATCTTTCAGTTTTAAATTATGTATCAGTCGATAGCAGCTGTTACTGTACTCCTCGTCCCCCTCTGCCACCAATTGAGAAAGCATCTCCAGATCCTTGGTTGTGCCGATCTCATAAGGTTCTTCCTCGCTGCCTTCTCCACTAAAATAGGCAGCTTTCTGAATGTCGGTTATGATGATTGGTTCTGGTATAAGGGGCTCGGTTGTGCTCTGCCCATTGCCGGAACCGCTGCCATTGGCGCCGCTGCCTCCGTTGCCTCCGGCTTCTTCGTTTCCGCCTCCACCATCGTTTTCTCCACCTTGATTACCGGGAGCTCCATCGTCATTTCCGCTGCCGCTCTCTTTATCTGGGTTTTCGGCTGTCCCGCCGTCATTTACGTTCCCGTTCTCCCCATCTGGGTTCCCGGCTGTCCCGCCGTCATTTCCGTTCCCGTTTTCCCCATCTGGATTCCCGGCTGTCCCGCCGTCATTTCCATTGCCGCTCCCTTCATCTGGGTTCCCGGCTGTCCCGCCGTCATTTACGCCTCCGCTGCCGCTCTCACTCTCCCCACCCTGGTTTCCGGCAGTTCCATTCCCCTCTTCTGTTCCGCCATTCTGGTCCCCGGCGCTTCCGCTTCCAGCGCCTTGGTCTTCTGCTCCACTGCTCCCATTACCGCTTACACCTTCTCCGCCCTGGTCTCCTGCGTTTCCGCTGCCCTGATCTCCCGCGTTTCCGCTGCCTTGGTCTCCGGCAGTTCCGTTACCGCTGTCCTGCCCCTCAGAGTTTCCCCCACTGTCTGCTGCCGCCTCCTGACTCTGGGCTGCGAAGGTGATCATCCCCAGCCCCGGGGATGTACTGGCTATTATCAAGCTTAATGCTGCTGCTGTTATTCTCAATCCTAATCTATTTTTTCTCATAGTATGCTATCTCTTTCTTATTGTCTAATAGTCCGTTATTGAACAGTTACAACAATCCGTGCGCTTACTTTTCCGATATATTGGCGGTCCTTCTGTCCATATCCATACACAAATGCTGTGCAGGGATATTCCCCTGGTGTTAATTCCATATCCAATTCCGCCTGTCCGATATAATTTCCCGGAAGCAGCGTTCCCGACTCATATATCACATCCCCATTATCATCGCGGCAGATCTCAACACGGGTCCTCTTTTGATTCTCCAAGGGATTCTCAAACATTACATTTCCCCGCTTGGGGCTGCCGCTGAATACAGGATTGGTGTTGATTGAGAATACTATTTCATTCTCAGCCACCGCCCTCTGGGCCTCCCCCGGCGAGGCGGCCTGAGTCTTGCCCGGCATTTCCCCGGCTATGGTATTCCGCTCCAGCCTGGTCTCCTGATCGCCGGAATACCTGGCGCTGACCAGCCAGATCACAGCGCCAACCGCCAGAAGTGCTGCTGCTATCCCACATTTCAGCCACATTTCCCTGCGGTTTTTTCTCCGTGATCGGTGCCTCCTCCCTGGATCTCTTACTGAATTTCTTTGCGTATGTTTTTCTGTTCTTCCCATAAATATTTCCCCTTATGTGCCACAACATAATATAAATTATGTATCATCTCCCCGTTAAAATCTGGCCTGGCATTTGGTTTTTCACATTAAAAAAAGCATGCCAAGTGTATTTGTCATGCAGACATTTGACTTTTAACATAAGTTCATGTACAAAATGGGAAAAAATCTAAGATAATGCCAATGTATTTTAACCAAAACTCTTGCAATATTACCAAAAACAGCTTATATTGTATGTAGTTATAAGGAACGTTTAAAGGTGATTACTTCAAATGACTACATAATTTATATTATGTGGTCATTTTTATATTCCACCCCAAATATCAGTTTCAGTCGGGACAGCATTCTTTTATGCTCTTCCCCGGTTGTGGTTGTGTATATCCGTGTCGTCTCTATACTGGAGTGTCCCAGAATCTCTGCCAGGCGGACAACATCCTTCTCCTGTGAATAAAAGGTAAATGCAAACAGATGCCTCAGATTGTGGGGAAATACCTTCCGTGGATCTACTCCTGCATCCCCGCACAGGCCTTTCATTGCTCTCCACACATTGCTTCGGTCAAGAGGCCCTCCATTCTTCGTTACAAACACCGGCCCGGAGACAATTCTATTTCTAAAGCAGTAATCAATCAGTAACCTTGACAGCTCTTTGGTGAAGATGATTCTGCGGTCCTTGCCCTTATTGTCAATCTCTGCCATTCCTTCTCTCAGGGATTCAACCGTAATATAGCGCAGCTCTCCCACCCGGATTCCCGTACTGCAGATTGTCTGCAGCACAAGGCACAGCTGGCTGTTGCCCCGAGAATCCGCAGCCTGCACAAGGCGCTTGTACTCCTCCGCGGACAGCGTCCTCTCCTCTTTACAGAACAGCATTTTCTGAACCCGGAACTGTCTCACCCGGCAGTCTGCCCATCCTGCAAACATCAGAAACCTGTTCAATGCAACCAGCATAGAATTAGCGCTGGTGGCCTTATAATGTTCCTTTAGATATTGTTTGTACTGGATAACCGCTTTTTTATTTACTTCCTTTAACTCCGGCAGATACATAAAAAAACGTCTCAAATCCCGCAGATATTTCTGAATCGTTGCTTTACTTTTTTCTTCTTCATACAGTTCCAGCTCATATTGGTTTATCATTTCCAAAGTTATTATTCTCTGCATTATATGCCTCCTTAAATGACTATACATAATGTATAATGATACACAGGAAGTTATGAAAATATAGCAGATCAGCTTAAAAACTTCCGGAATTTTTACATTTCCCAGTGAGGGGGAAATACCACAATACAAAATCTCATCCCCCTCCCCATCTGCCTGTCAGCCAACGAAAAAAGGAAGAGATTACAGTGATCTCTTCCTTTTACAATGTCTGAATGTTTATTCTAAATACTCTCCCTACCAAGATATTCAGTCAGCCGGTCCGGGAAATTGATGGTCATACCATCCACCCCACAGGCACAGGCGTGGGCCATGAGCGCCTCGGTATATACCCCCCACGCCCGCACGTTAAACCCCATCTCATGAAAGCTGTCCACCATCTCCCTGCTCAGGGACTGGGCCATGGGGCAAAGCTCTTCACCATGGATAGCCTTCATTTTTCCCACGGGATCCGGCTCGTCCTCCTTGTAGAGCAGCCCCACCCGGTAACGCGGATCATATGCCCTGGCATTTTTGACACTCTCGTAATTAAATGAGGTGAGAATCGTTTTCTCAAGCATGCCATATTTTTCCAGCGTATCAATGGTTTCTTTCTCCACCTGATCCTGCTTCAGCTCAATAGCGAAAGTCAGATCCCGGAATCCGAAATATTTCAGGAAATCTTCCAGGGTTACAATCTTATCTACCCGGTCCCCGGCTGGGTTTATCACATTAAATTCCCTCAGTTCCCTATAAGTATAGTCACTGACCCGGCCCGATCCATCCGTAGCCCTGCCAATCTCGTCGTCATGGAACAAAACCAGGACACCATCTCTTGTCCGGTGGATATCCGTCTCAATTCCATTGGCCCCCATCTCAAGCCCTGCGTAAAATGCGCTGAGCGTATTCTCAGGATAATACTGGCTGGCCCCCCGATGTGCATAATTGATAAACATACGCTGATCACCCTTCTTATACATTCTCTAATCTACCTTTCTTTTCTCTCTTCTTGCATCCCGTATCTTCCCTGCCATAACTAAAACCACTGAAATCACAGTAGCGCACAGGAAAAACATAGAGATGGGTGATCCGGAGAAGCCCTTGATCAGGTTGCCTCTGGAATATTGGATGCTGCGGATCAGATACGCCTCCATAACCCCTCCAAGAAGAAAACCAAGAATAAAGGGTGATATAGGGAAATGATACCGGATCATTAGGAAACCGATCACACCAAATATGACCGCTGCCCATATGTCAAAATACTGGTTATTGCTTCCCAGCACTCCCACCACACACAGCGCCATGATCACAGGCAGAAGATAATGCTTGGGTATCATCAGGATGCGCACAAAAACCTTCATCCCAAACAACTCCACAACAAACATCATAACAGCTGCAATCAACAGTGCAAAATAAATACTGTAGACAAACGTTGGATTATTTCTGAACAGCAGCGGGCCGGGAGAAACCCCTGCAATGGTCAGTCCCCCCAACAGGATTGCTGTCGGTCCATCCCCAGGAATTCCCAGAGTCAACAGCGGAATCATGGCGCCGCCGATACAGGCGTTGTTGGATACTTCTGAGGCAACGATGCCGTCCACAATCCCAGTGCCATAGTCCTTGCCGTTTTTACTGGTCTGTTTTCCCACTGAATACGCAATCACGTTGGAGGTAGAACCGCCGATGCCGGGAAGAATGCCGATTACCAGTCCAATAACAGCGGAGCGCAGAAAATTAAAGCCCTGCCCGGACAGTTCAGACAGCTTAAAGCCCAGGCCTTTGATGTTGTAATTCTGCACCACTTCCGCCTTCTCAGTACAGGGCTTTTTGATGGAGCTCCTGAGAATATCCGCCACGGCAAAAAGACCAATCAGCACGGGAATATGTGCAAATCCAAGATTCAGCGCTCGAAAACCGAAGGTAAAACGGATTGCATTTCCTACCGGCGCCACTCCCACCATTGACACCAGGATACCGATCACAGTTGCTGTAAAACCTTTCAGCATAGAATCAGAGACCAGGGCGCTAAGCAGCACCATTGCAAAAAAGCACACTGAAAAATACTCATAAGGCCCGAACTTCAACGCCAGGCTGGCCACCGGAGCCGCTACAAAGATCAGCACTAAAACAGAAAACAAGGTTCCGAACAGAGATGAGAATACTGCCACACCAAGAGCCTTCCCCGCCTGCCCTTTACGCGCCATAGGCACTCCGTCAAAAGTGGTTGCAACTGAGGATGGCGTCCCCGGAATGTTGAGCAGAATTGCCGAAATCAGTCCGCCTGAGATCCCGCCTATATAAAGGGAGATCAAAAAGGCAATGCTAAGCGTCTGCGGCATTTTAAATGTCAGAGGCAGGCAGACTGCCACTGCCATGGTGGCCGACAGCCCCGGAATTGCGCCAAACACGATGCCGATAAACGTTCCCGCGAACATCATTGCCAGGCAGGTAACATTCATAACCCCCATTAAACCTTCCAATACCATACTTTTCGCCACCCCCTATAAAATACCGCTCAGAATACCGCCCGGCAAAGCCATGCTGAGACCCTTTGTAAATACAAAATATATAACCAATGAAGATACCACGGCAATTACCGCGGACCGCATAAAACTGCGTTTCTCCGGCGGAACCATAAACTGACTCTGTACAAAAATGTAGAAAATGGTCATAATGATAAAACCAACCGGTTTAATAAGCGCTGTATAGAGAACCAGCAGACCCAGCGCCACAAAAAATCGGATAACAGGAGTCCAATTTAAGCGGCCTGCCCTTTTTTCGTCACATTCCGCCCGCAGTCCCTGGACCAGAAATCCCAGTGAGCAAAACACCAGCAATATCCCTACAACCTTTGGCATAAAATCCGCCCCAAACCCCAGCTCACCTCCCGGCGGGATGTGAAATGCACTGTAGGTCACAGCTGAACTTAAAACAATCAGAAATATAAAAATTGTATAGTTTTCTTTTTTTGAAGGCATTAGTTCCCCCCTATTGATATTAATTCCAATTCAGCGTGGAGTATTCCTCCCAGAGCTGATCCACCATTTCCCCGCCCTCTTTAGGACCTTTGTAGAAGGGTTCCTGCTCATAGGCGTTTTTAATGGAAGCTGCATAATCCGCATCATTTAAAATAATATCCTCCAGCAGGCCGTCCAGTTTAGTTACAATCGCCTCATCAACTCCCTTGGGGAACATCATCTGATAGTATACAGGGCAGCCGATCTCCATATCCAGGTCCTTCTCAATCTCAACCAGCTCTCCTGTCTCCAGGTAATCCCTGGCATTTCCGATTGGAAGCGTCACCAGATCCACGTGTCCGCCTAAAACTGCCGACAGGCGGTCAGCCGCACCTCCTGTATCCACCAGGGTGATGTCAGCCCCGGCTTCCTGAAGCTGAAGTCCGGCCACCAGCACCGTAGTTCCGGCGGAACCTCCGTACAGCAGCTCACCTGGATGATCTTTTGTATACTCTATGATTTCAGAAAGCTTTGTCATGCCCAGCTCTGGCCGTGCCGCCATCAGATCGCCCCCCAGGTAACCGCATACTGCCCCTAAAGTCACATCGTCATAAGTCAGCTCAGAATTCTTAGAATAATAGTTGATGATAAATGCCGTGTGATTAAACAGAATGGTATACCCATCCGGGTCCGCGCCCAAAGCCTGCAGGCTGCCCACCGCTCCGCTGTTGCCCGCCACATTCTGAACGATGAAGCTCTGCCCGGTGCGCTCCGTCAGCTTTTCCGCCAAGGCACGGGCATTGAAATCAGAATCACCTCCCGCATTGTAAGGCACAATGATGGTCACTGCTTTCTCCGGCCACGCAGTCTCCGCACTGGCTGCAGCCGTTGTCTCATTGCCGCTGCCCTGCTCCGCCTTTGACTCCGCGGCGGGGGCGGCCGGAGCGCTGGTCTCCTTAGGTGCACCACCTGAACAGCCGGCCAACAATGCCGCCAGCAGGGAAACCATAAGCAGTCCTGCAATACGTCTTCTGTTCTTTTTCATTTTCTCATCCTCCTGTTTTCTTATCTTTATAATAAAATTATAATAGTTCCTAAACTCATGTGTCCGTATGCAAAATTAACCAATCATTAGGGGTTGCAAGCCTTGGGAGGGGGCATTATTTGTGTATATTGTCTCATTTTCAATAAAATAATCAATATTCTTGTCAATATTTTACTATATATGTCATATTATAAAGAGCATCTTGCCTTTTATCAATAAAGACTTTATAATGATTTATAAGTAAATGCTTATGAAGAAGCGAGGTGTTTTCCCGTATGCAGTTTAAGGAGATCCAATATTTCATCGCCATTGTCCAGACCGGCACTTTTACCGCGGCTGCCGAACAATTGTATATCAGCCAGCCTGCCCTCAGCCAGCACATCCGGCGCCTGGAAGACGAAGTGGGGGCCAAGCTTTTTGACCGCAGCAAGCACAGTGCAGAATTAACAGAAGCAGGAAAGCTTTTCCTGCAGGAGGGAAAACGCCTCCTGCAGATCCATGACCAGCTCCTGCGCCGCATATCAGACATGGAACATCCCGTGGAGGAGGTTGTGCGCTTTGGCATCTCCCCGTTTTACAGCCGCTGTTACCTTCCCGCCCTTATTCCACCTCTGGTTGAGGCTCACCCGTCCATTAAGTATGAGGTTACCGAGGACTACTCCTATGTGATCGAATCCGCTGTAACTGATGGGAAGCTGGACTTCTGCCTGGTTCCGCTTCTTCCGGAGAACCCCCTGCTATCCTATGAGATTATCTATCAGGAGTCCATACTGCTGGCTGTTCCCCGGGATAGTCTCGTGAATGATTTTGCCATCCCAGCCAACGGGCTCCCATATATGGACCTGCGCCATGCCGCCCATGAACCCTTCATTGCCCTCAAATCCGTCCAGAAGTTCTCAGATTTCGGCCTGGATCTCTGCCGACAGGCCGGCTTCACGCCCAATATCGTCTGTGCAATCATGAACTGGGACACCATCAATATGCTGGTCTCCAGCGGCCTGGGCGTGGGCTTTGTCCCGGACCTGCTGATCAATCAGCTGAGTGAAGAGCAGCGCCCCCATTACTACCGTCTGCTGTCGGATGCCAAGCGCTCCTACACCATTGCCTGGCGCAAGGACGAGCCGCTTCCTCCCACCGCCCGCCTGGTAGTGGAAAGCTTCCGGCGGACATTCCGGAATATGGAACAGATTGGCACAAAAAACGAGGGTGTTCCAAGACTATGAATTCTAAGTCCATAGTCTTGGGACACCCTCTTAATATGCTAGGCTACTCTATTCTCATTAAACACAACTACACGCAACAAAATGATCCGGTTCAATCTCCCTAAGCTGCGGATTCCCTTTCTTACAGCACTCCTGCACATAATCACAGCGTTTCCCGAACCGGCACTCATCCGGCAGGTTGACCGGGGATGTGATCTCGCCCTTGATCAGCTGACGGGCCGGTTTCTCCTTGCCCACAATGGGCAGCGGGATTGCCGACAGCAGCGCCTTAGTATAAGGGTGCAGCGGATTCTTAAACAGGATATCTGATGGAGCCTTCTCCACCATCTGGCCCAGATACATAACTGCAATGTCATCTGAGAAGTATTTAACCACAGACAGGTCGTGGGTGATGAAGATGTAGGTCAGCCCCAGATCCTGCTGCAGCTGCCTGAGCAGGTTTAAGATCTGGGCCTGGATCGATACATCCAGGGCAGATACCGGCTCATCACAGACGATCAGCTTGGGTTCCACTGCCAGCGCGCGGGCGATGCCGATTCTCTGGCGGCGTCCTCCGTCCAGCTCATGGGGGTATACATTGATATAGCGTTCAGCCAGGCCCACTGTCTCCATCAGCTGCAGCGTACGTTTCTCCACATCGCTCTTGGTCTTTAACAGCCGGTGCTCAATAATAGGCTCGCTGATCAGCTGGGATACGGTCTGTCTGGGGTCCAGGGATGAAAAGGGGTCCTGGAACACCATCTGCATCTCCTGGCGCAGGCTGCGCATCTGCTTGCGGCTGAAACCCGTGATGTCCTGGCCGTCGAATACAATCTTGCCGGACGTGGGTTCAAGCAGCTTTAATATGGTGCGCCCGGTGGTGGATTTTCCACAGCCGGACTCGCCTACAATACCCAGGGTCCTGCCCTCTAATACCTTGAAGCTCACCCCGTCCACAGCGTGTAGCATGCCGCCGGGTGTGCTGAAATATTTTGTCAGATTCTCTACTTCCAGAATTGTCTTATTTGCCATCCTTGTTCCTCCTCAAGCTAAAATCAGGATCTTCGTAAGCATGACAGGCCACAAAGTGCGTATCACTGCCTCTGGCTGCTTTCAGCTCCGGAACGGTCTGAGAACAGCGCTCCATAGCATACGGACATCTGGGAGCAAAGGAGCAGCCCGGCGGCAGATCCGATGGGTCAGGCATAAGCCCCTGAATCGGTTCCAGCATCTCGCCCCGCTCCTTTAAGTTCGGCAGGGAATCAAACAGCCCCTCTGTGTAAGGATGCTGCATATGGTTAAATACATCGTCCGCGGTCCCCTTTTCCACAATCCGGCCCGCATAGACCACGGCCACATCGTCACAGACTTCCGCCACAACACCCAGGTCATGGGTGATCAGCAGCATGGACATCTCGCGCTCCTGGATCAGCTGCTTCATCAACTCCAGCACCTGCGCCTGAATTGTAACATCCAGCGCGGTGGTGGGCTCATCCGCAATCAGAAGCTTTGGGTTGCAGGCCAGCGCAATGGCGATTACCACACGCTGCTTCATACCTCCGGAGAACTGATGCGGGTAATCATAAGCACGGGACTCTGAGATTCCCACCAGCTTCAGCATCTCCTTTGCCTTCTCAAAGGCATCCTTCTTGGACAGGTTCTGATGGAGCTCAACGCTTTCGCCGATCTGCTCTCCCACTGTCATAACCGGGTTCAGAGCTGTCATGGGGTCCTGGAATATCATGGCCACATCATTTCCGCGCATATATTCCAGCTTGTCCGCGGACATTTTTAAAACATCCTCGCCCTCCAGATAAATCTCACCGCTCTTGATTACCCCGGGCGGGTTGGGAACCAGATTCAGGATGGACAGAGCCGTGGTGGTCTTGCCCGCGCCGGTCTCCCCTACCAGACCTAAGGTGCGCTTTTTCTCAATCTCAATGTCGATTCCGTTAACCGCATGGACATCCGCATCCTCTGTCTCATAGTGAACAACCAGATCCTTTATTTTCAATACCATATCTTCTGCCATAGGTCTCACCTCTCCTATTTCTTCATCTTCGGATCAAGCGCATCGCGCAGGCCGTCACCGAGCAAGTTCAGCGCCAGCACAGTCAGCATAATCGCAAATCCAGGGATAATACACATGTAGCTGGCATCTCTGATATGGCTTCGCCCTGCGGACAGCAGCGCTCCCCACTCCGGAGCCGGAGCCGGAACACCGATTCCCAGAAAGCTCAGAGATGAAGCGGAGATGATTGTCGTACCGATCTGCAGTGTGATCTGTACAATGATCGGAGAAAGACAGTTCGGAAGGATATGCTTCAGAATAATCTTCCAGGTGGGAAGCCCCATTGCATAGGAGGATTCCACATATTCCTGGTCACGGATCGTCATAACCGCAGCACGGACGATTCGCGCAAAGCTGCTGGCGCAGGAAAATGCCAGCGCAATCATCAGATTTACAGTGCTGGTGCCCAGCAGAGATACAATTACCACAGCCGTCATGATGTTTGGAATGGAGTAGAATATATCAACACCACGCATGATGAGGGAATCTGTCAGACCACCGTAGAAACCGGCCAGTGAACCCAGCAGGGTTCCTACAATCAGTCCCAGGAATACAGAGCCCGCGCCGATAATCAGGGAGTAACGCGCCCCGTATATCACACGTGCAAACAGGTCGCGTCCGAATTCATCAGTGCCGAACCAATGGGAGAGGCCGGGCGCCAGCAGACGCTCCGACATATTCTGGCCAATTACGTCTTTTTCATAATCAAAGATTAAAGGACTTATGAGTGCCGCCACTACCAGCGCAATCAGGAAAATCATTCCAATGACCGATCCACGGTTTCGGATCAGATGTCTCCAGGCCTCCTGAAACATAGTACGGCTTTTTACTTTTTTCTTTCTTGCCACAGTTTCCGACATCGACTCACCCCTTCTTACTGTATTGTGCCTTGATACGCGGATCAAAGAATGCATAGATCAGATCCACGCCCAGGTTAATGATGCACATCAGGATCGAACACATGATGATGGCTCCGGTTACCATAGGCGTATCACGCTTGGAAATGGAGTCATAGACCAGACGCCCGATCCCTGGCCATGAGAACACAGTCTCAGCCAGCACGGAGCCGGTGATAACTAAGGACATCTGCAGGCCGATTGCCGTGATAATGGGAATCAGCGCATTTTTAAGCCCATGGGTGTAGATTACACGCTTTTCAGGACATCCCTTTGCCCGCGCTGTGGTCATATAGTCCTGGCGCAGCACATCCAGCATGGAGGCGCGTGTAGTACGGGTGATCAGCGCCGCCAGACCGAACCCTACGGTTACAGCCGGCAAAATGATGCTGGAGAACCCGGTCTTACCGCCCGAGGGCAGCAGCCCCAGCTTTAAGGCGAATATGATAATCAACATCAGGCCCAGCCAGAAGTTGGGCATCGACGTGCCGAACAGCGCGAAAACCATTCCCGCCGTATCCTTCCATGTATTCTGGTGGATCGCCGTATAAATTCCCAGCGGAAGGGATACCACCACCGCAATCAGCACAGCGGCGCCTCCCAGCGCCAGGGTGTTGGGAAGTTTCTCCATAAAGGTCTTGAAAACATCTTTCCTTGTGACATAGGATTTACCCATGTCTCCGGTCAGCATCCCCTTCATGTAGTTGGCATAGCGGACCGGGAAAGAATCGTTCAGGCCGAGCTCCTCGCGGATCTGCTCAACCTGCTCCGGTGTCGCCTTGTCGCCGGCCAGCATCAGGGCCGGATCGCCGCCCGTCAGACTCATAGCCCAGTAAATCAGGAACGAGGTCACCAGAATTACCGGAATCAGCATTATCAGCCGCTTTAAGATGTATTTAATCATTCATTGCACACTCCTTTTCCTTTGGTGTGTCCCCCCAAGAAACTTGCGGGCCGTAAAAGACCCGCAAGCAGCTCAGACTATATCAATTACTCTGCAATATAAGCATGGCGCCAATCGTGGTTGCCGCCTCCGAAGAGGTACTGGCCCTGTAAATTCTTGTTGTATGCAATTACCAGGTTTGCAATATACAGCGGAACCTGCGGACACGCATCTACCAGATACTCCTGAAGCTCCTGAGAAGCCGCAAGGCGTTTGTCCTGATCCTTCTCAGTGGCAACGGTGTCAATCAGGCCGTCCACCTTGGTGTCGGAGTAGTGATGGTAGTTGGAACCGGAACCGGTATAGAACAGGTCGCGGTATACAAAGTCAACCTTGGAGTCCTCATTCCATCTCCACAGGAACATCTCCTGAGTGCCGTCAACGCATGCGGACTTCAGAGTAGCTGTCTCCATGGGTTCAAGAGTTGCATTAATTCCGATAGCCGCTAAGTTGGCCTGGATTACAGTGGCGATCTGCTCATAAGGAGTGCCGGAAGCATAAGTTAAAGTTGTCTCAATGCCGCCGTCCGGATATCCGGCTTCCGCCATCAGGGATTTAGCGCGGTCCACATCGTAGTTGAAGCCTTCCATGTCATCATAGAAGCCCCACAAGCCGCGGTTCAGAATGGTCTTCTGCGGGGTGCCCTTTCCATAAACAGCCGCTTCCAGAACAGAATCACGGTCGATTGCACATGCTACGGCCTGTCTCAGTTTCTGATTATCCCAGGGTGCCTTCTCAACGTTGAATGCAAAGTAGAATAAACGGGTTCCGGGCTGTTCGAATACGGTGATGTTCCCATCCTCTTCCAGGTACTGGAGCTCGTTGATGGGAGGATTAACGCAGACGTCAATCTCGCCGGACTGCAGTGCAATAACACGGGAAGAAGCCTCTATGTAAGGACGGAACTCAAGTGCCTCTGATATGCCGGGCGCCAGGTCTTCACCTGCAGGGATACTGTTGCCCCAGTAATCATCAACCTTAACCAGACGGCAATACTCGCCTTCTACCCACTCATCGAACTTGTAGGGGCCTGTGCCGATATAATAAGGATCTTCCACACCGTCATCATATGCCTTCTTGGACAGGATGGAAAGCGGTACGGATGCCAGAGACTGAACGAACTCGTTGTTGTAGCTCTCAATTTCAATCTCAATGGTGTAGTCGTCCACAACCGTACACTGCACATAGCCGGCCAGGTTGCTGGCAACCATGTTCTCCATGGCCATATCCAGAGTGAACTTTACGTCTTCCGCGGTCATGGGGGTCTTGTTGCCGTCGTTAAAATAAACGTCATCGCGCAGATGCATCACAATATGGGTGTCATCCTTGAACTCCCAATCTGTTGCCAGGGACGGAACAAAGCGGTCGTCTCCATTGGAGCCGTTGGTGAAGAATACCAGTGTCTGATGGGTATTCTTAAGGACAATGTTGTTGATCTGATCCTGCTGCTTCTGAAGATCCAGAGTGTTGATGTCCGCATCCGTGCCAATCACCAGCGTTTCCTTATGTGCGGGTGTCGCCGGAGCGCTTCCGGAGTCGGCCGCCTGACTGGAATCACCAGCCTGTCCTGCCTGCGTAGCGGCTGTGGTGCTTCCTCCGCTGTCCTTGCTTCCGCCGCCACAACCGGCTAAAGATCCCGCCAGCATGACTACACTGAGTAACAATGCAATCCTTTTTTTCATTAATAGTTTCCCTCCGTATCTTTAATTTTTCTACAGCCATGGAAGTGGCTCCCACAGCTGCAGGTTTAGTAAATATACCCTTGCCAGCCGCCTTTATGATAGTAAAAAATAGTGCAAAAAAAGAGCGTAGCTCTATATGTCCGCAATTCAACATACGGAACAATAACTTGACGCCGCTCTCATTCTC
>OKVW01000763.1_pt1 | contig 16615 bp, 14 predicted proteins | sample 1606991 | NCBI WGS metagenome assembly OKVW01 (sample SAMN03281021, study PRJEB24777) | human gut metagenome | isolation source: fecal sample PR177 from 1 month old male Malay infant, vaginal delivered...
GACCGGCGTGCGCGTCCTGAAAAAAGTCGAAAACATCGTGCGTGAAGAGATGAACAACGCCGGTGCTATCGAGGTGTTAATGCCGGTCGTTCAGCCCTCTGAACTGTGGCAGGAGAGCGGTCGCTGGGAGCAGTACGGTCCTGAACTGCTGCGTATTGCCGATCGTGGCGATCGTCCATTCGTTCTCGGTCCAACGCATGAAGAAGTGATCACCGATCTGATCCGTAACGAGCTGAGCTCTTACAAACAGCTGCCGCTGAACTTCTTCCAGATCCAGACTAAGTTCCGTGACGAAGTGCGTCCACGCTTTGGCGTCATGCGTTCTCGCGAGTTCCTGATGAAAGATGCTTACTCTTTCCATACTTCTCAGGAATCGCTGCAAGAGACCTACGACAAAATGTACGCGGCCTACAGTAAAATCTTCTCCCGCATGGGGCTGGATTTCCGTGCTGTACAGGCTGATACCGGTTCAATCGGCGGTAGCGCCTCCCATGAATTCCAGGTTCTGGCGCAGAGCGGCGAAGACGATGTGATCTTCTCTGACTCCTCTGATTACGCCGCGAACATCGAATTTGCAGAAGCGCTGGCACCGAAAGAACCACGCGGCGCGGCAACGCAAGAGATGACGCTGGTTGATACGCCAAACGCGAAAACTATCGCCGAGCTGGTTGAGCAGTTTACTCTGCCGATCGAAAAAACCGTGAAAACCCTGCTGGTGAAATCGGCTGAAGGTAGCGCTTATCCACTGGTTGCCCTGCTGGTACGAGGCGATCACGAGCTGAACGAAGTGAAAGCCGAGAAGCTGCCGCAGGTTGCCAGCCCGCTGACCTTCGCAACGGAAGCGGAGATCCGCGCCGTGGTGAATGCAGGTCCTGGTTCTCTGGGTCCGGTGAACATGCCTGTTCCGGTGATCATTGACCGCACCGTTGCGGCGATGAGCGACTTCGCTGCGGGCGCAAACATCGACGGTAAACACTACTTCGGCATCAACTGGGATCGTGACGTGGCGACGCCGGAAGTGGCTGACATCCGTAACGTGGTCGCAGGCGATCCAAGCCCGGACGGCAAGGGTACCCTGATGATCAAACGCGGTATCGAAGTAGGCCACATCTTCCAGCTGGGCGATAAGTACTCGCGCGCAATGAACGCTGCCGTTCAGGGCGAAGATGGCCGTAACCAGGTTCTGACCATGGGCTGCTACGGCATTGGCGTAACGCGCGTTGTTGCTGCCGCTATCGAGCAGAACTATGACGAACGCGGAATCGTCTGGCCGGATAACATCGCGCCGTTCCAGGTGGCGATCCTGCCAATGAACATGCACAAGTCTTACCGCGTGCAGGAGCTGGCTGAGAAACTCTACGCTGAGCTGAGCGCGAAAGGTATCGACGTGCTGATGGATGACCGTAAAGAGCGTCCTGGCGTGATGTTTGCTGACATGGAACTGATCGGTATTCCACACACCATCGTCATTGGCGACCGTAACCTCGACAGCGACGAGATTGAATACAAATACCGTCGCAACGGCGAAAAACAGATGATCAAGACGGGAGATATTCTTGATTACCTGGTGAAAGCCATCAAAGGTTAAGAAACAAAAAACCCCGCCAGTGCGGGGTTTTTTAATGGCTATATCTTATTTGCTTTCGCAGTCTTTCCCCGCAGCAAACTTCGCATCTTTATCTGCCACCAGCGTTTTCACCAGCTCGCCGCTATCCGGGTTTGGCTCCAGCGTAAAATGCCCTTCAACCGTCAGCAACACTGGCTTACTGTCGTTGCCGCGCGCGACGGCATAGTCTCGCTCCAGCTGGGCATTGTTCGCCACGCTGACTTTCTTCCCGGTTGCACAGTCAGTGAAGATCGCCGCATCCGCCATGTAGAAATACATCCCTCGCATCGCCATTGGGGTGGCTGGCAGGGTCGCTTTCACCGGGGCCAACGTGTAGTTGAACTGGGATTCAATCGGATTGCCTTCGCGATCGAGCATCTCCATCCCCTCGCCTTTGGCGCGGAAGAAGGTTTTATCGCCCGTGGTATCCGTCAATACCAGCTTCTCAGCCGTACGCGCCCATGTTCCGTAAGATGCAAAAGAAGACGGTTCTTTCGCCCCCTGGTAACGCTGGTTCATGACCCAGGTGCCATCTTTTTGCAGGAACAGAGAGGTTTCGATGCCCTCGCAATCTGCACACGGTAATACGCCGCGCCAGCTTTGCTGCATCGGCTTTAATTCTTCATTTTGCGTTGGCTGTAGTACCTGCGTTTCTGAACGGTTATTACAGCCAAAAAGCGCGAACAGGCTTGTCACGGCCAGCGCTGATAATAATGCTTTTTTCACAATACTTTCCTTATGAAAAAGGGTATCCCTTTCGTCACATTATGGGTGACGGACTTTGCCACGCAGTGATTTTACGGTGGATTTCTGCGCCTTCGATGACAACCGACGTTCTTTCGATGCCCGCGTTGGACGTGTTGCCCGGCGACTTTTTTGTACAGCCGTCAGCTCTTTAATGACCGCGACCAGCCGGGCTATTGCCGCTTCCCGGTTAAGCTCCTGGCTGCGATACTCCTGCGCTTTAATCACCATCACACCCTCGCTGGTGATCAGGTGATGGCTGGCGGCAAGCAGGCTTTCTTTATAATACTCTGGCAGGCTGGAGGCCCGAATGTCAAAGCGCAAATGGATAGCCGTTGAGGCCTTGTTAACGTGCTGTCCCCCTGCTCCCTGGGCCCGGATGGCGGTGATCTCCAGCTCGTTATCAGGGATGCTGACGTTTCGGGACAATACAATCATGATGCGGGCTGCCAGGCTGTGAGATGAATTTCCAGATTATTCTGAGAATCGGAAAGCCAGATGGCGCCGTCCTGAATCGTCGCCTGTAGCGCCATCGTCCGGCTGGCGAACGCACTCAGCTGCGCCAGCTGTTCATCATCCAGATACCAGACGGTAAGATTTTTGAACTGCGCACATTTATTTTTATTTTGTTGCCACCAGATCTCCGCAGCTCGCTGGTTGTAGGCAAACAACGCCACTTCAGCAGACTGGGTGCAGGCCTTTTTGATCCGGCGTTCATCCGGCAGGCCAAGCTCAATCCATAAATCGATACCCAGATGATCGTTGCGCAGCCAGGCTTCCGGTTCATCTTCCGCGCTTAAACCACGGGTAAATTGCAGACGCTCGTCGGCATACTTAATCCACGCCAGCAGGCGCAGCATCATGCGCTCCTGGGTTTCAGAAGGGTGACGCGCCAGCGTCAATGACGCATCCAGAAACTGGTTACGGTCAAGATCCGCCACATTGACCACAGCTTTATAAATTGTCGCTTTCAGCGCCATGAGAGAACTCCTTTCGAATCAGGCATACATTGTAGCGAAAACCGCGGCAAAAGGCTGTTACGAGGTGGTGGCTCCCTCTTATCAAGGCGCTGATATTGCTTAAATGAGTATGGTATAGTCACCTTGCTAAACCGAGTTTAACTTCGTAGGCTTAATGATATCTCACAGTAAGTCAGTACGCTGGCAGGAGGTGATGTGAATAATTATTGTGAGTTGATTCGCAGACGGTATGCGGAGATCGCCAGCGGAGATCTGGGGTACATTCCGGATGCGTTGGGCTGTGTATTGAACGTGCTAAATGAAGTGGCCTCTGATGAGAGCCTTTCTGAATCGGTCAGGGAAAAAGCAGCGTATGCTGCGGCGAATTTACTGGTGAGCGATTATGTCGATGAATGATACCTATCAACCCATCAATTGTGATGACTATGACAACCTCGAACTCGCCTGCCAGCATCATTTAATACTGACGCTGGAGCTAAAAGATGGCGAAGTGCTAAAGGCAAAGGCCAGCGATCTGGTTTCCCGTAAAAATGTGGAATACCTGGTTGTGGAAGATGCAGGTGCAACGCGTGAGCTACGCCTCGACAAAATTGCCAGTTTCAGCCATCCGGAAATCGGCACCGTTGTGGTGAGCGAATCCTGATAACCAACGGGCAGCCAGGCTGCCCGTTACGCTTTCCATTCAAAATTAACACCCGCTTCAGCCCACCCCTCTTCAGTGATGAACACCTCTGCCGCCGCAATGAGCGTGTCGCCGTAAAACAGAAGCGGCGTGGTATCACGTCGCCAGGGCGGAACGTTCTGTTCCTGCCAGATTTTCTTCAGCTTACGCCCGCCGTTACGCCCGACGATATGCAGCATGCCGCTGGCCCTGAAGCGTATAGTGACGTTCTCGTCCGGCTCAGGTAGACGCACATTGCCCGAATGGCTTAACGCAACGACACCGGCATTCATCGGTAGCGTTAATGCATTTTCCGGCGACGGCCAGTCGAGCACAACGTCAGCCAGCGACGGCACAGATTTTACCCACCAGAGTTGCCCTTTATAGCGCCTGACGTCATAACCATTCAGGTGTATACAAGGTGCGGCATCTTCCCTCGCCTGTGCAACTTCCTCCCAGATACGGTTGAGCATCGCCCGGGACGGCATAACCGCACGGTGGTAAGCCAGCCAGCGACGAATCAGAGCAGCCCGACGCAGAGGGCTCATCACTTTCAACGGCGCAATGTTCAGGGCACCGTCAGCGGTAATCAGCGTATCCAGCTCCTCGCTCAGCAACTCATCCAGCAAGCTTTCCTGTTCAGCACACAGCATGGCGCTTCTGGCCGCCGCTTCGGAAAAATGCGCCCAGCGCTCACTCAGCAGCGGTAAGACGCGCAGGCGCAGGAAGTTACGGTCGTAACTGTCGTCCTGATTGCTCTCGTCTTCAATCCAGCACAGATGATGCTGCTGCGCCCAGGCTTCCAGTGATGCGCGTGTCTCACCCAGTAGCGGGCGGATGAGCTCTGTTTCAGCAAAATCTGCGCGCTCAGGCATGGCAGATAACCCCGCAGGCCCGCTGCCCCTCTTGAGCGCCAGTAAAAACGTCTCGCACTGGTCGTCCAGATGCTGCGCGGTGACCAACGCTTCCCCTTGCTGTAATGCGCCGGAAAACGCGGCGTAGCGGGCTTTCCGCGCCTGCGCCTCAATACCCAGCCCCTCATCCTCAAGCGTGACGCGTTCAACGATCAGCGGGATCGCCCACCCTGAACACACCGCTTCGCAGTGCGCTACCCAGTCGTCGGCATGGGGGCTTAAGCCGTGATGGATATGCATCGCCCGCAGCTGGACGTCAGGCTCACGGTCGCGCCAGAGCTTAAGGCGGTGCAGCAAAACGGTGGAATCCAGGCCACCGCTGAACCCCACCAGCAGCTGGCGATAGGGTGAAACGGCGTGCGCGATAGCGGGTAAGGTCATAGGAAATTACACATAAAAAATGCCCGAACTGAACGGGCATTATCACACATGACGGCGATTACTGCTGGTAAAGCTCCAGCGGCAGCCCGTCCGGATCGTTGAAAAAAGTGAAACGTTTATCGGTAAAGGGATCGACACGAATCGCTTCGCAGGCCACGCCGTGGGCTTCCAGATGTTTTACCGCGCTGTCCAGGTCATCGACGCTGAAGGCCAGGTGGCGCAGGCCGCAGGCTTCCGGGCGTGAAGGACGCGCTGGCGGGAAAGGAAAAGAGAACAGTTCAATCACATATTGTCCGTTTAACGCCAGATCGCCTTTCCAGGAGTCGCGCTCCTCACGGTAAGCCTCGCTCAACAGCGTAAAGCCGAGAACGTCGCAGTAGAATGCCTTACTTTTCGCGTAATCGGTAGCAATGATCGCAATATGATGAACCGCTTTTAAACCCAGCATAGTTTCTCCTTTTTATGATGCTCTGAACGTTACAACCGACAACCCGCCCCTGGCAAGCAGACCCTTTTATTTTAGGACTCTCACCCAGTACACGCCGTTATCATCGCGTTTCGCGCCATGAATGTCCGTTTCAAAGCCCGGATAGTGGCGCCCTACCGAACAGAGCATCAGCAGGAAATCGAGCACCGCCCGGCTCTCCTCGGTGATCATTTCACCCGGCATCAGCAGCGGCACGCCCGGCGGATAAGGCAGGATCATGTTGGCCGATACCCGCCCGACCAGGTTCTCCAGCTCAACGGTTTCAACCTCCCCTTTCACCTGGCGCTGCCACGCCCTGTGCGGCGTCAGCTTCATTTCAGGCAGAACATCAAATGCCTGCAACATCAGGCGCGGCAGATCGTGCTGGCGGATCAGCCTGTGGATCCCCTGGGCCAGATCCTGAATACGCATATTGCGATAGAAATCAGGATCTTCCGCGTAGAGATCCGGCAGCATATTCTTCACCCGCAGGTTCAGATCATATGCACGCTTAAACTCCATCAGTCCGCGCAACAGCCCCATCGCGCGGGTTTTATCGATCCCGATGCTGAACAGGAACAGCAAATTATAGGGGCCGGTTTTCTCCACCACCACGCCGCGCTCATCAAGGAACTTCGCCACCAGTGCAGCCGGGATCCCTTCCTCACCCATCACGCCCTGCTCATCCATGCCCGGCGTCAGGATCGTCACCTTAACCGGATCGAGGAACATGTGGTCCGCATCGGCATCCCGAAAACCGTGCCAGCTCTCCCCCGGCGCGACGGGCCAGCATTCTGCCTCATCAATCTCTTCCGGCTGCCAGATATCAAAGAACCAGCCGTCCGCTTCATCTTTAAGTCGCTGAACCTCTTTTCGGAAATGCAGCGCCCGTTCCACCGAACGATTGATCAGGCGTTTACCCGGATTACCGCGCAGCATCGCCGCCGCCGTTTCGATGGACGCCACCAGCGGGTAGCTCGGCGACGTGGTCGTGTGCATCATAAAGGCTTCGTTGAAGGTGTCCTCGTCGTACTCGCCCTTGATGTGAATAAGAGACGCCTGGGAAAACGCGGCCAGCATTTTGTGCGTCGACTGCGTTTCGAAGAACACCTTGCCCGGCACCCGCTCGCCGCTCATCCCACTTTTACCCGAGTAAATCGGGTGGAAATTGGTGTAAGGCACCCACGCGGAGTCAAAGTGGATCGACGGCACGTCCAACGTCTGCTTGATCCAGTTCGTGTTGTAAAGCAGCCCGTCATAGGTGGAGTTGGTGATCACCGCATGCACAGGCCAGCTTGCCTCGGGGATCGCCGCGATCTTATTTTCAATGGCTTCATGCGCGAATTCACGGCGAGGAATGCCGCCGAGAATACCCAGCGCATTACGCGTAGGCGACAGCCAGAGCGGCACCACGTCGCTCATCATCAGCAAATGCGCCAGTGATTTATGGCAGTTGCGGTCAATCAGCAGCGTACTGCCGGCAGGCGCGGCGTACATCCCGACGATTTTGTTCGAGGTTGAGGTACCGTTGGTCACCATGTAGCTTTGCTCGGCGCCAAAGGTCCGGGCGATGTACTCTTCGGCTTCCAGATGCGGGCCGGTATGATCCAGCAGAGAGCCTAACTCGGTGACCGAAATCGACACATCCGCCTTCAGCGTGTTACCGCCAAAGAAATCGTAGAACAGACATCCCACCGGGCTTTTTTGATAGGCTGTTCCCGCCATGTGGCCTGGCGTACAGAAGGTGTACTTCCCTTCATTCACATAGGTGAACAGCGCGCGCGTGAACGGCGGTGTGATGTTATCGAGGTATTCACCGGTGTACTGCTGAATGCGGGTCGCAATGTCCTCGGCAACGCCGAGTGAGTATTCGAAGAACCACAGCGCCATACGCATATCATGCGCGCTCACGTCCATGGTCGAGTGAGTGTTGATAAACGCATACAGCGGAAGATATTCGTTGAGCTTATTGATATCGCTGCACAACTCCATGTCGTATTCGTCCCAGTCGAATATCACGCCACAGATGCGCGGATTGTGTTCGATAAATTTCAGCAAGTCGGCGCTGTTTTGCGGCCAGATCAGCTGGTATCCACGTGCTTTAAGGGCTTGCTCCAGCTCCTTGATGGGTTCGTCTTTATAAAAGACGCCGTGTGGCCCCATGATGGCAATGATGTTCATGGTTTACCTCCTTGAAAAACATCAGATAAGCATAGTTAAGGTAAACGGCAGGTATAAAAAAAGCCGCAACAATGTGCGGCTTTTAGGATAATTGTGAGGCTTACGCGTAACCGTAGGTCATCAGACGCTGATAACGACGGTTGAGCAGATCTTCTGTGCTCAGCACGTCCAGGTCCGCCAGATCTGCCAGCAGCTGCGCTTTAAGGGAAGCAGCCATCACTTCCGGCTTACGATGCGCGCCGCCCAGCGGTTCAGGGATAACGGTGTCGATCAGCTTCAGCTCTTTCAGACGTGGGGCAATGATGCCCATCGCTTCAGCAGCCAGCGGCGCTTTATCGGCACTTTTCCACAGAATGGAGGCACAGCCTTCCGGAGAGATAACGGAATAGGTACTGTACTGTAGCATATTCACTTTATCGCCCACGCCAATTGCCAGCGCACCGCCGGACCCACCTTCACCGATAACGGTACAGATGACCGGCACTTTCAGGCGAGACATCTCACGCAGGTTGCGTGCGATGGCTTCAGACTGACCGCGCTCTTCAGCGCCAACACCCGGGTAAGCACCCGGCGTGTCGATGAAGGTGATGATAGGCATATTGAAACGCTCAGCCATCTCCATCAGACGCAGGGCCTTACGGTAGCCTTCTGGCGCTGGCATACCGAAGTTACGACGGATTTTCTCTTTGGTTTCACGGCCTTTCTGATGACCAATAATCATCACCGGACGTCCATCCAGACGCGCGATACCGCCGACGATAGCTTTATCGTCAGCGTATGCGCGGTCGCCTGCCAGTTCGTCAAATTCGTCAAACGCCAGGCGGACATAATCCAGGGTGTACGGACGCTGTGGATGACGCGCCAACTGGGCGATCTGCCATGCGCCGAGATCGGCAAAGATTTTGCGCGTCAGTTCTACGCTTTTTTCGCGCAGACGATGCACTTCTTCGTCGATGTTAATATCCAGTTTTTCATCCTGACGGCTCACGGCTGTCAGAGAATCGATTTTCGCTTCCAGCTCTGCAATCGGCTGTTCGAAATCAAGGAAATTCAGACTCATAGTATTCCTGTATTAGTCAAACTCCAGTTCCACCTGCTCCGAACCAATGAGGCCACGGAGATCGTTCAGTAAACGATCGCTCGGAGAGACACGCCACGTTGCACCAAAGCGCAACCGCGCACGTGCATCCGCCCTCTGATAGTAGAGATGTACTGGAATTGTCCCCGAGCGGTGGGGTTCCAGAGACTGACGGAGTCGGTTTAAAAGCTGGTCATCAATTTGCCTGTCCGTCAGCGAGATAGCAAGCCCGCGAGCATATTTTTCCCGGGCTTCGTCAATGTCCATCACTTCGCGGGCGGTCATTTTAAGCCCCCCGCTGAAGTCATCAAAGCTGACCTGTCCGCTGACGATAAGTATGCGGTCTTTTTCCAGCAATTGCTGGTATTTATCCAGCGCGTCGGTGAACAACATCACCTCCAGACGCCCGGAACGGTCATCCAGGGTACAGATGCCGATACGATTGCCGCGCTTGGTGACCATTACCCTTGCAGCAATCACGAGCCCCGCAGCCGTGGTGATTTTACCACGTTCTGTCGGATGCATGTCTTTAAGCCTGTGGCCGCCGACATAGCGCTCAATTTCTTTCAGATACTGGTTGATCGGGTGCCCCGTCAGGTACAGGCCTAACGTCTCACGCTCCCCATCCAGCACCACCTGTTCTGGCCAGGGCTGGCAGTTGGAATAAGACTGCTCAATCTGCTCTGGCTCTTCCGCCAGCACGCCGAACATATCTGCCTGGCCAATGGCTTCCGCTTTCGCGTGCTGATCGGCTGCTTTCAGCGCATCGCCGAGCGAGTTCATCAGCGCGGCGCGGTGTGGCCCCAGCCGATCAAACGCGCCGGACATGATCAGTTTTTCCAGCACCCGGCGGTTAAGTTTTTTGGTATCGGTGCGGGCGCACAGATCGAACAGCTCGCGGAAATAGCCGCCGTTGTTACGCGCTTCGATGATCGCCTCGATCGGCCCCTCACCTACGCCCTTGATAGCGCCGATCCCATAGACGATTTCCCCGTCATCGTTAACGTGGAAATGGTACAGGCCAGAGTTAATATCCGGCGGCAGGATCTTCAGCCCCATGCGCCAGCACTCGTCCACCAGGCCAACCACCTTCTCGGTGTTGTCCATATCGGCGGTCATTACCGCCGCCATAAACTCAGCGGGATAGTGAGCCTTCAGCCACAGCGTTTGATACGAAACCAAAGCATAGGCGGCGGAGTGGGATTTGTTAAATCCGTACCCGGCGAATTTCTCCACCAGGTCGAAGATTTTCATCGCCAGTTCGCCATCGACGCCGTTTTTCTTCGCCCCATCCTCAAAGATGGAACGTTGCTTGGCCATCTCTTCCGGCTTTTTCTTACCCATCGCACGACGCAGCATGTCTGCGCCGCCAAGGGTATAACCAGAAAGCACCTGGGCGATCTGCATGACCTGTTCCTGATACAGGATGATGCCATAGGTTGGCTCCAGTACCGGTTTCAGGCTTTCATGCTGCCACTGCACGTCCGGGTAGGAAATCTCTTCGCGCCCGTGTTTACGGTCGATAAAGTTATCTACCATCCCCGACTGCAACGGCCCCGGACGGAACAGGGCCACCAGCGCGATCATATCTTCGAAGCAGTCTGGTTGCAGACGCTTAATCAAATCTTTCATGCCGCGGGATTCAAGCTGGAAGACGGCTGTCGTCTCCGAGCGTTGCAGCATGTCGAAACTTTTCTTGTCATCAAGCGGGATAGCCGCGATATCCAGCGGCGGTTCGCCGTTCTTCTCACGGCGGGCGTTAATCATCTCCAGCGCCCAGTTGATGATGGTCAGCGTACGCAGGCCGAGGAAGTCGAACTTCACCAGCCCGGCGTATTCTACGTCGTTCTTGTCGAACTGGGTGACCGGATGCTGGCCCGCTTCATCGCAATACAGCGGCGCGAAGTCGGTGATTTTGGTCGGGGCGATAACCACGCCCCCCGCATGCTTACCGGCGTTACGCGTGACGCCTTCCAGCTTGCGCGCCATGTCGATCAGCGCTTTGACCTCTTCGTCGGCTTCGTAGATTTCCGGCAGCTGAGGTTCAGCTTCAAAGGCTTTCGCCAGAGTCATGCCCGGATCGGGCGGCACAAGCTTAGAGATACGATCGACAAAACCGTACGGGTGGCCCAGAACGCGGCCCACGTCGCGGATAACCGCTTTCGCGGCCATCGTACCGAAGGTGATGATCTGCGAAACCGCATCACGACCGTACATATCGGCCACGTGCTCAATCACCTGGTCGCGTTTTTCCATGCAGAAGTCGACGTCAAAGTCGGGCATGGAGACACGTTCCGGGTTGAGGAAACGTTCGAACAGCAGGTCAAATTCCAGCGGATCGAGATCGGTGATTTTCAGGGCATACGCCACCAGCGAGCCGGCACCAGAACCACGGCCCGGACCTACCGGCACGCCGTTATCCTTCGACCACTGGATGAACTCCATCACGATCAGGAAGTAGCCAGGGAACCCCATCTGGTTGATCACCTGGAGTTCAATATCCAGGCGCTCGTCATATTCAGGACGTTTCTCTTTACGGACCGCTTCATCCGGGAAGAGGAATTCCAGACGCTCTTCCAGACCCTCTTTCGATTTCATGACCAGGAAATCTTCGGTGGTCATGTCGCCCGTCGGGAACTGCGGCAGGAAGTATTCGCCGAGACGCACGGTGACGTTACAGCGCTTGGCAATCTCTACGCTGTTTTCCAGCGCTTCCGGGATGTCCGAGAAAAGCTCACACATCTCCTCTTCGCTGCGCATGTACTGCTGCGATGAGTAGTTGCGCGGACGTTTCGGATCGTCGAGGGTGAAGCCGTCGTGGATGGCGACGCGAATTTCATGCGCGTCAAAATCACCCGCCTCAAGGAAGCGCACATCGTTGGTGGCCACCACAGGCAGGCCACGCGCTTCCGCCAGGGCGACGGCCGCATGCAGGTAGCTCTCTTCATCCGCACGCCCGGTACGGATCAGCTCCAGGTAATAACGATCCGGGAAATACTCTTCGTAGAACGAGACGCACTGATCCACCAGCGCGTTATTACCGCGTAGCAGACATTTGCCGACATCTCCCATACGGCCACCGGAGATCAGCAGCAAACCTTCGTTCAGCTCCGCCAGCCAGTCGCGGTCAATCCATGGACCCAGTGCGCCGTAACCGCGCTGGTAGGCTTTTGAGATCAGCAGAGTGAGGTTCTGATAACCCGTGTTATTCATGGCTAACACGGAAATTTGCGTCATCTCATCGCCGAGCAGGTCGCTCTGCACATGAAAATCCGCGCCGACGATGGGCTTTAATCCTGCGCCATGCGCCGTTCCGTAGAACTTCACCAGGCCACACAGGTTGGTAAAATCGGTGATCGCCAGCGCAGGCATGCCAAGCGAGGCCGCCTTTTTTACCAGCGGCCCGGTCTTTGCCAGCCCATCGATCATGGAGTAGTCGCTATGCACCCGCAGGTGTACGAAACGTGGTTCAGCCATCTTCAAATCCCGCGTTACTTAATTGCTTGCGTCTTGATTCAGGACACCAGTCCCAGCGCGCGTTTCACCGGGCCAAAGCTGCGCCGATGATGTTTAGTTGCGCCATGTTCAGCCAGCTTTTCCAGATGGAAAGCCGTTGGATATCCCTTGTGCTGGGCGAAACCATACGCGGGATAAGTGAGGTCCAGCGCGGCCATTTCGGCATCGCGCGTCACTTTGGCAATGATTGACGCCGCACTGATTTCTGCGACGCGGCTATCGCCTTTAACAACAGCCATGGAAGGCATTGGCAGCGCCGGGCAACGGTTACCGTCGATCAGCACATACTCAGGCACAATCTTCAGGCCAGCAACGGCACGCTGCATCGCCAGCATGGTGGCGTGCAGAATGTTCAGATCGTCGATCTCATCCGGCTCTGCGCGCCCGAGACTCCAGGCCAGTGCCTTTTCTTTAATTTCTTCGAACAGCGCCAGGCGACGCTTTTCACTCAGTTTTTTCGAGTCGTTCAGGCCAACGATCGGGCGGGCTGGATCGAGGATCACCGCCGCGGTCACAACGGCACCCACTAACGGGCCACGACCGACTTCATCCACACCTGCAACGAGGTGGGTATGGGGATAAATAAATTCCATCATTGTGCTAACTCCAGCACCGCATCGGCCGCCTGCTCATCAGCATTACAGCGGATCAGTTGATGCAGTTCACGGAAGGTATCATGCATCTGGTGGCTGGTTTTACCGTTGGCCAGCAGCGGCAGTAATGCATCAGCCAGTGCCTGCGGCTGGCATTCATCCTGCAAGAGCTCTTTCACCAGTTCGCGACCCGCAAGCAGGTTTGGCAGGGATACGTAATCTGTTTTTACCAGACGTTTTGCCAGCCAGAAGGTAAACGGCTTCATGCGATAACCGACCACCATTGGGCATTTTGCCAGCATACACTCCAGAGCAGCCGTGCCGGAAGCCAGCAGTGCGGCATCACTCGCAAACATGGCTTGCCGCCCTTTTCCGTCCAGCAGGCGGACGTGAAGATCCGGGGCGACGTCGGCTTTGATACGCTCAAACTGCTCGCGGCGTTTGGCATTCACCAGCGGCACGACCACTTCAAGATCGGGATAAGTCTTGCGAAGAATTTGCGCCGTTTTCAGGAAATCAGCACTGAGCATTTCAACTTCCGCACCCCGGCTCCCTGGCAGCAGCGCCAGACAGTGCACATCATGCGGGATGCCCAGTTCGTCACGCGCCGCGTTTTTATCCGGATCCAGCGGCATGGCATCCGCCATGGTATGACCGATAAAACGGCACGGGACATTAAATCTGTCGTAAAACGCTTTTTCGAAAGGCAGAAAAGCCAGCACCAGATTAGTGGATCGTCCGATTTTGAAAACGCGTTTCTGTCGCCACGCCCATACGGACGGACTGACGTAATGGATAGTTTTGATCCCCTGCTTTTTCAGGTTCCCTTCAAGGGTAATATTGAAATCAGGCGCATCAATGCCGACAAATACATCGGGCTTAAGGTCGGTAAAGCGGCGGGTAAGGTCGGCGCGAATATGCAGCAGGCGACGCAAGCGCCCCAACACCTCGACGATGCCCATCACAGCCAGCTCTTCCATTTCATACCAGGCTTCACAGCCTTCGGCCTGCATCAGCGGCCCAGCCACGCCCACAAAGCGGGCATTGGGTACACGGGCTTTAAGCGCGCGGATAAGACCTGCACCAAGAATATCGCCGGAGGTTTCTCCGGCGACCAGGGCGATGGTAAGCGGACGACTGTCGACCATTAACGAATCAGACCACGGGTTGAACGTTCAAAGAATTCCATGAACGTTTTCACTTCAGGGTGCTTATTCGCCAGCTCGGCAATTTCCGGCTTAGCCTCTTCCAGCGTTTTACCGCTACGGTACAGCAGTTTGTACGCGTTGCGGATGGCAGTAATCGCTTCGCGACTAAAACCACGACGCTTGAGACCTTCGATGTTCACGCCAAACGGCGTGGCATGGTTGCCCTGCGCAATCACAAACGGTGGGACGTCCTGCGCCACACCGGAGCATCCGCCGACCATCACGTGTGCACCAATGATGCAGAACTGATGGACTGCGGTCATGCCGCCAATAATGGCGAAATCATCAACCGATACGTGTCCCGCCAGCGTTGCGTTGTTGGCGAGAATACAGCGGCTACCCACGGTACAGTCGTGCGCAATATGCGCATTAACCATAAACAGGTTGTCGCTGCCCACCTTCGTCAATCCACCGCCTTGCGTTGTACCACGATGAATGGTGACGCTTTCGCGAATGCGGTTACGATCGCCGATTTCCACGCGGGTCGGTTCGCCAGCATACTTAAGATCCTGGTTAACTTCGCCGATGGAGGCGAACTGATAGATCTCATTGTTGCAGCCAATGGTGGTATGACCATTCACGACAACGTGAGATTTCAGTACTGTACCCTCACCAATTTCGACATGGGGTCCAACAATACAAAACGGGCCAATGTGGACGTTGGCACCAATGATGGCACCCGTTTCCACAATGGCGGTAGGATGAATAAAGGCGGATTTATCAATCACGTATCAGGCCTCCCGGCTACGCGCACACATCATTGTCGCTTCGCAAACAACTTTGCCGTCAACCATAGCTACGCCTTTGAAGCGAGTCAGGCCGCGACGCGTTTTTTCAAAAGTGACTTCCATGATCATTTGATCACCAGGCACGACCGGACGCTTGAAGCGCGCTTCATCGATACCCGCGAAGTAATAGAGTTCACCCGGTTCCAGTTTACCTACGCTTTTAAACGCCAGAATACCGGTAGCCTGTGCCATCGCTTCCAGGATCAATACACCCGGGAAGATAGGCTTACCAGGGAAGTGCCCCTGGAAGAACGGCTCGTTAACGGAGACATTTTTCACTGCGCGCAGAAAACGACCTTCTTCAAAATCCAGCACACGGTCTACCAGTAAAAACGGATAGCGGTGCGGCAGAAGTTCTAAAATCTCTTCAATATGCAGAGTATGAGTGTCAGTAGTCAAAATACTCTTCCTGTCAAATGTACTAAGTAGCAATAATAACACGGCCTGCCGGTTTATAAACAAAGCCGACAGGCCGGGAAATTTAGCGTTAAACGGATGAACGCTTAGTCTTGTTGATCGATTTTGCGCTCAATCACTTTGAGTCGCTTGCTCATATCATCAATATTCATCACCAGTGCAGCTGTTTTACGCCAGACCTTGTTCGGTTGCAGCGGAATACCTGAGGAATAAACGCCAGGCTCAGTGATTGGACGCATCACCATACCCATCCCCGTCACCGTGACTTTGTCGCATATTTCCATATGGCCATTGATCACGCTGGCACCGCCAATCATGCAGTAACGGCCAATTTTCAGGCTGCCTGCCATGATAACACCACCCGCAACTGCGGTATTGTCGCCAATCACAACGTTATGTGCAATCTGGCACTGGTTGTCTATGATAACACCGTTACCAATAATGGTGTCGTCAAGCGCACCGCGGTCGATAGTTGTGCAAGCGCCGATCTCCACACGATCGCCGATAATCACGCGACCCAGCTGAGGGATCTTAACCCAGTTACCCCGATCGTTGGCGTAACCAAATCCGTCAGAACCAATCACCGTGCTGGACTGAACGAGACAATTCTCGCCAATCTCAACCTCATGGTAGACAGAGACATTGGCCCACAGACGAGTCCCTGCGCCAATTTTCGTATTTTTTCCAACAAAGCAGCCAGGGCCAATCACCACGTTATCAGCCAAAACAACGCCGGATTCGATAACGGCGTTTGCGCCGACTGATACGTTGTTACCCAGCTGAGCCGTCGGATCAATCGCAGCACTGGCTGCAATGTTCTGTGCCGGCTGCGGCGTGGTATCAAGAATTTGGGCCATGCGCGCATAGGTCAGGTAGGGATTTTTCACTACCAGTGCAGCGCTAGTGGCAAACGGAAGATCGTCCTGCGTCAGCACAACGGCAGACGCCTGGCACTGGGCCAGGTGTTCACGGTACTTAGGGCTTACCATGAAGGTAATAGTGCCTGCTTTAGCAGATTGCATGGACGCAACAGCGGTGATGACGATATCGCCATCACCGTGTAATTCTGCATCCAACTGCTG
>OKVW01000765.1_pt1 | contig 16603 bp, 13 predicted proteins | sample 1606991 | NCBI WGS metagenome assembly OKVW01 (sample SAMN03281021, study PRJEB24777) | human gut metagenome | isolation source: fecal sample PR177 from 1 month old male Malay infant, vaginal delivered...
TCTCTTTATATGATTTAGGATGGGTTCCTTTGTAGCGGACACGGCGCTTGTGGGGTGTCTGGTCTTGGTGTTCCATTGGGTACCTCCGTGGTGGGTGATTTTCATACAATGAAAATATTATAACACTGGCGGGGAAGGGATGTCTATGGGTTTTGCTGCGCTTGCTAACAGCAACATTCCCCTTTGTCATGTTTCAAAGGGGGATGATTAATTATTTTCTCATTAGCCAGTCCTACTGGCAGTATCTTTTTTCTATTTTCGCGCAAAATAAATCTAACTATATAATAAAAGAAGGTGGGCCCATGAACACAGCTAAAAACGTACACAATCGCTTAATGAACGAGAAGTCTCCATATCTGCTTCAGCACGCCGGCAACCCGGTTGACTGGTATCCGTGGTGCGATGAAGCCTTTGCTAAGGCCCACCGCGAGCACAAGCCGGTGTTTCTCAGCATCGGATATTCCACCTGCCATTGGTGCCATGTGATGGCCCACGAGTCGTTCGAGGACCCGGAGATCGCCAAGCTTCTGGGCCGCGGCTTTGTGTCCATCAAGGTGGACCGTGAAGAACGGCCAGACATTGATGCGGTTTATATGTCTGTCTGTCAAGCGCTCACCGGCTCCGGCGGCTGGCCGCTGACCATTCTCATGACCCCGGACCAGAAACCTTTTTTCGCAGGAACCTATTTCCCCAAACACTCCATGTACGGGAGAACCGGCCTCTATGAGCTGCTGCTTCAGGCTGAACAGCGCTGGCGCGAGGACCCGGAGAAATTGATCCAGGCCGGAGATACCATCACCGCGTTCCTGCAGACGCCTGAGACGGTCTCCGGCCAGCCCTCCGACGGGCTGGTGCGGCAGGGCGTCTCCCAGCTGAAGAAAAGCTTTGATTCTGTCTGGGGCGGTTTTGGCCATGCGCCCAAATTCCCCACGCCCCACAACCTGCTGTTCCTGCTGCGCTACTCCGCCCTGGCGGATGACGGGACGGCACTGGATATGGCGGAGCGCACGCTGGCTGCAATGGCCCACGGCGGAATCTTTGACCAGATCGGAGGCGGATTCTCAAGGTATTCCACTGACCAGAAATGGCTGGTACCCCATTTTGAGAAAATGCTCTATGACAATGCCCTTCTCACCTGCTCCTACCTGGAAGCCTTTAAGCGGACTGCCAATCCCTTTTACCGCTCTGTTGCCCGCAAAACCATTGCCTATGTGCTGCGTGAGCTGACCGGCCAGGGCGGCGGCTTCTACTGTGGGCAGGATGCGGACAGCGACGGGGTGGAAGGAAAATATTACGTCTTTACTCCCCAGGAGGTAAGCGCTGTATTGGGTGCCGGGGACGGGCAGCTGTTCTGCAAGTGGTTCCATATTACTGAGTCCGGGAATTTCGAGGGGCAATCCATCCCAAACCTGATTGGGGAGGACCGCTGGAGAGCCGCGGAAATTGAGGTTCTCTGCAAGAAAATGCTTCTCTACCGCCAAAACCGCACCAGCCTGCACAAGGATGACAAAGTCCTGACCTCCTGGAACAGTATGATGATATCGGCCCTGGCCAAAGCGGCCTTTATATGCGATGATTCCTTCTATATGAATATGGCCAAAGCCGGAGTGCTGTTCGTTGAGACCAGGCTGGCCAGCTCAGACGGACACCTGTCCGTGCGTTACCGCGATGGTGAAGCAGCATTTGCGGGGCAGCTGGATGACTATGCGTATTACGCTGCCGCCCTGCTGGAAATGTATCAGGCCACCTGGGAAACCGATTATCTAAAACTGGCCATCCGGTACGCAGAGCAGATGCTCCGGCGGTTCTCCTGTGGGGAAAACGGGGGATTTTATCTCTATGCTGACGATGCCAAACAGCTGATCAGCCGGCCTGTGGAGACATACGACGGCGCGGTCCCCTCCGGCAACTCCGTGGCGGCCCACGTTCTGGCTGCCCTGGCGTCTCTCACTGGGGAGGAGATCTGGCGCAGGGAGAGGGACCGCCAGCTGGGCTTCCTGGCCGCGGCAGCCCAGAACGCCCCATCCGCCCACTGCCATGCCCTCTCTGCAATGTGCAGCGTGCTCTATCCTTCTGCTGAGCTGATCTGCGTTTCAGCTGAACAGCAGCTGCCTGGGGATGCTCTGGATTTCCTGCGGTCATCCAGGAATCCGGGGCTGACTGTCTTGTTTAAGAGCAGGGAGAATCAGGAAAAGCTGGCTGAGGTTGCGCCGTTTACCAGGGCGTATGCGGTACCGGAAAAGGGAACACGGTATTATCTGTGCAGGGAGTCTTTTTGTTTAGAAGCAGTTGAGGAGGTTGGAGCATTGGAGAAGCTTCTATAAGAATATGGGAGATTTAGGCGCGAATGGGTACGCGGACGTTGGCTGGTGTGTTGGCCGGGAAAAGAAGGAGGTTGGGGTGTGAGACTTAGCCCCGCCTCATGCCCGGGCCATTTTCATGCGCGGCACGAATTGGGGTTCCAAAATCGTTTCGTGTGTACCACGATACACTGCCTGCCACTATTGAGAACAGATAAAAGGGTGTCGTTATAAAGCTGACTTACGTACATTAACCTCTGCACAGACCAGACCGGCTATATGCTCAGCTGTTTCATTTGTCAGCAGGAAAAACATTCCGTCATTACGGCATTTTTTATGTGTATCGCCATTCAAGGCATAGATAAAACCTTTAACACAGGTATCACTACAAGCATTAGGGTCAATCAATCTCTTGCAGTCACGGGAAGTAGTCATTTTCTTTTGCATATCAGCAGGCAGAGAAGCGATTGTATCCTCATACTTACCAGCATTGTCACCGTAAATCCGTGCCAAAATACCAGACTTGCGAAACACCCAGTTCATCACTGTTTTCTTCTCTAGTTGATATGAAGCAGTATAACCGCTTTTTGCTTCCTTAATTACAAGAGCACATCCCTGTTCAATAAGTTTGGTATTAAGTTTCTCGACAAACGCTTGGTGTTCTGGCGCAACTGCCGATAGAAATTCTTTAAATGAACCCTTTTCTTTTGCCATTATCTTTTTCCTCCACAATTTTCGATTTGTCGTTCTGTGCCTCATCCGCCTAAGGCGTACAACACATAGCTCACTTTTTCATTCTAATATCTGCGCGTGGAAATGTCAAATGGCTCATTTCGTTTCATTACTTCATACTACTGTTCATAACCCTGTTGGTTTACTATTTTTAAAAAAAGTCAAAAAAAGCTTGACAGCCCGAACTGTAACTAATATAATAACAGTATATCAACTGTAACAATTTTATTAACAGATAGGGAAACAGAAAAATTGGAGGTAATACGTATGAAGAACACTCATTTTAACGCAATCATCATTGGTTTTGGCAAAGGTGGAAAGACACTGGCCGGCCAGCTTGCAAAGTCAGGGAAAACTGTGGCCATGATAGAGAAGGACAATGGCATGTACGGCGGCACCTGTATCAATGTGGGCTGTATTCCCTCCAAGTCCCTGATCCACAGCGGCGCTTCGGCCGATCCTCTTGCACAGCCTGATGTGAAGGCCCAGAAGTACCGCGCTGCAATTGAGGAGAAACGCCGCCTCACAGCCATGCTCCGCGAGAAGAATTATGATAAACTGGCCAATCTGGAGCTGGTGACAATCATTGACGGGGAAGCCCGTTTTACAGGTCCCCTGCAGGTGGAAGTCAAGACTAAGGATGAGACTCTGCAGCTCACAGGCGACCAGGTATTCATCAATACTGGCGCCGTCTCACGCGTTCCGGACATAGAGGGAATAAAGGAAACCAAAGGGGTCTACACAAGCGCCGGTCTCATGGATCTGGATGTATTTCCACAGAGGCTGACCATTATCGGCAGCGGTTACATAGGTTTGGAATTCGCCTCCATGTACAGCGCATTTGGCAGTAAAGTAACTGTGCTGGACAGCTTCGGCTTCCTGCCCAGGGAAGATGATGATATTGCGGCTCAGATCAGAACCATCCTGGAAGCCAGGGGCGTGGAATTCCGGTTCGGAGCAGCCATCAGGAAGGTCGAGGAAGGCCCCGCTGTGATCTTTGACTGGAATGGAGCTGAACACAGGCTGGAAGCCGATGCCGTGCTGGTAGCTACCGGGCGGGTGCCCAATACGGCGGGCTTAAACTGTGAGGCAGCCGGAGTTGCCCTCACTCCCCGCGGAGCCGTTCAGGTTGACGAGAACCTGCGCACCACAGCCCCGGGTGTCTGGGCCATGGGCGATGTAACCGGCGGGCTGCAGCACACCTACGTTTCCCTGGACGATTCCCGCATCGTGTGGTCCCAGCTGTCCGGCGGCGCGCCCTATACTGCGGATGACCGCAGGATTGTACCTTACAGCGTATTCCTCCCCACCCCATACTCACGTGTAGGCATGAATGAGAAGGAGGCCCAGGCAGCAGGACTGAAGGTAAAGGTCGCCAAGCTCCCTGTGGCCGCCATCCCCAAAGCCCAGGTGTTAAAGGCCACAGACGGCATGCTCAAATCCATTATAGATGCAGACACCGGCAAAATCCTTGGCGCTATGCTGCTGTGCGAGGAATCCTATGAGATCATCAACCTGGTCAAACTGGCTATGGACCTGGGCGCGGACTATACGGTATTGAGAGACCGCATTTACACACACCCCACAATGTCCGAGGCGCTCAACGATTTATATGCCATTTAACATACAAAATTAGGAGGTTTTAACTGATGAAAAAGAATGTATTAATCGCCCTGGCCATGGGCTGCTCCCTGCTGCTGGCCGCCTGTTCCGCCCCTGGCAACAGTATGTCCGCCGCCTCACAGCCCCCTGCCGCCGCGGAGAATTCATCCACTTCTATGGTGGACACCCCAGCCGCCGAGTCTAATGCGGACACCTCAGCAGCCGGCGCAAAATCCACCGCCTACCACAAAATCACCGCCGAGGAGGCAAAGAAAATGCTGGACGAAGGCGGGGTAACGGTGGTGGATGTCCGCAGGGCTGATGAATACGCTGTTTCCCATATTCCAGGGGCAGTTCTTGTACCCGTGGAATCCATTGGCAGCGAACCTCCTGAACTCCTGCCGGACAAGGACGCGGTGCTGCTGGTGCACTGCCGCACCGGAGTCCGCAGCAAACAGGCTTCGGACAAACTGGTGGAGCTTGGATACACGCAGATATATGACTTTGGAGGCATCGTGGACTGGCCCTTTGAGACAGAAAGCGGCGCATAAAAGAAAGGTTGGACTATATGAATACAAAAGAACATGAAACCATGAAAATGCGCGGCAGCGCGGACGTATCTTACCTGGGACAGACCGTGGACCAGATGATCTGGGACTTTATGAGAGAACAGGAGATTCCTGGCCTGACTCTGGCCATTGTCCAGGCCCCGTACATTCCCAGGGTTGTTGGCTACGGTGTGTCGGATGCCGGGCAGAAACGCCTTGCCTCCGCCAATACCATGTGGCCCGCCGGTCCCATCTCCCAGGCATTTGCGGCAGTTGCCGTGATGCAGCTGTATGAGGACGGCGTCCTGGATCTGGACAGCAATCTGGGCACTCTGCTTCCGGAAATGCCGGAGGCCTGGACGCAAATCACTGTACTGCAGCTGCTGCGCCACGCCACAGGACTGCCGGATTACCGCAGACATGAGGCCTGGAGTCCTTATACCGCGTACTCCTTTGACCAGCTCACCGCCATGGCGGGGGAGCAGCCTCTGCACTTTGGGCCGGGCACGGATGTAGAACAGAGCGCCACCAATTTCCTGCTTCTCACAGAGATTGTGGAGCGGGTCAGCCATACTTCCTACCATGATTTTGTCACCCAGCGGCAGATCCGGTTCCTTGGACTGCGCCGCACCGGTTTTGCTGAGGATCTGGGCAGCTTTACCCACGAGGATGTCTCCCTCAGCGCCAATGTCCATCAGATTTTCAAGAAAGACGGAATGTACATAGATCCCACAGAACCCGCTGCCAGCTATGGCCCGGACGGCTCCCCCATTAAGCGGGTGGAATCCTCTGCCCTGAGAGGCTTCTCCGATATCTGGGCCTCTGCCCAGGACATCTCCTACTGGGATATCGGACTGGCAGGCGGCGTCCTGATCCACCAGCCGGAACACCGGGCGCTGATCTATGCCCCCTGGCAGCTGCCGGACGGCCGTCAGGTTCCCGCAGTAGCCGGGTGGCAGTTCTACAACCATCGCGGCCTGATGGATATCAAGGGCTCCATCCCCGGGTATTCCTCTTTCCTCAGCCGTTTTACCCACTCCGAGGAGCTGGTGTGCGTCACCCTTCTGGCCAACAAGGAGGGCGTGGACTTTACCAACCTGGGCCGCCGCATCGCAGGCGCTTTCGGGGACCTGCTGTCCACCAACTATGATGACAACCGGCTCTGGCTTCTGGAAGGCCAGCTGCCTGTGGATGACACGGTTCGGCGTCTGGAACAGGAACTGGCTGCCCGCCAGATCCCGCTGTTCGCCAAGTTTGATCATGCACAGAATGCCAGGGAAGCCGGGCTGGAGCTTCGCCCCACCACAGTTCTGGTCTTTGGATCACCCAAGGTGGGCACCGGACTCATGCAGGCCGACCAGAGTATTTCCCTGGAGCTGCCGCTGCGCATCTCCGTATGGGAGGATGAGACTGGAAGCACCTGGCTGGCCTTCCCCCGCATTGCACAGACAGCGGCCGGATACGGCCTGGACAAACATCCTGTGATTCCGAAAATGCAGGGACTGCTGGAGGAGCTGGCGCGCCGGGCAGGGAGTGTTTACTAGGTGCGCAGCTCCTGGCCCGTACCCGTATCCTTCATCCAGCCCTTCCCTTCCACGATTCTTGCAATAACCATGGCAAGGCCCGTATCACCGGTTACATTGACAACCGTAGCCGGGGCGTCCGTGATGGTTCCGATCAATACCATGATGGGGATTGACACGGTGGGGAAGCCGAATGCAGAGATAATAAATATTTCAGCTACATAACCTCCTGCCGGAATTCCGCCCATTACCACAGAGGCCACCACTGCGACCACAATGGACATCAGGATATTCCGTGGTGTGGCATATGGAATACCGAACACTGAGCATAAAAATGCAATCTTCAGGATCTGGATGATACACGCGCCGTCCTTATGAAGGTTAGCGCCCAGGGGTACCGTGATATCCGCAATATCTGCCGGAATTCCCAGCTCCTTGGCCTGGATCATATTCAGGGGAAGGGAGGCCGCGGAGGAACAGGTTCCCAGGGCGGTCAGGGTGGGAGGCAGAGCGGTCTTCCACCATCTCCTGACTCCCTCTTTCCCGGCGCCGATGTATGCCATAACGGTCTGGGAGAGCACATAGTAAACCACAATCACAGCACAATAGATGATGATTGCCCTGGACAGGGGGCCGATGACCTGGTTGCCATACTGTCCGATGAGAATGGCAAAGTAGCAGCCCAGTCCCAGGGGAGCCAGCTTCATCACAATACCGATGAGCTTCACAATAATCTCAGACAGGCTCTCCATCAGATTCAGCACCGGTTTTCCCTTTTCACCTGCCAGGATAATGGCGATTGAGAGCATAACCGTGAATACGATCAGTGACATTAAGTTGCTCTTTGAGAACAGCAGCGGGAAGTCGTTCACTGTGAACATGGCCAGGAAGTTCATGCTGCCCTCCACATTCCCCACTTCCTCCGTCAGGTTCAGGACAGCGCCCTTGGCCGGGTCCATGACAATGGCGGCCGCCACCATAAATAAAGAAGCAATGACGCCGGTGATAATGGTTCCGGCACAAAAAGTCACCAGTATTTTACGCAGTTTTGCCAGGTTCTCCATCTTGGCAATGGCTGCCGTCAAAGAACAGAAAATCAGCGGCACAACACAGCAGTACAACAAATTCAGGAAAATATCTGCAACAGGCTGCAGGATTTTCGCTCCCTCACCCCAAAAGAAGCCCACAACTCCGCCCAAAATCATAGATCCCAGAAGCAGAATTGAAGATTTATATGTATTCCATAAAGTCTTCATCTACGTTTCTCCAATCGTTCTTAATCAACCACAGTTCCAGTTATGCATTCATGCTGCGCAGGTTCGCTTTGATGTTGTCAATTGCCTTCTTCACAATATCCGGATGGGTTCCCATGTTCAGCCGGATAAATCCCTTCCAGTTTTCCCCAAACCACTCACCGTAATCCACGGCTAGACGGCATTTCTCCTGGGTGAACTCCTTTGTCTTGTCCAGAGGAACATAATTTCTCAGATCCATAAACGCCAGATAGGTGCCTTCCAGAGGAGCAATATAAACATTGGGGAATTCCTTCATCTCCTCCACAACGGTCCGGTAGTTTCCGTAAATCACCTGCTTTAAACCCTGATACCACTCTTCACCGCCCCGCAGCGCTGCTTCCACAGCCGTGGTGCCGAATACATTGACTTCCACCTGGTAGTTGACCTTAGTAAAATCATCCCAGGTCTTGCGCAGGTCCTCATTCTCAATCACAATGGTGGAGGTCAGGCAGGTGGCCAGGTTGAAGGTTTTAGAAGATGCAAAGGCCGTGATCATGCGGTCCGCATATTTCCCGCCTGCAACAGTTGCCGCCGGAATGTGCTTGTGCCCTTCGCTGACCAGATCCTGGTGAATCTCATCTGCGATGACCAGCACGTTATGACGGTGGCAGATCTCCAGCATTTTCTCCAGCTCCGCCTCTGTCCACACGCGGCCTGCCGGGTTGTGAGGGGAACACAATATGTACATCTTCACGTCGTTATCCACAATTTTCTTCTCAAAGGCGTCGAAATCCACTGTATACACACCCTTGTCGTAGTTTAAATCACATGTAACCAGCTTCCTGTTGTTGTCCTTCACGCAGTTGTGGAATGGATAGTATACCGGTGTCATGATGATGACAGCGTCATCCGGCTGTGTATACATATTCACCATCCAGTAAAGGGCAGCTACCACGCCTGGTGAAATGCGCATCCAGTCTCTCTTTATCTGATAGCCGTGGTGCTTCTCCTCCCAGCAGGTCACAGCCTCATAATAAGAATCCGGCACAAAGGAATATCCAAACACGCCATGTCCTACCCGCTTCTCCAATGCGTCGGTCACGCACTCGGGCGTTCTGAACTCCATATCAGCCACCCACATGGATATCAGATCCGGGTCCCCAAACCTTGTCTGCAATGCATCCCACTTTAAGCTGGCCGTCCCCATACGTTCCACATAATACTTGTCACAGAATTCTTTCGCGTTCATCATACTGCTTCTCCTTTTTTGTTAATCGACTTAACCATTTGATGATTGTATTATACATTCGCCTTTTTTATTTGTCAACACTTTTTTGTTAAATTACTTTACTATTTTTTATATATTTCCCTTTTTATTATGGATTTTTGTCGATTTATTGTAAATTCATTTAACATTATCCCGTCATAAAGGATATCATTTGCTTTTTCCTTTATTTTATGGTAAACTAACTATTATTCAGTAATTGCAAACATTTTCCAGAAGGGAGTGCTGGCCTGATTTGAATACAAATGATACTTACGAAGACAGCATTATCGATGAAACATTCCATACATTAAATGAACGGCACAACAATATCTATCAATTTGTCATGCGCTACAATGACTATATTCTCTCCACCCATGAATACGGTGATGGAATTCTACTTACCATGATAGAGGTTCACACACTCACCTACATCGAAGAAAATCCCGGAGTGACAGTCACACAGTTAGCCAAATACTGGAACAAAACTAAGGCCGCGCTGTCACAGACCGTCAGCCGCTTGACGGAAAAAGGCCTTGTGCTAAAGACGAAAAAAGAGGACAATGCCAAAAATGTCTGTCTGTACCCCACTAAATTGGGAATCCGGCTGAGCAAATCCCATAAGTTATACGACACACTTGATATTACAAAGACAATGGGGGAATTGAAAAAGGAATGCAGCGTGGAGGAAATCGAGGCTTTCTATAAGGTGATCTCTGTGTATAATAAGGTGATACAGAAGGATTTCGAGATTAATATGGGAAGGAAGAAACGCGGGAAGAAGGGCGCCGTTGTCAAAGTAAATGTTGATGAAGCACAATGACCGCATTCGGGCTTGAATTAAATAAGGCCGGCTTCAGCTGCTGGATTGCTGCTGAAGCCGGCCTTTTATATACCTGTTTACCGTCGTGGTTAATCTTAATCAAACCACGTGTGCCCATATTTCTCCAGCAGTATCTCAGCCGCCTGGGGCCCGCTGCGGCCCTGGGGGTATTCATAGACCGGCAGTTCCCGGCCGCGGTACTGTTCCCGCACTGCATCCACATATCTCCATCCCGTCTCAACCTGATCCCACCTGGAGAACCAGGAGCGCTCACCCCGCATACAGTCACCCAGCAGACGCTCATATGCCTCAGGTGTATTCAGCCGGTTGGCCAGGGAACAGCTCTGGCAAAAATCCATTTTAGTCTGGATGATTTCATCCGTCTCACCCGGTTTCTTGATGTTAAACTGCAGGTAAACGCCCTCGGTGGGCTGGATTTTAATGTTCAGAACATTCTGCTCCACCCCCTCTGAAGGGCTTTTAAACACCACCGCCACCTGCATTTCCCGCTTGCCCAGCTTCTTCCCTGTGCGGACATAGAAGGGCATGCCTCTCCACCTGTCATTGTCCACCAGCAGTCTCAGGGCTGCATAGGTCTCCGTAGTTGAGGCCCCGCGGACATCCGGTTCCCCGCGGTAGCCCTCATATTGCCCCAGCACCATATAGTCTGAGATGTCCTCAGGCGTGTGAAGCTTCTCCAGTATTTTGATCTGTTCCCTGTGCATGTCCTCTGCCGCGAAGCTCTTGGGCTGCTCCATGGCCACAATGGTGAGAATCTGAAACAGATGGTTCTGCACCATATCCTTCAGCGCGCCGCTGTGGTCATAATAACCGCCTCTTGTCTCCACGCCAACCTCTTCCATGGCTGAAATCTGGATACACTCTATATGTTCAGCATTCCAGATATTGCTGAAAATGGGGTTGGCAAATCGGATAATCTGGATGTTCCGCACCATTTCCTTACCCAGGTAATGGTCAATCCGGTAAATGTGGCCGGGCAGGAAAAACTGCTCCATGGTTTCATTGAGCCTGACTGCGGCTTCAAGGCTCTCCCCGAAGGGTTTCTCGATCACAACCTTGGCCCGGGCCGCGCCGTCCACCCTTTTTAACCCATCTACAATCGCGCTGAAAAAGCGGGGAGCCACAGCAAAATAAAAGATGTGGCTGTCCGCGTTCATTTCCCTGTAAAAGCGGTTCAGCTCCTCATAGGCGTTTACATCCGTAAAATCCATGCGGTAATATACGATGTTCTCTGCCAGCTTTTCATAAGTCTCCTCCTCAAAACGGAGTCTGGAGAACTTCTCCACCCATGCCCTGGCCATTTCCCGGTATGTCCCGCTGGAATACCCCCTTCTTCCGATGATGACTACCTTTGTGCAGAGTTCCTTGTCCTCTGAGGCCTCTATATTGTAGAGGGCCGGAAGCAGTTTTCTGAAGGTCAGGTCTCCGGTTCCCCCAAAAATTGTAAATACCTGCTCATTATTCATGCCTGGCGCTCCAATCGTGGTGGAAAGTCCCTTCCCTGTCTGTCCTCTGGTACGTATGCGCCCCAAAACAATCCCTCTGGGCCTGGATCAGATTGGCTCCCAGGGGCGTTCCCCGGAACGCATCAATATAGACGATTGCCTGGCTCATGGCCGGAGCCGGAATCCCGCTCTGGATTCCCAGGCTCAATATGCTGCGCAGACTGGACTGCCCCCTGTTAACGCCCTCTCTGAAAAATGAATCCAGCATCAGATTGGACAGATCCCTGTTTTTCCCAAAGGCCCTGGTGATGTCATCCAAAAACTGCGCCTGGATAATGCAGCCGGCCCGGAATATCGATGCGATCCTGCCCTGATCCAGATCCCAGCCATACTGTGAGGACGCCTGGCTCAGCAGGTCGAAGCCCTGGGCGTAGGCTGCAATTTTAGCGGTGTAAAGCCCTCTCCTCACCTGCTCCTGAAATGCAGCTTTGTCAGATGCCAGGCTCTGTCCGGGGCGTTCAAACAGCTCCTTGGCCTCGCTTCTCTCCTTCACGCGGTTTGACATGATTCTGGCATTGCAGGCAGCGGTGATCATAGAAACATTCACCCCCTGCTTAAGGGATTCCAGGCTGGTCCATCTCCCTGTCCCCTTCTGGCCCGCGCTGTCCAGTATATAATCCACCAGTTCGCCGTCATTGAAATCATCCTTTTCACGGAAAATATCTGCCGTAATCCCGATAAGGTAGCTTTTCAGCTCCCCCTCATTCCATTTTGAAAATGTATCCGCCAGCTCCTCATTAGAAAATCCGCCGGCATATTTGAGCAGCAGATAGGATTCTGCGATCAGCTGCATATCCGCATATTCAATGCCGTTATGAACCATCTTCACATAATGCCCCGCGCCGTCAGGTCCCATATAGGCACAGCAGGGCTCTCCCTGGGCCTTGGCCGCAATAGCTTCCAGGATCGGCGCAATGGCTTCATAGGCCTGCTTATCCCCGCCGGGCATAATGGATGGGCCGAAGCGGGCACCCAGCTCCCCGCCGGAGACCCCTGTGCCGAAATAGCAGATCCCCTTTTCCCTCAGACTGCTCTCTCTTCTCCTGGTATCCTCAAAGAATGAATTGCCTCCGTCCAGAATCATATCGCCTTCGTCCAGGTATGGCACCAGCTGGTCGATCACCATGTCCACAGGCCTGCCTGCCTGGACCATAATCATCAGCTTGCGGGGGCGCTCCTGAGAATCCACCAGGTCTTTAAGCTCATAAAACGGGACAAAATTATGATGGGGGTGCTCTCTCAGCAGCTCCTCCGTCACCTCCCTGCTGCGGTTATATCCTCCCACTTTAAATCCGTGGTCCGCCATATTGAGGGCAAGGCTCCTGCCCATCACTGCGAGTCCGATAATGCCTATATCTGTTTTCTGCATAAATTAAGCCTCCTTTGGCTGAGTTGGTGCCTGTGTTGGTGCCTGTGTTGGTGCCAGTGTCAGTGCTACACCCTCCGGCAAGGGAACCGCGTGGATGGGACTGCCCAGCAGACCGCTGTTTACATCCCGCTCTATACTCACAATTCCGCCTTCAAAACGGTTGGCTGCCAGTAAAAATCTCTCATTCCCGCTGAGCACAATATCCCTTGGATGGACTCCCCCGCAGGAACAATGCTGGATCACAGCCGCCTGGTCCCCGCTTACATCCACCACGCACAGACGGTCGATCCCCCTTATGGAAATGTATAAAAACCGCTCATCCCCTGTCAGCCGGATCGCGGCCGCGGCGGCCTGTTTATTCCCGCTCCCGCCCTCCGGCAGAACAGATATTGCCTGCACAAGATTAAATTCCCTTCCCTGTACCCGGAAAACAAACAGCTGGTTACTCCACTCGCTGACTGCATAAAATCTCGTATGGCTGTGATTAAAAATCCCGTGCCTGGGACCGCTGCCCGCCGGAAAAGTGATCTCCCCCGCCGGAGCAAAATCATCCTCCCTGTCAAACAGCCTGATCCTGTTCTGTTCAAGGCAGGGGACCATCAGGTATGTTCCATGGAGCAGGATCTGATGGCAGCCGGCCTTTGCCCCACTTTCTATCCGCCTGGTCAGGGCCGGGACTCCTTCTTCCAGGCAGTATACCATCACATTTCCCTCATGGTAATTGGCGGTATATACATAATTGCCATCCTGCAGGATGTAGCAGGGAGTTTGCTTCTCCTCCAATATCTCTGCCGCATGGATCACATTCCCATCCCTTAATTCCAGGAAGCAGACGCCTGCGCGCCCCTGCCTTTCAACGGGAAACACCATGGAACCGCTGTTTGCGCAGACCCATTTTGCATTGGGCGCCTCGTAAAACAATTTGGGCTGTGTCAGACAGCCGCTCTCAGGATCAAAGGTAAAATGATAGATTCCTCTGCTGTTTTCAGAGTAATACGTGCCGGCATAGCCGTGCATTTGTGCTGCTTCTTCCTTTTTGTCAGTCCACATGGAATTGCGCCTGCCTTTCCGGTTTTTATTAGAGTTGCCATTAATTGATTAAAATATTATGCTGGATAACGCTGCTTTTATTATATTTTCCTTGTCATTGGCCTTCACCGGCTTTCATATATTATAACACTTATGCAGTCCAGAAAGGCAGTGTGGCTCCCATGGCAAAGACTCTCTATCCACTTACCGCTTCCCAGCGCATGCTCCAGCAGGCCCTTGAAGAATTCGGCACCGCCCAGATTCTGACCATCGGAGTGTGCATTTCCATACATGCCCCCATGGATTTCCCCCTCTTGAAAAAATGCCTGGCAGAAGAAACCGGGCGGCTTGAGTGCCTGCGGGTCCGGTTCACGCCGGCCCAGGGGGACGGCGGAATCCGGCAGTATATTGTGCCGGAGAGTTCCCCTGATATTACATACGAAAACTTAAAGGACAAGAGCCCTTCGGAGATCAAGGCTTTGATGACTGGCTGGAGCACCATTGGATTTGAACGGTCAGATGCGCCGCTGCTGCGGTTTGTCATGGTATCCCTGCCCGGCGGCTGGAACGGCGTTTATCTGTGTATCGACCACCGGATCATGGATTCCTGCGGTCTGATCTTTATGATGAATGACACCTTCCAGCTGTACTGCCATTATCTCTACGGAGCGCCGCCGCCAGCCATGCCTGCAAGCTATGAAGAAGTCCTGCTGTCAGATTTAAAACGGGAACACAATCCTCTGCGCCGGGAGAGGGACCTCGCCTTCTGGAAACAGCTGCTGTCCTCAGGCGAGCCTATATACACAGATGTCTGCGGCCCCCGGACGCTGGAGCAAAGCCGCAGCCGGCACGGCCTTCCGGGCCTGCGCGCCGCCGACCGGATCATACAGCCAATGGACGGCGATATGGAGCGGTTCACCCTGCCGAAAAAGGAGATGGCCCGCCTGGAAACATATTGCAGAGAGCACTCCGTGTCCATGGCCAATCTGCTGCTCATGTCCATGCGCACCGCGCTGTCATCTGTCAATGGCGGGGAGCCGGACATCTCCATCCGCAATTATGTCTCCCGCCGCGCCGCCAGGCAGAGCCGCACCTGCGGGGGCTGCCGTATCCACTGCTACCCCTGCCGCACCGTCATTTCCCCCGAAACCCCTTTCCTGGACGGAATCCGGCAGATCAAGGCTTATCAGAGCGGTATATACCGCCACAGCGATTTTGACCCCGGACATGTGAACCAGCTGTTTTCCGAGGCCTTCGGGCCGCCGGCCTGCACCACCTATGAAGGCGCTGCCCTGACCTGCCAGCCCCTCTCCCTTTCCCCTGCCAATCCACTTTTAAAACATATTCCCATCAACACGGAATGGTTCTCAAGCAGGGCTGATATACAGAAACTTTATTTAACAGTCATGCAGGCGCCTCAGAATCAGGGGCTGGATTTTTATTTTAAATATCAGACGGCGGAGCTGGGCAAGGAGGAGGTTGCCGGATTCTTTGAGATGCTTTCGGAGATTTTATTATTGGGGACGCAAAATGATGGGATTGGTGTGGGGGAAGTGATGAAGCAGTTGACATAATGTTGGCGATTATGGAGGTGGGGATAGGCTTTCAATTTTCCCGGCACGTTCTGGTGTGATCTCTGTCATATATCACTGCGTAGTATTGCTTCTTTTCGTCAACAGACATTTTCTCAAAGGAGATGCCGCACCGGTGGTACTTCCCGTCCCGGAAACGGTGGGCCACCCGCCCTTTCAGTTCTGTCTGGTAACCGTCCGCGCAGACAGCCACAGTCAGCTCCTGCCCATTTGAAAGGGGCAGGCTTTGCTCTGTCACCACGGCCATACCCGATTCCGACAGGTCGGCGGTCAGACCGTTTATCCTTCCGTCAGGCGTGATCAGCTCCACCCTTTCCCGGGCCGGAATCCGCTCCTCCAGCCGCACATTGCTGCGTCCCAGCAAAAACCTGACGGCCATTGTGAGAAAGTAAATGTTGGATGAGAGCCAATAGATCAAAACAGCATTCTGCCAGACAGGCGTCTCCATGTCCAGGCCACCGAAACAGCGGTAAAGCCCCCATGCGCTTCCTGTAATTAAAATCAAATGCACAATTGCATATTTTGCCTGGGAATTCTGGCCCAGCTTTTTCTGCTTCTCAGTGACAGTGAAATGCTTTTCACGGATGCCCAATGTCTCTGCTATCACCGGCAGAATCAGATAGGGGAAAATGGCCGTATCCACCAGATTGCTCCATCTCCTGCTTCTCTGCCCGCCCGAAGCCAGCTTAGCGGCCTTTGCCCCAATCAGATGGTTCGGCAGCCAGAACAACACCAGCTCCCACCACGCGCAGTCCACCATGTGTACGCCAAACACGGTGAAAAGGATGGGGGACACCAGATAAATCAATCTTCTGGTAAATGTCCACCAATAGAGCAGGCATTGCAGATAGCTTAATTTACCGGCTAACGGCAGCTTCCCCAGCAGAAATTCTTTGCTTTTCAGGGTATGTACACATCCTCTCGCCCACCGCTGCCTCTGTTTAATCAGGCTTTTCATATCAGTTGGCGAAAGGCCGTGGGCCAGCAATGTCATTTAGTTAAAGCATCAACGCAGGCGTTCTATGAGGGACAGAGATACTAAAATCCATAGCTCTGTCCT
>OKVW01000770.1_pt1 | contig 16480 bp, 13 predicted proteins | sample 1606991 | NCBI WGS metagenome assembly OKVW01 (sample SAMN03281021, study PRJEB24777) | human gut metagenome | isolation source: fecal sample PR177 from 1 month old male Malay infant, vaginal delivered...
TAATAACCTTACTAATATCACAATAATAAAGGCAGGTTACTATATGTTGAAAAAAGACTTAATCACAAGCTGGAAGAAAGTAACCGGGGGAGTGGCATGTATATTAGCCTTGATGATAACTGCCTTGCTTCCCCTCGTTTTTCGTAATTACTATATAGATATCCTGACCGTAAAGTATATCTTTTATTACGGCACTGTGATCGCAATGGTTTTAGTGATGCTGATTGCAGCCATTGCATTTTTATACATAGACAAGCGGCATTACCAATGGGAAAACACAAAAAAAATAAAGTCCGGGCTAAGCATAAAGTCATTGACCAAACCGGACTGGGCCATGATTGCATTATTAATATCAGTTACAATATCCACCTTCCAGTCCGAATATTTCTATGAATCCTTTTGGGGGAATGAAGGAAGGTTCATGGGCATGTTTTTATTTCTGCTCTATGGCGCAAGCTTTTTTATAATCGGCCATTGCCTAAAATTCAAGCGGTGGTACCTGGATGTGTTTTTAGCGGCGGGGATGGCGGCCTGTATCATCGGCATTATGCAGTATTTTAAATTTGACCCAATTGGATTTAAAGACAATATAGCCGCCCATCATTACGGAACATTTACATCTACCATCGGTAATATCAATATGTATACCTCCTATGTAGCGCTGGTATTTGGAATGAGCACGGTTCTATATGCAATTGAGAAAAACATATATAGAAGGCTATGGTATCTGTTTACTGTGATCATATCAACATTTGCATTAATAACAGGGATCAGCGATAATGCATACTTGGCATTGCTGGCACTGTTCGGATTATTGCCCCTATACCTTTTTAATCATTTAAAGGGATTGAAGCGGTACATGATATTAGCAGCAATTTTATTTTCAGAATTTCAGCTGATTGATATAATCGGCCGAAGCTATCCTGACCATGTGCTGAAAATCAGCGGACTGTTTAACGTCATCGCAGGCTATGATAAATTAGGATATTTAGTGGCTGCGCTGTGGGGAATCTGCATTGTTCTCCATATTCTGGATAGCTTTACTTCAGGGGATCATGTCTGGAAGAAAGAGAGCAATGCCGGCAGATGGATCTGGCTGGCTATGATTGCTGCCGTTGCAATGGCCGCAGTGTATGCTTTTTATGATGCCAATGTGAATGGCAATGCAGAACGATACGGGGCATTAAAGAATTATCTTGTGATTAATGATGATTGGGGCACCCACAGATGGTATATCTGGAGAATTGGAATGGAGAGTTATGCCAGATTCCCCCTCATTCATCAGTTATTCGGCTATGGACCGGATACCTTTGGCATTATCACAGTGAATCATTATTATGATGAGATGTCACAGAGATATGGTGAGATATTTGACAGCGCCCACAATGAATATCTGCAGTATCTGATTACCATTGGGATTGCCGGGCTTGTTTCCTATCTCTCATTACTGATTATTTCCATCAGGGAAATGATTCGTGCATCCAGGAAAATCCCGGTGTTGATGGCAATAACCTTTGCAGTGATCTGTTATGGCGCCCAGGCAGCGGTAAATATAAGCGTGCCGATTGTGGCCCCTATTATGATGACGCTGCTGATGATGGGCATCGCGGCAGCAGGAAATACAACTAAATAGCCACCATTTAAATCCAGTGCAGAACAATCCTGCACTGGATTTTTAATTTCCAACAAAATTCCGGAACTGTTCCATCAACTGGGTCCGTTTAGCCACCTCCGCCTTCTGCAGGATGTTGTGGACGTGGGCCTTTACTGTGCCCAGGGAGATCACCAGTTCCTCGCTGATCTCCTGGTTGGTCATATCCTTCAGCAGCAGATCCAGAATCTCCCGCTCCCGCTTCGTCAGCCCCAACTGCAGCGCATAGCCCTCCTTGGCCTCCTCAAAGCGCTCTTTGGGCAGGGCGGCGGAGATGTTGACGGGCAGAACCACAGCGTTCAGCTTGTTCTTGATCACGTCATAGCACTGGGAGAGACACCAGTAGGACAGGATAATGGAGTAGATATCCTCGAAAAAGATACGCTCGCTGAGCCGGGGTGCAAAGGTGTTCAGCCAGCCGGAGTATTCTTCCCAGTACATGGTGGTCACAGTGTTCTCTATGAAAGACAGGCTCATAAAAACCATTATAAATAAGTTCAAATGCAGGGCCAGGGCCTTCCGCTGCACATCGATCCGGTCCCCGCAGGTCCGTATCTGAATCCGCAGCAGCAGTAAAAGGCTGATGATGGTGATATAGCGGGTGGTAAAGTACATCCAGTCCGCGGCAGTGGAATTCTGGATGGTGCTGAACACCACGATACATGCCATAAAGATCAGGATGGGGATCAGATTCAGCAGTTCAAAGGGGCGCTCCATCAAACACAGGAAGAAAAATGTGTATATGATCATACCGCTCAGAAATCCAATGTTCCGAAGAAGAGGAAAACTGACCGAGGGGACAGGGGAGGCGGCTCCCGGCGTGTGATAGACGAACTCAATGATGGAGATAACGGACAGGTCGAAGAGAAAGAAACAAAATAGTGCAATTAAATGAAGATACAGTTTATGACCTGTATTCATCCAGGCATAGAAACAGCTGCATATAACACAGGCGTACAGGATTAAAAGCAATATGGTGTATAGGAATGAGATGACATCCATGGTTTCGTCCCCTTTTGGATTGTTGCCCCTATTATACCATTAAACAGACAGGACTGCAAACCGAAATTCTGATAAAACCACCAAGTTTATGTGAATGCTGCACAAAAGATTAGAGGAGATTATAGATATAAATGACAAATGGCACAAAAGTTATACCCTTGGGATTAGACGAAAATAGATCCTGAGATGATGGAAACAGGACGTTTTGGGTGATAGTCTTGTGTCATCCGGTGACGGCGGCGCGACAGACGCCGCACCGGCCGCAGGAAAATGAAAATAAAATAAAGGGGGTTTGGAAATGGCCAAACGAATAATTGGGTCCACTCCAAAGGAAGACGGTTACAGAATGCCAGGGGAGTACGAAGAACAGAGGCAGGTATGGATGATCTGGCCGGAGCGGCAGGACAACTGGAGAAACGGCGCAAAGCCGGTGCAGAATGCCTACGCTGAAGTAGCAGAGGCAATCAGCCGTTTTGAGCCGGTTACCATGTGCGTATCAAAGGAACAGTACGCCAACTGCCGGGCCAGGCTGCCGGAGGAGATCCGGGTGGTGGAGATGGCCAGCAATGATTCCTGGATCCGGGATTGCGGTCCTACCTTTATAAAAGGAGAGGACAACACCGTAAGAGGAATTGACTGGACATTCAATGCCTGGGGAGGTTTGGTGGACGGACTGTATTTCCCATGGGACGCGGATGACGCGGTGGCACAGAAGGTATGTGAGATCGAGAATGTAGATTCCTACCGCACAGAGGGGTTTGTGCTGGAGGGCGGCTCCTTCCATGTAGATGGAGAGGGAACCGTGATGACCACAGAGATGTGCCTGCTGAGTGAAGGGCGCAATCCGCATCTGACGAAAGAGCAGATCGAAGATATGCTCTGCAGCTATTTAAACTGTGAAAAGGTGATCTGGGTCACGGACGGCATTGACCCCGAGGAGACCAACGGGCATATCGATGATGTGGCATGCTTTGTGCGCCCCGGGGAGGCGGCCTGCATTTACACGGAAGATCAGGAGAATCCGTTTTATGAGGCTTCCAGGAAAGCCTATGACCAGCTCTGCCAGGCAGTGGATGCCAGAGGCAGGAAACTAAAGGTACATAAGCTGTGCCTGCCGAAGAAGCCGGTGCTTCTTGCAGGTGCTGAAGGAATTGACCAGGTTCAGGGCACCATGCCCAGGGAGGACGGGGATGTGTGCATCGCTTCCTATATGAACTTCCTCATTGTCAACGGCGGTGTGATTGTGCCTCAGTATGAGGATGAAAATGACGAAGCGGCCCTTGCCCAGATCCAGGAAATGTTCCCGGACCGCAAAGTGGTGGGCGTCAAGACAAAAGAAGTGGTATTCGGCGGCGGCAACATCCACTGTATTACACAGCAGCAGCCCAAATAGTAAATTCAAAAAAGTATATAAAACCAGGAGGAACGATCATGAAAACATTAAGACATTTTATCGATACCAACGACTTTACAAAGGAAGAACTGCTGGATATTATCCATCTGTCTCTGGAGATCAAGCAGTGCATCAAAGCCGGCTATAACCCGCCGCTGATGAAGGGCAAAACCCTGGGTATGATCTTCCAGCAGTCCTCCACCAGAACCAGAGTGTCCTTTGAGACTGCCATGGAACAGCTGGGCGGCCATGCCCAGTACCTGGGCCCCGGTATGATCCAGCTGGGCGGACACGAGACCATCGGGGACACAGGAAGAGTGCTTTCCAATCTGATTGATATTGTGATGGCGCGTGTGATTGAGCACAAGAGCGTGGTAGAGCTGGCAGAGGCCAGCAGCATCCCTGTATTAAACGCTATGTCCGATTACAACCACCCAACACAGGAGATAGGCGATCTCTGCACCATCATGGAGTATCTGCCCAAGAATAAGAAACTGGAAGACTGCAAGGTGGTATTCGTGGGTGACGGCACCCAGGTGTGCGCTTCCCTGGGCTTTATCACCACTAAGCTGGGCATGCATTTCGTACACTACGGACCGGAAGGCCACCAGCTGCTGGATGAGCACAAAGAGATTATGGAGAAGAACTGTAAGATATCCGGCGGAACCTGGGATGTGACGGACGACAGGCTGAAAGCCCTCACAGGCGCGGACTTTATCTACACGGATGTGTGGTACGGGCTGTATGAGAACGAGATGCCCAAGGAGGAGCGCGTGCGCGTGTTCCACGACTACCAGGTTAACCGGGAGATGATGCAGCTGGCCAATATAGGCTGTAAGTTTATGCACTGCCTGCCGGCCACCCGCGGGGAGGATGTAACGGATGAGGTGCTGGACAGCGAGTGCTCCCTGGCATTTGAAGAGGCCGGTAACCGTCTGACCGCAATGCGCGGACTGCTGGTATACTTCACCCAGTATCAGAGAGAGCAGGCGCCAAGCGAGCTAAAGGCAGCTGCCGCAAGGGAAGAACTGGAGCGCTTCATGGAAGAGAGAGGCCTCATTTAACCAGAAAGGAGAGGGGATCAATATGGGAGAACAACAAGAGCTTCAGGAGGGACGGGAGCTGGGGACAAAACCAATTCTGCCGCTGTTTACAAAATACAGCTTTCTGACATTTGTGGGAATGATTGCCCAGTGCATCATGGTGCTGTTCGAGGGCATCATCATCGGCAACGGTCTGGGGACCGAGGGGCTGGCCTGTGTGGAGCTGATCATGCCCATGGAATACCTTATGCTGGCATTGGGTGGATTCTTCGCCATCGGTATCTCCACTGTGGCCGGAATCAGGCTGGGCAACGGGGACCCGGAGGGGGCCAGAAGGGCATACGGACAGGGGACTCTGTTCACGCTGTTTGCCATGCTTACATTTTCCGCCATCGTCTTTATCTTTGCCAGACCCGTGGCAAATCTGATCGGCACGCCTGAGGAATATGTGGATATGATGGTCATATTCCTGCGCATATTCATGGTGGGCTATCCCTTCTGCGTCATCGGCCATATCGTGGTCTATATGGCGAGAGTGGATGAGAAGCCGGGCATCGCCACATGGGCTATGACCAGCTCCGCGGTGATCGCCCTGGCATGGCTGTACTGCAGCACCTACATATTAAAACTGGGAATTCCTGGAAGTGCAGTGTATTACTCCATCTCCATCGGAATCTGGGGGCTGTTTATCATTTACTTTATATTCAGCAAGAATACGCTGCTGAAAATCCACAGGGAGGACCTGCATTTTGACAAGGATCTGATCATGGAGATCATGAAGATCGGTTTCCCATTCCTGCTGGTCCAGGCTTCCAGCACTGTGTTCGGTATTGTGATCAACAACTTCCTGGGGAGATACGGAACCCCCATGGATCTGGCCGCTTATGCGGTGATCAACGGCTATGTGGTCTATATTCTGATGATGATCACCCAGGCTATCACAGGAGGCATGCAGCCCATCGCAAGCTTCAATCTGGGAGAGAAGATGTACGGAAGAATCCGTGAGCTGATCAAGGTCAGCATGGTGGGAAATGTGCTGGTAGTAGGCGTGTTCTCTCTGGCGTTCTATCTGGGCGCCCGCGTAGTGTGCACTGTATTCTGCGGGGATGCGGCGTTGGTGGAGGTTGCTGTGCCTGCTCTGCGCATGGCGATCATCTGTTCGGCACTGGGCCTGTGCGCCAATGTGATGTCCTGTTACTTCCAGTATGTGGAGCGGGTGGTGCCTTCCACGTTCCTGGGGATCTGCCGCTACATCCTGTTCTGTATTCCGATTATGCTGGTGCTGACCAAGAGCTTCGGCGTGAACGGCGTGTGGTATTCCCTGCCGGTGGCTGATATTCTGGCCTTCGCAGCGGCGGCGGTTATGGCGGTACATGAAATGAAACGGTTAAAAAATATAGAAGGGAAGAAAAATGATGAAAAAAGCGGATTATATCTTAAAGAGCAGCCGGATTTATAAGGGAACAGGTAACAAACTTGCAGCCGGATTTGTGGCGGTAAATGGAGAAAAGATTGTATTTGCAGGGCCTTCTGAGCAGGAGGAGCTGTTCACCGGGCCGGAGACCAAGGTCATTGACTTTGGCAGCAAGGTGATCATGCCGGGTATGCACGATGCACACATCCATATGTACATGTCTGGGCTTTATGCGTCCCCATATGTACATGCCAGCTTCACAGATACTTCAGAGCAGCAGTGCGTAGACGGACTGAAGGAGCTTGCGGCGCGCATCCCTGAGGACCGCTGGCTCATCGGCGCCGGCTGGTATCATCCCCTCTGGGACAATCCGGTTCTGCCCAGCAAGAAGTCTCTGGACGCAGTATATCCCAACCGCCCCGTATGTATGGTCAGCGGAGACGGACACACCATGTGGGTCAACACGAAGGGCATGGAGGTGCTGGGCGTTGACAAGGACACACCTGCTCCCTCCGGCGGAACCATTGACAAGGACGAGAACGGCGAACTCACCGGCATTTTCCATGAGAGCGCGGCAACCAGCCTCAGCAGCAAGGTCTACAAGTTCAGCCAGGAGGAGGAAGATAAATGCTACAAGGATCTGATCGCGGACTTAAACCACTATGGAATCACCTCCGTGTGTGACGTATCCATGATGGCCATCCCAGGCGCAGACTTTGTGCGGGACGACATTTATACCAGGCTGCAGGAAAAGGGCGAACTGAATGTGCGTGTTCACATGTTCCCCACCATGACCGATGAGATGACAAGGCCCATGGAGATGCGGAACCAATACCAGGGGCCCATGTTAAAATGTACCGGCGTCAAGCATTTCTTTGACGGGGTGTCCAGCTGCCACACCGCATACTTGAAGGAACCCTACGCAAACGCCTACTTTGAGGGGGACTGCGGCAAGCTGTCCACCAATCCCGATGATATGCGCCGGCTGGTGTTAAAGGCAGTGGAAAATGATCTGAGCATGAGGGTCCACACCATCGGCGACCAGGCCATCCACCTGATGCTGGATTATTTTGAGGAAGCTGAGATGACCTATGGGAAGAAGCCGTATTTGCAGCACACTCTGGAGCATCTGGAGAATTTACAGTATGAGGACATTGCCAGGCTCAGCAGATTAAATGTGGTGGCTTCGGTTCAGCCGCCCCATCTGATGATTGACCCCAACGGCATTGAGCGGGATCTGGGACAGGACAGGATTCAGCTGATGTGGCCCTTCCGCCGTTTCCTGGACGCCGGTGTAACCCTGGCATTCGGTACTGACAGCCCGGTGGCTGAGGTGAACCCATTTAATGGATTATACAATGCAGTGACCCGCCGTTCAGCCTTTGACGGCAAGCCCGAGGGCGGCTGGATTCCCGGAGAGCGGATCAATGTATTTGAAGCGGTCAGCGCTTATACCTATGGCTCCGCCTGCGCAGCCAACAGCACAGATGAGATTGGAACCCTGACCCCCGGAAAATACGCGGATATCTGCGTTCTCGACCACAATATCTTCGAGGGTGATCCGGAGATGATCCTGGATACGAAAAATGTGTTCACCATGGTCGGCGGACGCATCGTATATGAAGGTTAGCAACGAGGAGGAAGCGCAGCATGTCAAGAATTGTAATCGCTCTGGGCGGAAATGCCCTGGGCAATAACCCCAAGGAGCAGCAGGAGATGATTGAGGCGGCCTGCCCATCCCTCATCGGCCTGATCAGCCAGGGCCATGAGATCATCATCAGCCACGGCAACGGTCCCCAGGTGGGAATGATCAGCAAGGCCTTTGAGATAGGCTCCCAGTACGACCAGGGGATCTGTCCCCTGGAACTGATGGAGTGTACGGCCATGAGCCAGGGATACATCGGCTATCACCTGCAGAAGGGGATCAAAAAGGAGCTGAGAGTCCAGAAAATGCCATGGCACGTGGCCAGCGTGGTAACCCAGGTGGCTGTGGACCCCAATGACCCGGCATTTTTAAAGCCAACGAAACCCATTGGCAGCTTTATGACAAAAGAGGCCATGGAGACCCTTAAGAAGGAAAGGCCGGAGCTTCAGTTTATAGAGGATTCCGGCAGAGGCTACCGCAGGGTGGTACCGTCCCCCAAGCCTGTGGACATTGTGGAGCGGGAGTCCATTTTGAACCTGCTGGACAATGAGTACATAGTGATTGCCTGCGGCGGCGGGGGAATCCCGGTGATCAAAGACGAAAATGGCGATTACGTTGGGGTGCCGGCTGTGATTGACAAGGATTTTGCCTCCGCCAAGCTGGCGGAGATGGTGGACGCTGACTATCTGTTCATCCTCACAGCAGTGGACCACGTGGCCGTGAATTACGGAAAACCGGACCAGAAGCAGCTGACGGAGATGACGGTGGACCAGGCCGGGGAATACTGTGCCCAGGGCCAGTTCGCAGCCGGAAGCATGCTGCCCAAGGTCCAGGCGGCCATGGCATTTGCCAAGAGTAAGAAAGGGAGGAATGCAGTGATTGCCTCCCTGGAGAAGGCGCCGTTGGCTATGGCGGGGGAAAGCGGAACTAGGATTTATCAGGGATAAGGATATGGGGATTTAGGCGTGAATGGTTACGCGGACGGATGTATCTTACTCCGCCCGCGTAACCATTCACTCCTAATTCCCCATTATCTTACCTTTCAATTTCCGGTACATCTAACTTAAATACCACCTTGTCCCTGACCGCCTCATACCGGTCTACCGCCATGATCTGAACCCATACCTCCCGCCCGTACCATTTTGGATCAATGGGCAGTTCATTTTCCACCTGGAGAATCAGGTTTTCTCCGCGGGACATCCCCGCCGCCATTCGGATGGGTTTATCCAAGGGGGCAACATTTTCCGATCCGCTGAAATAGTAATCCAGGCGGGTGATCCTGTTGTCAATGCGGTAATAGCAATCGCCCTTTGAGAGCTTCGTCACAGTGGATGGCAGCAGCTTACACACTGCCTTCAATGACAGGTACCACTCAGAATCCCTGTATTCCAGCTTTTGCCCCGTCACCGCCACATATCTGTGGGGAGGCAGTATCTCAAAGGTGCTGCTGATTCCGCCGCTCTCACGGGGATCCCCCTCCCGGTAATAGTAGGTCAGGAGCCGCCGGGGATTGTCAGCACAGCCCTGATCTCCTGCCAGCATGGACGGCAGCTCCCCCTCATAGGAGATGCAGGACTCCGAGATATTATAATTAAAGAAGTGAACGGTTCCCGACTGATACTCCTGGGCATCCCCAAAATGCCATTTTTCCGGTATCTCAATATAGGCAGCCACCGGCCAGTCCAGGGAGAAATACCGGGTATCCCAGATTCCGGCATAGGGGTCCGTAAATGCTTCAAACCCCTCCTCTGCGGCAAACTGCTCCACCATGTCCACATGGGCAGCCGGCGAAAAACGGGACAGGATGATCTCTTTGTGGCCGGTTGCCAGCATCAGGGTCTTGGCGCTGCTGATTATCTCATTCCCATTGTCCAGGGAGACATGCAGCTCATAGACACCCTCCCTCAAGGGCTCCAGTTCTGCTCCGAACTGGTCCTTCCGGTTAATCTTATCTCTCTGGCAGGTCCCCCCGTAGATCAGAGCGGTAAAATACCGGTCCGTGTAATATGCCTTATTCCAGGTATCCCACAGGGTATCCGGGTGTTCCGGATCATAGACCAGGTCCGGCATCCCGCAGCTGCGGATCACAGACTCCGGCTCCTCAGTGACCATTCCCGGATAATTAGTGCAGATCCCTTTTTGATTATTCCTGATTTGTGCCGTCACCGTGCGGAGCGTCTTTTTGCTGGCGCACTCCACCAGCTTTACCTCCAGCCTGGCATCCGGTGCCGCCTCTACCCCATCAAACCGGCCTATGACATAGAAGTCATGTTCAGCGGTCATTATCCCATGTTCATCTGTGGGATAGACGATCTGAAGCCGCTTATCCTCCTTGATGTGCTGTGCATGATATTTCTCTGCATACCGGTAATACTGAATAAACATGAAGTAACCAACGCCTCCTTTTTACAATGCCAGCAGATACTGCCCGATTTGCCTGCTGAAGTACAGTGCAGCGGGAACCAGCTGATCCGGCAGCTTTTTAATAAAGTTATGGGCTTCCAGTGAAAATGCCCCTTCATAGGAAATGTCCTTTAAAGCCTGCATGATGGGTTCCCACTCCGTCAGGCCGGTAAATGGCATCACGTGCATAAATGGTTCGAAATCCTTGCTCAGGGTATCAGACACGTGGGTTGCCATCAGCCGTTTCCCCAGCTGCCGTATGACAGGCGGCTGGTCCATCTCCATGATGGCGCCGTGTTCGAAATCCCAGCACACGCCCAGGCGGCTGTCCCCAAACTCATCAATAAATGCAGTGATCTCCTCCGCAAAGACAAAGAATTTCTGTTCCGGATGACCGTAAGAGTCATACATATTTTCAACTGCCACGGTCATTCCCCGCGCATCGGCATAGGCCAGCAGCTGTTCCATATACTCTTTATTTTTCTGCCACACCTGCTTTCTGCCGCTCTCATCAATGATCCCCATGCCAGGATGGGTTACCGCTACCTTAGCGCCCAGAATCCGGCAGCAGTCCAAGGAGCGGCGTACCAGCATTTCCTGCTGCTGCCTTTTCTCCTCCCCGGCAAAATCGGGATTCAGAAAGTCATAAGTATACGCGTGGCACTGGTCAAAACCCAGACCGTACTCCTGAGCCGTGCGGGCGATCCCTTCCGCCCACTGCTGCCATTGATCGGAAAAGAAAGGAGACCCTGGACAGGACCACTCATAAAAGCTCATATCAAAAGTGCTGAATCCTGCCTCAGCGGCATATTTCAGTGTTTTTTCCACTGGCACTACTGAGCCGCCGGGCCGTTCACAGTATATATTTGTAGATGTGGATAGCTTCATCATTTTAGTCTCCTTTATCGATCAGGCCTCTCAGCTGCCTTAAATACGATTGAAAGTCAAACCGGACGGCAGCCCGGATCATCCCCTCCTTATTTGGAAAAAATTCCATCAGGCTGCCGTCCCGGCGCGCCGGATCAATGGAAGCCTCTCCTGTCACATATTCCGCCAGCGCCGGTTCTATGACCACTGCCACAGCCATTGCATCCACCAGAAGGCTGTAGGCGGCAAGGCCTGCCTGCCGGTTGTAACGGGTACATTGTAATAGGAAATCATGGACAGAGCCGCTTCCCTCTGCCAGGAGCTGCTCTGCAAAGGAATCCTTCAGTCCGGCCGACACATCCAGGCCCACCGCTCTCACCGGAACGCCGGAATGGTACACCACATCTGCGGCTTCCGGGTCCACCAAAATATTCCATTCTGCGCGGTTCGGCTCAGGATTTAAGCCAAAATAGCCGGAGGCAGCCACAATTTCCCGGATTCCGCCTGTAACTGCCGGGTTTTTTAAGATTGCCGCCGCCAGGTTCGTAAATCCGGCCGTTGCAATCACTGTGACAGCCTTTTGACTCCCGGCCAGTGTTTCCAGCAAGAATTCCTGGGCTGTTTTCTCTGCTATTAACTCCATATGCTCTGTAAGCCCTGTGTCGCATAAGCCGTCATTTCCGCAGTAAAGGGGGCTGAAGGCCAGGCTGCGGGCCAGGGGCTGTTCTGCTCCCTGATAAATCTGAATATCGCTTCTTCCGGCCAGGGCGCAGATACGGGCCGCATTCTTGGCCATCTGCGCTGCAGGACCATTTCCGCAGACAGTGGTAATGCCCAGGACCTTCAGCTGCGGACAATTAAGGGCCAGCAGAATTCCAAGGGCATCGTCTGCCCCCGGATCGCAGTCAATGATAACGGGAATCTGATTCATGTTGTTAAAAAGGAGCCCGAAACATGCCGGGCTCCTGCTCCCTTCCTAATTTATCGGTATGTTAATCAATGGGATTGGCCCGGAAATAATCCTCAAAGGCTGCGTTGATGCCATCCTTGATCGCTGTTCCAGTCTCATCCTTGTTGGCTGTGCCCTCTGCAAAATTCAGCATGGCATTGCGGATCACATCATTCACCGCGCTGGAGCTTGGGCAGAAGGAGGCCACGATGCCGGACGGCTCTGTGGAAAGAATGGTGTAGGGAACCTCCAGGCGCGGATTGGCCGCCACAGCGTTTTTGTAACTTTCAGTTCCAATTGTGCCCGTATGGACCGGCACATAGCAGTAACCGTCCAGCCACATGGACTGGGCTTCCGGTGAGATCATGTACTGGACAAATTCCCAGGAGGCATTTAACCGTTTCTCATCATCCCGGTTGATCATGAATAAACCGCTGCCGGAGGGATAGCCGCCCCCTGCATCCGAGCTGTTCACCTTCGGGCTGGGCGCTACGCCCCACTGGAAGGTGTCTCCCACCAGCTCTGTGACGGCCGGAATCTGGGAGCTGCTCATCAGGCACATTGCATTTAAGCCCTGGGCAAATTCCTCATTCATGCTGTCCTTGGTGGCCTTATACCCGCCTGTTGCGATCACCTTCTCCCACTCTGTCAGATACTGGTCAATCTCCTTCTCGCAGTTCAGCTCAGTCATTTTTCCCTTGCGGCCGCTGTCATTGTTGCCGAAGTAGGTCCCCTCGGCTCCCTGGGTGGCAATAAAGTTCTCAAAAGCAAACTGGTCGATCCGTGCATTTAATCCATAGTCAGCGCCTGTTTTTTCCTTCACCGCGCCGATCACCTCAGCCATCTCCGCTACGGTCTCCGGCGGCGTGTCATATCCGGCCTGGGAGAGCAGATCCTGATTATAATACAGGACCAGTGTGGAGATCGCATAGGGTGCGCCGATCAGCCTGTCATCCAGGGAGTAGGCGGATACCGTGTTGGGGATCAGATCCTCCTTAGACACCTTGGAATCCTCTCTTGTGATGAAATCCTCCGTCCAGGCCGTGCGGTCCCAGTCACGGATCAGATCCACATACTCACTGTACATCTGGATCACATCCGGCATGTTGGCCGTGTCATCCGTGGACATGGCCGCGGTCAGTGCGTTGGTACCCGGCCAGTCCTGGAACACGCCTGTTACATGGATGTTCTTCTCCGCTCCAACGGTGCTGTTGAACTGGTCAATCTGTTTCTGTAAGATCTCTCCCACCGTACCGTCCGCGGAGTGCCAGAAGCTGACCTCCGTCATGTCTGCGGCTGCCGAACCGCCTTCAGCCGCCGGCTCCTCCTTCTGTCCGCATGCAGTCAGGGACAAAGCCATTACCAGGGCAAAAAAGCCCGCTATTTTTCCTCTTTTCACTGTTATCTCCTCCTCATTCTTTTATAGAACCGGCCATCATGCCGGCGACTATCTTCTTAAGAAACACAATAAATACAAGAATTGTGGGAATCAGCGCAATGACGGCCCCGGCGATCACCGGTCCGAAGGCTGAGGATTCCCGGTCCTTCAGCATAGTGATACCCACCTGAATGGTTCTCATCTCCGTCTTGCTTGTCACCAGCATGGGCCACACATACTGGTTCCACACATTGACAAAGGAGGAGATGAAGATCGTAAATAAAATGGGCTGATTGGTGGGCAGCACAATGTTGAAAAAGAATCTCAGATCACTGGCCCCATCCAGCTTGGCCGCCTCGTGCAGCGACTTGGAGAAGGTCATGAACTGCTGGCGCAGCATAAAAATATTGTTAGCCGACACCAGGAATATGGAACAGACGCCCAGGTATGTATTCAGCTGCTGCATCTTGGATACCGTGACATAATTCTGTACAATCAGCACATCCGGAGGGATCATGATGGTGGTCAGCGTCAGCAGAAACAGGACCCTTTTCCCCGGAAACTCATAAAATGTAAATGCAAATGCAGCGCAGGTTCCAATCAACACCCTGGAAACACTGCAGATCAGCGCTATGACAAATGAATTCAGCATGTAACGCAGAATGGGAGTTGCTGTAAAGGCTCTTTTGTAATTCTCCAGGGTTGCCTGGGGCGGCAGGATATTGTGATCCACTGTCAGAATATCCTGGGGCTTCATAAAGGACACTGATACCGCATACAGGATAGGGGCCAGAACCATAATGGCGCACATCATGCAGAATATTTCCATCATAACCTCAGTAAGCGTTTTGGATTTCATTGGTAATGTACCCCCCTCTTTTCCCACACAAAGGCCAGAATGGTGCAAACCAGGGTCATCAGGAAGGCCAGGACAGCCGCGGGGTTTGCGTTGGTGTAGTTGCCGGCGCTGGCAAACTGGCTGTAAATGTACTGCATAATAGTCAGCGTTGCGTAATTAGGTCCGCCTCCTGTCAGAACATTCACAAGGCCCATGATCATCATGCTGAACGCCAGATCCGTCACAATCAGATAAAACAGCGTGGGCGTGGTTAAAGGCAGATAAATATGCAGCATTTTCTGCATGGTCTTAGCGCCGTCCATCTGGGCGCTCTCCAGCAGCTCTGCCGGGACGCTCCGCACAGCGGACAGCATGAACACAAAGGCGTATCCCGTGGACAGCCAGATCTGCACCACCGCGATGGCGGGCAAAGCGTATCTGGCATCCGTCAGCCAGCGGATATTCGTCCCCAGCAGTCCGTTGATCAGACCCAGAGGCGATACATAGAGCAGCTGGAAGATCATGGCGATCACCGATGATGCCATTGCCATGGGCAGCGCGAAGCTGGTCTCATAGACTACGGAAAATCGGCGTTTCTTGTTGGCCAGCAGGGCCAGCAGAAAGCCCAGGATCTTGGAAGTGGGCAGAGTCATCAGCGTAAACAGCAGTGTATTGCGCACTGCAATTAAGAACTTTTCATCCCTGAGAATATACAGGTAGTTTTCAAATCCCACAAATTTCTTGATTTCCCCCAGAGAATTTACGATGAATAAGCTTTTGTAAATTGTCTGGATAAACGGATAAAACGTAAACACCCCAAATAAGATAAAACTAGGCAAAAGCCATAAGTAGGCCTGTGCATATTGCAGACGTAAACCTGTTTTCTTTTTTCCCTTCACCTTGGTTCACCGGGCCAGTCGTCTCCCGGTGTTTCCTCCTTTCACTGCCTTCCGCAAAAATTCCGGACTGCCTCAATCACCCCATATGTATTTTTCCCGCTGCACACATAGTCGGCAATTTCTTTTAACGGTTCACAGGCATTTGCAACTGCGGCTCCGATGCCTGCCTGCTCCATAATCTCCATATCATTGAGCCCATCGCCGATTACCATGATGTCCTCCATGGCAATCTTCTCATGCTCCGCCAGGCGGCGCAGTGCGCTTCCCTTGGAAATCCCCTTGTGCATCACATCAATGTGGCGGTCATCATGGCGGATGATGGTCAGCCGGTCTGCAAATGGAGCCAGATATGGGAGCAGCCGGTCAACCCTCCCCGGCCTCTGGGGATCAGTGATCATCACACGTTCAAACTGCATACTGCGCCACTCCGATTCCAGTGGGATGTGAAAGTGGTTGTACCGCCCAAAGGTCTCAATCTCATGCTGAATGTACGCATTGTGCCGGTATGCAACTTCATGGTCCCCATCACACATAAAAACCGCCATGTCTAAGCGGTCGGCCGCTTCCACCACTTCTTTGACATAATGGGCCGGGAAAAAATCATCCCATAATACGCTTCCATTGACTCGCGCCCCCGCGCCGTTGTTAATCAGAACCGGAGCCTTGATCTCCAGCTTGTCAACATACATTTTCAGCTGTTCATAGGATCTTCATGAAGCCAGAGAAAACTTCACCCCGTTTTCTTCAATCAATTGCTTCAGTTCATCAAATGCCGGGGTAATGGCTTCCGACGACTCAATCAGCGTGCCGTCCACATCGCAAAACACCAGCCTGGGGGATTTACTTTTATTCATTACTGCCTCCCTGTATGTATTCAGAATGGTTACATTATAACAAAACCATGGGATTACTTCTCCCGTTTTTTCGGCAATGTGTGTTTATTTTCCGCTTTAGTTTGTAAAATCTCTGTAAAAAAATGCTATTTTTTTGATGTGCAT